>Ga0066708_10000001_pt1 | contig 47393 bp, 37 predicted proteins | sample GraSoiAngelo_157_FD_66504 | JGI IMG/M metagenome (GOLD analysis project Ga0066708, IMG submission 66504) | Grasslands soil microbial communities from the Angelo Coastal Reserve, California, USA - 14_1009_16_20cm | ecosystem: Environmental > Terrestrial > Soil > Grasslands | place: USA...
TGCAAGGCTGTTGATCGGCTCAGGAATCAAAAATCATCGCGCAGAATGGTGAAGTAATGACTGGAACTCACCAAGGCTATAAATTTCTGTCGCGATCCGCCAGAACAAATTTACCGTGCACAGGAAGCTTCCGGCCCTTGAAATCTGCCGGCGCCCACAGATTGAGGTAGAGACAGTCTTCGCTTGTCGGTCCCTGCAACATGTACTGCTCGACCCAAGGTCCACGTGAGATGTCTTTGTGTTGCATGCAGCCGGCTGAAAATGCGCCGGCCTTACGGATGCCGGACCACGACTTGGGAGGCAACGGTGGTTTGAGGCGGAGATCGCCAACGGGCGGCTGGGCGAACACGGTACACCCTTGAACGATGCGACGCCGCTCTGCTCAGTTCCTTGCAGTCTACCGTTATGCGCTTGTACGACGACGACTTGTGCCCAGATCCCGGAGCACGCGAACATAGACGTGCATGCAAGCACCGCTTTCATTCGTCTCGCCTTCATATTGCGTCCTCCACCGCATATCTACTTATGTTGCTACACACTCACACTGAAACTTTCTTCCTCAGTAGGCGCTCAGCGGGACCTTGCCGAACCATGTTCCTTGGAACCCTGATCGATAATCTCCCCACACCGCATAGAGATACTGCGTGTCGATTTCGATCGACGAGAGGTCGTCGCCGAAAGCGAAATTCGCGCGCTCCAAGATCAGCGGTGGCGAGATGGAATGGCTCAGGCGGACGGTCTTGAATGTGCGCGCAGCGTCGTGCGACACCGCCGACCAGACATCGAGACTCCGGTCGGGATAGACGGCCTTCCAGATAAGTCCAAGATCGCCGGTCAGCGAATACTTCATGGCGCGATGCCCGAAGGTGGCGTTCTGAGCGAGTTCCGCGGCCACGACAGGCGGGAGCCAGGTCCTGCCGCCATCCTCAGTTACCGAAACCAGTATTCGAGTTCCGCTCTGCCTCGCGATCGCATACCGTCCATCTTTGGTTGGGTCTGCCGAGATCAGCGCCAACCTTCGCCCAAGGGGATTCTGTTCGGCCGTGTTGGGCTGTTCCTCAGGCAGAGGCGGGACGACGCTGTAACGGAACGTCTTACCGGCGTCGCCGCTGACACCGAATACCATACATGGACATTGAGCAGTTTCCGACGCCGGCACCTTGTCTGCGTAATACGCAACGACTAGACGTCCGTGCGCCGCGCTGAAGCCACCGACGCCGCTAACCCGGCCGGGATATTCATCGCTGTCGAGTGGATAAATCACGCCCCACGTGCGCCCGTCGTCGTGCGAAGCCCTGATAAAGCTGCGATTCCTGGAAACTGTGAGTGGCGGATAACCAGCGTAGCCCTTGCTGGGCAGGCTTGGATCGGGTTTCGGGCGTTGCACCGTCGAGGGATCGACCGTCCAAGCGGGCCCGCTGCCGCTCACGTAGATGGTATTGGTGGAAGCGTCCGCGACGAACACCGGGCGATCCCACGGGGACGCCTGCTCGAACACGGGTTTGACGGTCGGGGCATATAAAGAAGGAGAGAGAGCCGGATGCACCCAAACGGGATGACTCCATGTCTTTCCGTTATCTTTGGACCATTCAATGGCCGAGCCACCATGGTAGAAGTGAGCTTCGCCATTCGGCGCATAGCCTTCGGCATAATCCGCCGCTCCACGGTTCAGGTACGCGAGACACCCCATATATAAGGTTCCATCGGGGCCGGCTCCCGCGAATGAGTCGCTGCACCGATTCTTGTCGTAGATCTTCCGAAGGTCATCCTCGCTAAACGTCCACGTCTTCCCCCCGTCATGACTCACCGCGATGTCCGTCCGAGAGCCGTCCGGCGTGGAGAGCTCTTTGATACGCAATGCTGCCCGAGTGGGGTTCGGAGCTGGCGGTGCTCCAGGCGTCGGTGGACTTGTACGAGGGAGGGGCGTTTCTCCCGATGGCAGCCTGTTCAACGTCGCCATTGCGACCACGATGATGTTGTTCGGGTCCTTAGGATTGGCGAATACCCAAGGTTCGCCCGCGCCACGGTTCGGGCTGCCAAGTAACAAGTACTCGTCGGACTTTGACTCGGCAGCCGATTGCGAAGTGGCAACTGCTGAACAAAGAACGATGGCTCCAAGCAACGCCGTCGAAACGAAAACTTGAATCCGCATATGGGTCCTTTTTCAAAACTCGATCGAACGCAGGTCTCTCCAATCGGCTACGGCATATAGCCTTTCTCCTTGTAGTAACGAGCTGCGGCGGGATGGAGTGGAACGCTGCCGCCCCTCCAGACATCATGGACGTTGTAGGAAAAAATCTGATTGCTCCATTGGAGCAGTGCCTGTTGCTCGTCCATTGCTTTCGCGACGGTGTAGACGAATTCGTCAGGCGCATCGGCGCGACAATAGATTGCTGTACCCGACCGGACGAGCGTGCGAATGGGGTGATCGATGCCGGGGAACAAGGCATACGGTATATAGCCAACCCTGAACCCAAGCTGCTCCCTCTGCTTTGCAAGTGTTGCCAGCAGCTCGTCAGGAAGCTGGACCCACATGACGTCGAACTTCTGCGCAATTTGAGGCCAGTGTCGCCACTCGGGCGCGGTCGTCATTCCACCGCCACCACCAATCGCTACATCGAAGTTGTCCAGGTCCGCGTCAGCGTTGCCGATATGACCGCCTGCGGCTTCGATCGACTGCTGCGACAAGCCGTAGAAGGCGAGGACCGCATTGGCGATGTCGCCTCCCGTCCCGCCAGCGAAAATGTGAAGCGGCCGATGCGCGTTCCTCAGCTCCGCCAAGTCCGCAATGCCGGACTTCTTGTTGATCGCGACCAGAACATAGTTCGGAGATTCAATGTTCGCAATCAAGCGAAGGTTCTTCATGGATCGGTCGTTGGCGTACGGACCGGTGCCGTCATACGCCTGGACGAGAAATTGAAGCGACGTCGCTCCGAAGTCGACGGGGCCGAGGCCGGCGGCGTTGGGAGGCGCCAACGCTTCGATGACGACGGAATCGCGCACGTACGGGGGAGGAACGCGCGCCTCCGAGACGATGCGCGGCGCATATGCCTGATTGCAGTTGAAGCACATCTGCACGTCATAGCCATACGGCTCCATCATGCGGACGAGAACTTCGCCGATGGCGCCCCATGGGCAGATCTTGCAAGCTCCGCCAAACACCGGTCGGCGAACCGCGACCCCGGTCTGAACACCTCCAGGAGATTCCGCGCGCCGCCACGCGAAATAGTCATCCAGGGCCTTGAGGCCGTCCTCGTTATCGACCGGCCCGGGATGCGGAGTCTTCGCGAAGTACATCGCCTGCGAGGCGGGGCCGCGAAACTCGGGCCACTTGGGTAGTCCAGCTCCATTCGGATCACCCGTCTTCGCGAAATTGGTCCAAAAGCTGGCCATCGCATCGGAGATAGCGGTGTTATCGGCCGTCGCAGGCGGCCTCCGAGGCAATCCGAGATGCTGGAAAACGTATGGAAGCTCGGCTGCATGGCGCGCGCCACTTCCCATTCTGGTCGCGTCCGTTGAATTCTCCGGATGATGATCGAAGTAGTAGAGGAACACCTTTGATTTCCCGGTCGCCGCTTGCAGCCGCGCCCACGTCCACGTATGCCACCCGAAGGCGGCATCGCGCGTGAGATCGCGAGCAGACTTCGCAACCGTGCCGTCTCCCGGCGGATAAAGTTCGAGCAGCCGCTCCGCGTAGAGTCCATAGCGCCTGCGAACGCCTTCGATGTATGCATCGCGTGTGGCGGGCGGCGAAAAGCTCACACCTTCGTCGGAGTTGTAACCGACGAGGACGGGCACTTCGTTATACTTTCCGTCTTTGTACAGCTTGAATTGATCGTCGGGAATCACGTATCCATCGACGACCGGCCAGCTCGGCGCGCCCTGGGCCATTCTGAGCACTTTGTCCGCTGGAAGCTTCCGCAGTTGCTGGGCGTTGTTTGCACCTACCTCGGCAGCCCAGTCCTCACCAGACCGTTCCGCTTCGGCCAGCGTATGCAGATTCTCACCAGGACCTCGGTTGGCGCCGTGAATCGGGCCGAACGAACCTCCGCTCTCCGATATCGCTGCTTGAAACAAGCCCTTGGCGAGCGGTGATGCGCAAAGCATGCTGACGGCAATGCCTCCGGCCGACTCGCCGAAGATCGTGATGCGATTCGGGTCACCACCGAAACTAGCGATGTTTCGTTGCACCCATTTGAGACCCGCGATCATGTCGAGCAATCCGTAATCGCCCGAAACATGCTGCTTGTCTTCCGCGCTCAAGCCGGGATGCGCAAGAAAACCAAATGGTCCGAGCCGATAGGTGATCGAGACGAGAACAACTGCCTTCTTCGCCAGTTGATCGCCGCTGTACATCGGCTCCGAAGTTGCACCTGCCCGAAACCCGCCCCCATGAATCCATACCATGACGGGCAGGCGCTCAGAGCTGCCGCTGGCAGGAGTCCACACATTGAGATAAAGACAGTCTTCGCTCGGCGGCTGTAGCGCGGTTGCAGGGCCCGCCGCTTGCATGCACGCTGGAGCAAACCTAACTGCGCGACGCACCCCCTGCCATGGCTTGACGGGCTGGGGCGCGCGCCAGCGCAGATCTCCGACCGGAGGCGCAGCGAATGGAATGCCGCGATAGACCTGTAAACCGTTCTCGGCGATGCCCTCGACGCGTCCTCCATCCACTTTGACAACTGCCGCTGTGGCCACGATCTCGAGCAGAATCGAAAACGCACACGCCACCGTCACGTTCACCACTTTTCGACGGGTCATAACCTACTCACTCCTCGCAGTCTTGCGGCGCATTCTGCCGTCGCGGCCGAGTGGCGCCCGGAAGTCCTGCTAACGCAAATCCCGAATGCGGACTTCTATCCCGTTGTCATTCCTGAGCAGGTTCACGAGTGCCAGAGGATCTGTATCAGAGTAGTGGTATGGATACAGAATCTTTGGGCGGACCATGCGCGCTGCATCTGCGGTCATCTCCGGCGTCATCGTGTACGGCAGATTCATCGGCAGAAAGGCGACGTCGATCTGCCCGAGCTTGCTCATCTCCGGGATGTTCTCCGTATCGCCTGCGACATAAACACGCTTATCGCCGAACGTGATGACATAGCCGCCGCCATCACCCTTGGCATGAAACGCTGCACCGTCAGGTCTCTTGTGCACGATGTTGTAGGCCGGTACTGCCTCAACCTTCACTCCGGCAAAATCACCTGACTGCCCATTCTCGAGGATCTGTGCCTCGGGCAGAGCTTTGGCGCACACCGGGCTCGCGACGACCACGGTCTTGCCGGTACTCAGCTCCTTCACCGTCTTCGGATCCAGATGATCGGGGTGATCGTGCGTGACGAGAATGAGGTCGGCTTTGGGGTACTTGCTGTAGTCAGTCGCACTGGCAATCGGATCGACGTAAATGTTCTTGCCGGCAAAACGAAACATTAGGCTTGCATGGCTGAACGAAGTGATCTTCAAATCCCCGCTGGATGTGGGAATCGCGTCTGTGGTGACCAGCTTTTCTGTCGTGGGCGGCTGCACGAAGCCGGCCTTCATCCGTGGGGCGTACCTCGGATCGATCCAACGTGCACTGACAATTTTGTCGGTCGCGGCATTGAACTTCGTGTGGTAGTTCTCTGCCGTTCCGTAAAGATCCTTCATCTTTGCCCAGTCGAACGGAATCGCGTATCCCATATTCCGGCAGTCTTTAAAGTTCTCGTAATACGTCTCAGACGGGACGTCGACATACGGGCTGCGAAGCCCACCGAGAGCATTGCCGAATCGATCGCGAACGATGGCAGCCGAGGGGGTTCCTCCATTTTCAATTTGGATACGATCGGCTTTCGGAGGAGGAGTTCCGCTCTTCACCCACTCGTCGAGGTTGTGCATCGCGCCGGATACGATGTAGTGCACGGGAAAATCACTCAGCCCAACCCGAGGAGTGCAGTTGAATGTGAATGGCCAGAATGGCGTAACAACTTCGGAATTCAGTTCCTGCAGCGTCTTTAACGAGGGGAGCCAGTTAAAGACCGACGTTCCATCCGAATGAGTCGCGCCCGGCACCTCGTAGAGTCGATAGCGATCGGTCGGTTCGTCGCTGTCAGGTCGGCGCGCATCGTAGATTCCCAGAACCATGTCCTCGACGAGGAGACGGATGACGGGAACGCCGATATTCCGGAACATTCGCCGCGGATCGCCAGCGGGCACACGTTGGCCACATTGGTTCAAGGACGTCGGCCCGCCGCCGTCTTTCATGAAGTAGCCGTCCCAGATTGACTTTCCTCCGTCGAAGCTCGCCAGCGAATGAAAGGCTGGAACATAGGTCTGCAGGTCTCCGCCTGTTTGGGCGTAGAGGAAGACCCTTTCGACTTTCAAGTCTGAAAGAGGCCTGGATGGCACGTTGCTTTTCAGGAGAGCGCCAACCTGGCTAACGATGTCCCATCGAAGGCCGGGCTCCATTTCATAGTCGTAGTTCGTCGCAGCCGGGCAGGGCTTCAACGGATGCTCGGGATTGGCCATCATCATGGTGCCGTACCGCTTCGGGTCGAACTTCCGCAGCGCACGAATCGTCACCGGAAACATGGTGATGCCAACCGAAACATCACCGTGATCCATGATGTAGTAATTCGTGTAGCCCCACTGTTCCGGGAAGTCGTAACCGCGAGCGGGGCTGAGCATGTCGACCCACACCGTTCCGCTAAAGCGCTTCGCATCGATCGGCCGCCTGACTACGATGCGGGTCGCGTACGGCGCATCGGAATTCTGCACCTTCACCGTACCGTCTGAATCCCAGTCATAGACGTTCGCAGTCCCGCTGACGAAGTACTCCTGCTCCATGTAGCCATAGGCGGGAAGATTCAGCGGAGTCTGCGAATCCAAAGACGACATGAACATCCGGGATTCGCGCGTCGCCGGAATCGGGCCGGCGACACGCGGTACCGGCGTCGCCTTTGATCTGGGAGCCTGGGCTGAAGTCTGGGCTGAAAGCATGCCGGCTGCGAGTAGTAGAACCAGAACGCCTATTCGAGCTCTCATATCGTCAATATCTCCGTAAGAATTCGCTTTATGGTAGGAGCCCATCAAACTTTGGAATCAGGTACTCTCGCGTGAAGCGCTGGTGATCGAGCAGCGACTGCACAACCTTCTTCATGTCCGACTGCTTCACGGCGGCATCGATCATCTCGACGCCTTCCTTCGCCCATGCATCCCGTTGTTCGGTCGTGACTGCTTTCACAGGTGCCCCGGCGTCGTCCTCGAACATGACGAACCCCACGACACCGTCCCTGGCACCGCCGCTCGAATTGATCATTCGCAGCTTCGCGAGTCCCTGGTCGATGTCGTGTTTCGGAACGACAGGCGTGAGATTCACGGGAATGTCGTTCAGCCGGTTGACGACCGAATAGGCGCCGAACATCACCTTCGTGAAGTCCGCGTTTATTTTCCGGAGGAGAACATCGGCCTCGATATAGAGGGCCGGTGTCTTCGTTTCGTAGAAGAATTCCAAAACGAGCGGACTCACGGTTTCGGGCGCGGCGTCATTCCCGACTGTGACGTAGATCTGTCGCTTGAATCCTTGCCGACGCAGCGATCGCGCCAGCGGCTTCAGGTACGCAAGACTTTCAGAGGGGCTGACATGTACGGTTCCGCGTCCGATGATCCCGTCGCCGGGATACGTGAACTGGAGATAAGGGAAAACCAGTCCGTTCGTTTCTTCCGCCATTTTCAGAGCGAGTGCTTCTGCCGCGACGTATTCGCAATCGACCGGCAGCACGCCGTGCGCTTGCACGTTCCCAACGGGAATAAAGATGAGGTCGTTGTACTGGAGATACTTCTCGACTTCCACATTGGTCAGGGTCGTGAAGTACCGGCTCCGCACAGGTGCGGGTGGCGCCGGTGCCGGCGCGAGGGAGGCAGGCCCAGGTGGCGGTGCTTTCGGCAGTTGGGCCGGAGCCGCACCGGCAGCCAAGAGCGAAAGGATTGCCAAGACGAGGCTGAATTTGATAAATCTACGCGATTCCATATCCAATGTCCTTTCACTCGTTATTGCTTCGGAAACATCCAGCCGTACTGCGGGACGATGTGGTCCTGCGTGTACTTGTCGTGGTCGCGCATCGCTTGAAGGATGACCTTGATGTCGAAGCCCTTCACAGCCTGGTCGATCATCTCTGTGCCCTCCTTGGCGTATTGCGCGCGCTCATCCGCGGTTACGGATTTGGCTGGTCCTGTGTGATCCGTGTAGTCGCTCATGTAGAAACCCACAGTTCCGCTCTGCGGTCCTAATGGAAAGAGGTTGTTGATACCCGGATCGGCCGGATGCGGCGGCACTGGTTCCGAAAGATTGAGTGGTATGTCGTCGAGCCTGCCGGCAATCGCGTAGGCGCCGTACATCAATCTGCTGAAAGCCGAAGCGGCGCCGGGTGCTCCGGGACCCGACGGTGGAGCATTGGCCGGTGTCGAACCAGCAGGACCGGCCGTTGGCCGACGACGAAACGCACTCGATTCGAGATAAACGATGGGAACGTGCGTCTCGTCGAAAAACTCTCGCACGAGAGGGCTCACTGTCTGGAAGGAGGGGCCGTGGCCAGTGATATAGATCTGCCTGCGGAACCCTTGGCGCAATAAGGAGTGCGCGATGACTTTCAGATACGCAGTCCCTTCCGACGGCGTGACGTGTACGGCTCCTCGCCCGACAACGGTCGCGTCCGGGAAAAAGTAGACCATTCCCGGAAGCACCAACCCATCGGCCTCTTCCGCCAACTTGATCGCGTAAGCCAGCGGGCCGACGTACTCGGCATCGAGAGGGATTTCAGAATGAGGTTCAACAGTGCCAACGGGGATAAAGATGACGTCATTCCGCTTCAGATACTGTTCGATTTCGGTATTCGTCAGCTTAGTGAGCATGCGAGTCCGCATTTGCGGAACTGCTTGCCCCCACTCCAACGAGGCACTCAAAAGCAGAATCAATGAAATCGCTACTTTTCGCATGTAACACTCCATAGCTGTCAAGACAATGACGCGAAATCCGCCTACGAGACTGCGCCTGAATGTTCGTACTGAGTTTCGTCCAGTAACTTGAGCCGCTCCCGCGAGGGATCAAACATCCAGTTGAGCAAGCATCCGGCAAACAACAGACCCGCAAATCCGGCAGCAAGAATGAAGCCGTAGCGAGCCCCACCGAACGCGTCGCTCACTGCTCCCATTGCGAGGGGACCAGCTGCGGCTGACACGCAGGTAAAGAACAAGAGCACCCCCGATACCGCACCGTGCTCCGACTTCGGGAAGCAGCTGATTCCTTTTGAATTGATCGTCGGATAAATGACAGACATAAACAGGCCCGAGAACGGCAGGAGATAGACAGCTGCGTCTGTGCCGCCCAAAACCGCGCCGACGAAGCAGGCCAGGATCGCGCCACTCAAGAGCGCAAGAGCCGCGGTCCACGAGAAGCGTTTCAGCGTCCAGGCACCAACGAAGCGGCCACCTGCGCGGAGCAGGAAGAAGATGGAAATGCTGTATGCCGCGAAGAACCCGCTCTTGCCCGCGAGTAGAGTCGGCATCCAGACGTAGATTGCACACTCCGTCGCGACGTACAGAAATTCTCCCAACGAGAATCCGAGCGCGTAGAGGTCCTTAGTCATCGACAATGTCCGCCCGAAGCTGGTGGGTTCCTCACTCGTTCGGACCGTCGTTGGGTATCGAACGATCAAAGCGAGCACAACCAGCAAGAGGCACATAGTCCCCGCAATCACATACAGCCACTTCCAGTCGACACCGGAGAGCAGGAGCTTGGCCAGCAGAGCCGGACCGACGATCGACCCCACGCCGAAGAAGCCTTCGACGGCGTTCATGATTGAGGTGTGTTCAGTGGTCGAACGGGAAATGTCACCGATGAGCGCCAGCGCGCCGGTCTTAAAAATTCCAATTGACACACCGGAGACAGCGAGCAGCCCAACGAAAAATGCAAAAGAGTTGCCGACCACGAACAGGTAGGCATCGGCCGCAAATAGCGCCAAGCCCAGGATGATGGTGATCTTTCGGCCGAACCGATCGGCCATGAAGCCAAGACAAAAACCGGCGATGGCGATACCGCCCATCGTGGCGTACTGAAACGCGCTCGCGGCGGTGAGACTGAGCCGAAACTGTTTAATAATCTCGGGAATGATCACGCCGACCGAATCCGTCGTCATCGCGAACATCATGAACATGACGAACGTGAGCGCTTTGATGGCGGCGAGATTACGCTGGGTCCGCGTCGGTGCGATCATCGGGCCTTGATGGCCGGTCGCCATTGCTTCCTCCTGCGCTCTCACTTCGTCGTTTCTGCCGCGTCAAGCTCGGTGACAGAAAATCGCTTCTGTCCGTCAGCACTCGAGTAAACGATCTCAGCCTTCAGCGTCGGCAGGTGCAGATCCAAGCGTGCGTAGTCACTGCCCGCGCGCCACTCCATCACGAGGCTCTCGTTGTTACAGTCGGGCAGATGGAATGTGCCGCCGAATGCAGGGTGCCCGTTGCGGAACCGGATCAACTGCGCCAGGCGCCGCGCGACTGGACGCTTCAGCTCGGAACGGACCTCGGCGGCGTTGTAGTAATGCCGATTTATGTCGCGCCCCACGCGTGTACGCGCGAGCAGGTCCATATCGTTCTGCCCGGCCAGCAGACCGACGTAGTACACCTGCGGAACCCCAGGCGCGAAGAACTGGATCGCTCGCGCCAGCAGGTATTCGTCATCGCGCCGGCCGAGTGCGTCGTAGAACGTGCAATTCACCTGATACAGATCGAGATTGCTCGCCGCCGCTCCCGTAGCTTCGCGGCTCTGTCCCTGGCTGCGCACGTGAATCGTCTCCACCAGTGCGTTGATAGCGTTCGGTTCCAACAGACCCGGACGGTTCGACGGGTCGCGGGCATCCGCTCCGACGTCGATCACGCCAATGCCGTCATGTGTATCCAGGACGGTGACCGCGTTGCGAGGACTGACCGCCAACCAGGCCCCTAAGGCCGCAGCATCCTTTTGAAACAGTGTGTGCAGCACCAGCGGGGGCAGCGCGAAGTCGTACACGCGGTCGACTCGCCGAGCGATTTCTATCTGGTCTCGATAGTAGCTGTGGATCTCGACAAGTACGTCGATCCCTAGATCGTGGGCCTGCGCGGTCAATTTCGAGATGTACTGAAAGGTCTCTGGGATCATGAAGCAGCTTGTCCCGGCGCGCTTAATCGCATAGCCCACCGCGTCCAGGCGAATCAACCGAACGCCCGCCCGCTGGAAACGCTCGAGGATCGAGCGAACGTATGCCGCGCCCTTGGGGCTTTCAACGTCGATGTCGAGCTGATGCGGCGTGAAAGTGGTCCAAAGAAGGCGCTGTTCGCCATTCTTCATCCGCATCACCGTGAACGGCAGGCCGGGACGTGGCCGATAGATCCCGAGCAACTGAGCTTCACTCGCCCCGTTGGGAAACACCCGGTCCAATGTAAGGAACAGCTCTGCAAATTCCGACGCATCACCTTTCGCGGAGAAATCCTCGAACTGCGGCGAGCGAGACGATACGTGATTGACGATCAGATCAGCCGTCAACTCCACCACGTCGCCGAGTTTCTTCAGGTCGTCCCAATCTCCAAGCCGGGGGTCGATGCGCGTGTGATCAATTGGATCGAATCCCGCGTCTGCGTCGTCGATCGGATAATAGAACGGCAGCAGGTGCGCTCCGCTGAACAAGTCATGCAGAGGGCCGTCGAGCAGCGAGCGCAACTCCGCAATGCCGCCGCCCGACAGGCGATCGACGTACGTGATTAGTTGGACCTGATTCTTGATTCCGTTGCTCCTTATCGATACCGGCTACGCCACCAGCCAGAACGGGTCGCCGGACGGAATGAATTTCACCGGCACTTCGCTAACAAACGTCTGCAGCCACTGAGCGCACTCGTCCATGCCCATTTCTTCGCCGCCTTCGTGTGGCATTTGAAGGAGGGCTTTCTTCTGACCGGACGCGATCGCATCGCGAACGTATTCGGCCCCCTCCCATTCCCTGCATTCGAAGACCATGATTGCGTCCAATCTGGGAAGCAGCGCCATGCATTGACCGATGTAGTGTCCGGCGCTGCCGACACGAGTGACCTTCAGCTCGGGATCGCCGACAATCCGCAGGCTGGTCATCTTCAGCTTCGTCTGAAGTTCCTTGGCCAGGTCTTCGAGGCGAGTTTCGGGAATGGCATATTCGTGTGACATCGGCGTCGCACCCGGAACCGCGTACTTGTCCCAGCCCATGACGCGATTCCAGCCGGTGAAGATTCCATCCGGGCGCCGCGCGTGCCAATGATCGTGAAAGCGCCACACCACCAACTTGTTGTCTTGTATGTACTTGATGCCGGTGATGGGTGCGTCGGGATCGCCAACCTTGAACTCGTCCGCTGTTGGAGTTCGCCACGGCACTCCGACTTCTCGCCGGATTCGTCGCACCACCTCGCGAGCCGTCAACCGTCCCGCGGTTGGTTGCTGAAATGCGCTAGCTGCGCTAGCCAGACTTGGAGCCAACGCCAGACCGCCCGCTGCAAGCTGACAGAACCGCCGCCGCGATATCGTGTTCTCGTTCATCTCGGTCCTCATGCGGTGCGTAGAGTCCAGAAAGGCTCTCCCGCTGGAATCCAATCCACCGGAACTTCCGTCACAAACGTCTTCAGCCACGCGGCCACCTCGCCGCATCCGGGCTCTTCGGACGCCTCATTGCCAACCAGCACCAGTCCTTTTGCTCTGCCGGCTGCAACGAGGTCCTGGAAATACGGGCCCGCCTCCCACTCCACTGCATCTCCGGCAACGACAACATCGATACCAGGCTCACGGAGCATTCGCTCCGCGTGTGGAACCAAAAGCAGTCCGTAGGTCAACGCGACCTTCTGGACACTCGATTGCGGATTGCCAATGACTCGCACGCCGTGGATCTTCAGTTTTTCGGAGATGTTTCTGGCAAGACCCGCAAGTGAAGTCACCGGGAACTGAAAGAAGCCGCTAGATGTCGAATAATCGTTCTTCCTGTTTGTCGAGAACTGCTCCCAACCCAGCGCTCGTACTAATCCGCGGAGCTGGCCATTTGTCGCGCGCGCATCCCAGTTGTCGACAAAGCGGATGATTAGCAGATTGTTCTGCGTAATGAAGTCCTGCTTGAAACGGCAAACCGGGTCCTTATCCGTGACCTCTTTCGGGGGGGCGGGAGCATTTCGATAAGCAATTGGAAGGCGCTCACCTCTGCTGTAAAAAGGCGTTTCCCTGCAAATGATTGTGTTCTTGCCGGCCGCAACAGCCCGCTCCAACACAGCGACGCTCGGTGCGTACGTCGTGACAATGCCCGTCACTGCAGTTTCGGGCTTTCCAATGTGGATGCCATCCGGGAACCCATCTGGCCGTTGGCTTTGCCATGGAACTCCGACGTTTTTCTCGATGCGCTCCATCAAATCCTGGCCCGTCATTCCGGTAGTCCTTTCGCAAACGTGTTCGCGCACACGGTTGAATGTTCCGCTGTTAAGCGAACCGTGCTGGTCAAACTCTGACGCCGAGCGGTCTTATGAATTGCTCTCGGCCAGGTAATGTTCCATTGCCTCCAAACTCAACCCTTTGGTTTCCGGATAGATCTTCAGAACAATGACGAACTGCAGTGCCATCATGACCGCGAAGAACACGAACGGGATTGCCCCGGAACGTGCGGCCATCACTGGGAACACCGCTGAGATCATTGCGTTCATGATCCAGTGTGTGAAGCTCCCCAGACTCTGCCCCTTGGCGCGGACCATATTCGGAAAGATTTCACTGATGTAGACCCAGATCACGGCCCCCTGCGAGAACGCAAAGAATGCGATGAAGCCGACCAGCATCCACACGAGCAGTTCCGCGTGCCGCCCCGTCGCAAAAACCCAAGCCACGCCCGCCAGACAGAGGCCTGTCCCAACCGCCCCCGTCAGCAGCAGCTTCTTGCGTCCGAAGCGGTCGATTACCGTCATCGCGATACATGTAGAGACCAAATTCGTGAAGCCAATCAGAACGGCTTGCATGTCACTCGAAAGGCGGCTGAAGCCGGCGCGCTCGAAAATGTCGTTCAGGTAGTAAAGGATGGCGTTGATTCCGGAGAGCTGGTTGAACATGCCGATCGAAATCGCCAGGAAGATCGGCAGGCGATAGCGTCTCTGAAACAATGGCTCGCTTCCGGCGTGCCTCTCGGCCCGCAGCGTCTCCTCAATGTCAGCCAGTTCCTCGGCGGGATGAGGTTCGCCCATACGCTGCAGGACTTGTCTGGCCTCGCTGCTGCGGCCTTCCGCAACCAACCAACGGGGACTTTGCGGAATCGTGAAAAGCGCCAAGAAGAAAGCCAGGGCAGGTATTGCGGCAACGCCCAGCTTCCACCGCCATTCCGCGGCGCCGAGGGAGCCTTGTGCCACAAGGTAGTTCGACAGATAGGCCAGTAGGATTCCGCCGACTACGTTGAGCTGAAAAAGCCCAACGAGCCTGCCTCTTTTAGCGGCAGGAGAGATCTCGGCGATGTACATCGGCCCCACCACCGATGAACCGCCGATTGCCAGACCGCCGATTAGCCTGAAGGACAGGAGTGCATACCAGTTCCAGGCGAGAGCGCAACCCAAGGCGGAAGCGACGTACAGCAGGCCCAAAGCTGCAAGGCACCCACGTCGGCCGTAACGATCGCTGGGTCTGCCCGCAAAGACCGATCCCAGCACGGTGCCCCAAAGCGCCATCGAGACGGTCACACCCAGCATTGCTGCCGAAAGTGCATACGTCTCCGTAAGTGCGTGCGTCGTACCGGCAATAACGGCGGTGTCGAAGCCGAAGAGTAGGCCGCCGAGAGCGGCGACGAGCGAGCTGCGAAGAAGATATGAATTCATATCTGCGCGATCTGAATGGAATCGATGTCTTGCAAGCTCCAGGCACTCACCGCACCCGGCTGGCTCGCGATCAAAGCGCCAAGCTTGTTCGCGAATTCGGCTATCCTGACGACTGGCCAGTTTTCGAGAATGCCGTGGCACACGGCAGCAGAAAACGCATCTCCGGCGCCAACTGGATTAGGTGTGGCGACTGGAAATCCCGCAACTTCGGCAAACTTTCCGTCGTGAAACACTGCACAGCCGGCTGGCCCCAGCGTGATCCAAGCGGCACGCCATCCGAATTTACGACAGTAGGTCCAGCAGAACTCCTCAAGATTCGCTGCCTTGGTCCCAAACAGCTCCTGAACCACTCTCGTTTCTTGTTCATTCATTTTCACGATTTGGGCTCGGGGCATGAGCTGCGTGAGCAATCCCAAATTGAACGAGTCCTTGCGAAGATTTACGTCGTAGAAACACAACGAGCCAGGAAGCGCGTCGATCAGCTTGATCACGGCAGCTTGATTATTCTCGTAGAGTTCGCTGAGGGTTCCGAAGTAAACAAAATCGGGATGTCTCGTTACGATTGATTTGAGCGCCTGCTTGTCCAAGCGCAGGAAGTCATAAGCAGCTGGCCGATTGATCGTGTAATGCGGTTGACCGTCCGTATCGAACTCGACACGGACGACCCCGGTTCCAGCCTCAGATACACGACTGACGAGGTTCGATGACACGCCGGAGGCCTCTATAGCCTCCAAGGTTCGCTGACCCAATGGATCCTGGCCTACCGCGCTCAGGAAGAGCACGCGATGGCCCAGCCGGGCACAGTTTGCAGCGAAGTTGAATGGTGCTCCTCCGAGATACTCCCCATCTGGCAGGAGGTCCCAAAGAACTTCCCCGATGCTAACGATGGTTCCCATTGAGATTGGCCGTTTCTCCAGGCAATTGCTTATCGGGACCTGGAATTTAACTACTGTGCTTACCGCCCGCCTGATTCAAGAGCACTGTTTTAAACCTTGAAAAGGTCCGCTCCAGAAGTCAGACGATTATCTGAAATCGGGGCTAGCTGCCATACCGTCATTGAGCGCAGATGTGCAGTGCCGCCCTTCGCAAACAGACCGATGCCTTGCGTTTCCGGGTTACTGGGATATACACGATCTGAAATCGATGCTGTTCCATTAGCGAAGGTCTCGATGACCGACGCGTCGAGATAGATCCTGAGCCGCAATGGTTCCCCGTCGGCAAGCAACATCTTGTCGTGCTCAATCCCCCTCAATGCGCGAAACCCGCCCGGTGTCCCCAAGGTCGCTGGGTCCGTACTCGATGAGGTAGTGTCCGAAAACAGTTCTTGAGTTGCGCGATTATACCCGACCAGAGTCTGCTCACTGCCATCGGCAGCGGCACGAATGCGCACGCCTGCCTGTTGGGCGTCTCCGATCTCGACTTCTAACTCGATCTCGCAACAGTCGCTCGAAATGTCTTTCAGAAGCAGCGGACCGTTCGGTTCAATCTTCTGGCTCGGTATCTTCTTGTGACCGCGGCGAAGGACGTTCAACTCCGGGACTGGTTCCAAACCGAGTGTGCCGTCGTTTCGGAGTGTTATGAGTTTTGGCAAAGACATCACGCCCGCCCACCCGGCTGCAATTTGTGCATCCGAGCTGCGCTTTTCGTGAAGCCAAGCCCACCAGATTCGCCGGCCTTTCTGGTCTTCCATGGTCTTTTGCGCGTATGCAGCCGATCCGAAATCTATGCGGCCGGCGTTTTCCTGCTCGAACTTGTGGTCGACGTACTTTCCAGTCAGATACTCGTTACCTCGCGCGACCATCAGGATTGGCTTGCCACTCAAAATGAAGAAGTCGGGGCATTCCCACATCGAGCCGCCCGGGCGTGTGGGGTTCTGAGTTGGATCGGGCTTCGCGGCAGCTAACGGATGAAGGTACGTCCAGTGCTTGATGTCCTTCGAGCTATAGAGCAGAGCGATACCGCCCTTGCCAGCTTCACCACATCCGATCGTCATGTACCACGTATCGCCCTCTTTCCACACGGCGGGGTCTCGCCAGCCCACAGCCTTGATCCCTTCAGGAGGCGCTTCCAGGACCGGGTTCTCGGGAATCTTGTTCCACTTGATCAGATCTGGATCGTTCGGGTCTGCTGCTATCGCAACTAGCTGTCGCTCGGGAATGATCCCCTTGGCCCGCTCCGCTCGCTCGCTTTCGGCCGACCAAGTGCCGCCGGTGTAGATAATGGTAGGAACTCCGTTCACAACGACAGCGGAACCGGTCCAGCAGCCATTCTTGTCGGGACCGCCGGGAGTCGGCGCGACCGCGATGCCGAGGTTTTTCCAATGGACCATGTCCGTTGAGACCGCATGGCCCCAGTACTTGGTAGCGAAGTTATTGATTGTCGGCGCGTACTGATAAAAGAGGTGATACCACCCCTTGAAGTGCAAGGGGCCGTTTGGGTCGTTCAGCCAAAGTGATGGCGGCATCAGGTGAAACCGCGGCCTGTGCCTGTCGTTCGCCAGGTTGCTTGCTTGAGGAGCTTCTCCCATAAGGACCGTCGAAGGCAGCACGACAGATGCCACTGTTGCGGATGCCGCCGTTATGAAATCGCGCCGAGTGACCTGGCCTAACCGACTGGGGACGTTAATTCTCATCATTCATTTGTCGGACGTCAGTCTGTGTCGTGCGATGCTTTGACCTGTGGATTACTTGTAATCCGCAATCGGAACCCTTCCATACCATGTGGCGCGAAAGCCGGCACGGTCATCAAACCAGGTCATATGCACAAAGTCATCGTCGACGGCCACGCTGACGTAATCACGGCCAAGGTTGTGCATGCCGCGGCGTCGGGTAACGCCGGGTGACGGCGCCGTGCTCACTTTGAACGGCGCGCTGAACGTCTTCCCGCCATCGTGTGAGATCGCCGACCAGATCTCGAAATGTTCCGGCATGTCGGAGAACTTCCAAACCTCGTGCCAGTCCCGGCCCCCTGGACCGACGGGGCGCGGTGGATTCAACGGAGTCACGGCACGCCAGATTGCCGCCAAGACGCCCTTCGGACCGTAAGCTGCTGTGAAGTTCATGACGTTCGTATTTGGCACTCCCGGAATCGTTGCAGCCTTTGTCCATGTCTTGCCCACGTCTTCGGTAATGTAAGAATCGACCCCACTCGAGGAAGCGATTAGAACCGTGAACATCCCTTTCTTCGCTGGGTGCGCTACGACAGTCATTGCTCCCGCACCAGGACCGCCTCCGCCCGGCTGCGCGGGAGCAGCCACCGGCGCCGGTATCAGATGTCGTTCGAACGTCTTTCCATCGTCAGTACTGACGCCGAAAACACGGCACGGGCACTTTTCGTTCAGCGACGCCGGCGCTGCCGAAGCCGTGTACGCGATTCCCATCATTCCGTTCGCGACGTCATATCCGCCGCCACCGGCCTGTGGCCACTCGGGTGAGTCAAACGCATAGACCATGCGCCAACTGACGCCGCCGTCATCAGACATGCGAACGACAGTCTGCCGATGGGGTGGTTCCGCCGCAGCGCTATTTCCATCCACGTACAGCTTGCCGCTCGATAAATCGACTCTGATCTTTGGCGCGTCACCTTGCGATCCGATGGGAGCGAACGAGACGAACGGCCCAAGGACCTCCTTCGGCATGAACGAGCTGATAATTTGAATGGGAGAGCTGAACGTGTGTCCGCCATCGGTGGAATAGATCATTGCTTGCCCGCCGATGTGCTGCCGGGTGTTGTAGACGCTCTTGTTGATCTCGTCCTCGGGTACCGTGCCGTAAAAGGGGAAATGCGATTCGCAACCGAGAATCATCGTCCCGTCTTTGGTAAACGCCGCGAACGGATCAAGGCACCGATACCGCCGGTAAAAATCCCGCATGGGATCTTCCTTGACTGTCCAGGTCAGACCGCGGTCTCGAGTGAATGCAAACAGGGTGATCGTCGCACGCGGAGTATGTGTGAACTCCTCTTCCGTCTGCTCCCATTTGCCTTTGTTTGTATTCAGAATGCACATCGCCGCAACAGCGATCTGGTTGCGGTTGACGGGATTCACTGCCACTTGCGATTCGCCACAGCCCCTGGTAGGCGTACCCACCAGGAGGTACTGTTCGGCGACGATTTCCTTGTCCGGACTGACGTCAGTTTCCTGCCATTGTGCTTGTGCTACTGCAATGAGTGTCAGAAACCAGAGAAACGCAATCAAACTGCGCGACAGGATTCGTTTCATATGACTGCCCTGCATTGGAGTTCCACCTGTTCGTTGGGAGACACGCGATTGCTCGCGACTTCTCACGTAAACGCGCGTGGAAAGGTAAAGTGCCCGTCCCACCCGCGATCTATTGTTAGAAACTAAGCCGGAGGCCGAACTGCAGCTGTCGTGGCTGCCCGGCGGTCGCACTTACCACGCCGAAATTGGAATTGGCTTTGTTCACGGCGGGTCCGGCAAACCGGCTCTTGTTGAAAAGGTTGAAGGATTCGGTCGTGAATTGGAGATTCACGCGCTCGGTTATGGGCAGCTCCTTCACGAGTGAGAGATCCCAGTTGTTGGTGCCGTCTACGCGAATGGATGAGATTACGCGCGCAGCCGTACCAAAGCGCACCGGATCGCTGGCTCCAGTGGGGACCAGTGCAAAGCAGCTCGTGTTAAACCACTGGTTCAATCGGTTGACGGCGCCACCGGATACGCGTGGATCGCATCCGGGAACCCAGTCGGGCCGAATGTTGCGGCTGGTGCGCCCGATGAATCCGTTTGCAACGCCGAGATTTTGCTGGAGGATGGAACCGGTCTGGAGGGGTGCAAGCGGCGGCCCACTCCGGATCGAGGTAATGCCGTTAAAGCGCCATCCCCCAACCAGCGCGTTCACAACTCCGGTGGCGTCCTTTAGGAAACGTTTATTGTGTCCAAAAGGCAGATCGACCGAATATCCAAACGTGAGGTTTTGGGTGATGTCATATGCGCTGATCGAACGATCCAACCCAACGATGGTATTGTCCTGGATCACGCCATCGACGGCACCCGAACTATTCTCGTCCAGGAAGTTCGTTACGGCGTCGGTGTTCGACATCAGCTTGGACCAGGTATAGGCCACGGTCGCGAACCCGAAGCCCACTCTCTCCCGGAACGAAGTTTGCAGCGCGTTATAGCTTGAGTATCCAAGGTGAGGATCCACCGCCTGTACGCGATCATATTGCGGGAAGGGTTTCAGCAATTGGTACGTCGGAATCGTAGCTTTCGAGAGCGGATTCGTAGGGTCGGTCACGATCCCGAAAAAGGGATTGGCGACGGGAGCGTTCAGTTTCGCCTGACCCAACGAGAGGTACTGGTCTGGAACCTGATTGATGTTGATGTTCGAGAACGTCGCAGCTCCTTCCAGCAGCAGGTGCGCACCCTTCGAACCCGCGTATGCTACCATCAACGCGCCGTTGTTTCCAATCTGCCGTTCTACCGCTAGGTTCCACTGCTGCGCGTATGCTTGCGGGTCGCCTGGTACTCTCGACGCGATGACCGTTCCCAGAAAGTTGTTGAAGTTTATTTTTCGGGAGGGAGGCAACTGGATACCCGACGGGAACGGATTGCTGGTCGTTGAGGTGATCGCCGGCGTAGCGCCGAAGGTGTTGTTAATCAACGTCGAGGTGGAATTGATCTGCGAGGCAGCCGGACCATCTTGCGCAAGGGTCGGCGGCAGGAATGACAGGCCGTAACCGGCGCGCACAACGGTTTTGTCGGTGATCCGGTACGCGAAGCCGACTCGAGGTGCAAACATCTTCCAGTGAAGATTGTCCTCGCGGTGCGACTTCCAAGCGGGACTGTTGACTAGCGTCGCCAGACCCACCAGTGGCACCGAGCCGCCGGTGGCTGGATTCACGATCGAACTGACGGTTTTCCCGTTACCGATGACAGGCGCCGCTGCATTCGGCAGAAAGACCGTGTCCGAGTCCCTCGCCTCGGAATAGATACTCGGTTGATCCCAGCGTATGCCGAGGTTCAGAGTCAGTTTTCGCGAGAACTGGTATGTGTCCTCGACGAAGAACCCATATTGGTAATAGAAAGCGTGAACTGGGGCCACATTCGTGACTGCGGTTTGTGCTGGAGTCCCCAGCAGCGCGGAAGCCACTGCATAGCCCGAACCCGCAACGGTCGGGTTGCTGGTGTATTGGTTGTCGAAGGTGAACGCGATGCTCTGATTGTTCCCCTGCGTGAACCACTCGATCTTGCGCTGCGTGCCTCCGAATTTGAGCGTGTGACTGCCCATGATTTTGGTCACGCTTCCAGTCAACGCGTACACGTTCTGATGCCAGTAGAGCTGAGAACCCTGCCCGTTCGCGGCGGTGATGCCCAAGCCGGCAATACCGGCTCCACTCGTTGTGAACGCTACGTTCGGCTTCAAGGTCGTCCCCAGCAGCGAAGAGCTCAGAGCGCCCCAGGCGTTGCCGAATTGTGAAAGATCGGTTCCAGCACTGTCGGGCGACTCATTCTGGAAGATTCGTACATACGAGGCGCGTACATCCAACATCGTCTTGGGATTGATCGTATAGGTGTTCCCCAACACCGCTTGTTGGCTGTAGAGCCCGGTCCTGCCCTGGCCCTGAGTATGCGTTCCCCACGCGTCGTATGGAGAACTGATCACCTTCCAGTAGGTATACCGTCCGAACAGGTTGTCACGGCTGCTGAAGGTGTGATCCACACGCGCCGTGTACTGGTCTTGAACGCCATTCGTTGGAAATCGGAAAACATAGTTGTTCAGCCCGAAGCTAGATGGCAGCTTCTGGAGCGTTGCAACGGACGGGGATCCTGTTGGATAGTCCGTTTTGAGGATCGCCAGCGCGGATGCGTTGATTCGATTCGGGCAAATCACGTTAAGCACGCCGTTGCACGAGAACTGCGTGCCGGTGGTCGGGTCGTAGATCTTTGGGAAACCTGCAGCCGAAAAATCACCATTCAGCATCGCGGCCGTTGGCACCGTAGTGGAAGACAACACGCCGGAGTGATTACGCAGCCCTTCGTAGTTGAAGAAGAAGAAGCTCTTATTCTTAAGGATCGGACCGCCCAATTTCCCGCCGAACTGGTTTTGCCTCAGGGGCGCGCGATCGATGTGATTGATCCTTGAAAAGAAATCGTTCGCATTGAGGACCTTGTTGCGAAGATAATCGTAAGCCGATCCGTGGAATTGGTTCGTGCCGGACCGGGTGGTGATGTTGATCACACCGCCCGCGTAAGAGCCGTACTCGGCGCTCACGTTGTTCGTTGCAATGCGGAACTCCTGAACGGAGTCCTGCGATGGGATGAGACTATTTGCATTGTTCGCCGGCCCGTTCGAGGCGACGCCATCGATGAAAAACGCACTTTGATTTGCAAAGCCGCCGCCGATCGCGTAATTGCCGAATGCGATAGAATTGGTACGCGCTCCACCTGCCTGATTTCCAACGATGTTTCCGTAAGTAGAGCCGCCAGCCACGACTCCTGGTACGAGTGTGAGCAGATTGTTTACGTTTCGCCCGGCGAGCGGAGTCGCTGCGACCTGGTTTTCGCTGACCACCTGTCCAAGCGACGAACTGTCTGTCTGGAGGACGGGACCCTCTCCCGTCACTTCCACGGTCTCCGTCGCAGCACCCACTTCCAGCGCCGCGTCTACGCGCGACGAAACGTCAACCTGAACCTCCAACGGCGACCGACTGAAATGCTTGAACCCTGGCTTTTCGATATCAACGCTGTATCGGCCTGAGCCCACGTTCGGAAACGTGAAGTTTCCGTTCTGCTCGGTGTGCGTTGTGCGCTTTTCACTTGTTCCGAGGTTCGTGAGCGTCACCGTGGCTTCGGGCACGGTTGCTCCAGTGGAATCGGTCACTGACCCCACGACCGACCCGAACCGCACTTGAGCAGAGAGTGGCACGCACATCACGAGCAGCGCTGCAATCGACGCGGTGCACAGCAGAAGAGCCGCGGACGACCGCGGCTCTGAACAATGCGCTTCATCTTGGCAACGTAGACCGTTGTACAGCACGTTCATGGTGCCTCCAGAAATGATTCGTCGTGGAATCTATGCCGATATTGATATGGGGCAGATTTTAGGTTGTGTTGCCTGGCAGCTGCAATCGCAAATGCAGTCAGGTTGAGACAAAGTTGTCTATGCATGTAAAGTTGTCTATGCATCTTCGGCGCTGGGATTCGCTGAATCTCTACGCTTTCGCTCCGACTACCGGCCCGGAACGAGATCCACGCTGCTGCGGAATTCACAGACTGTGATTTGGACAAGATTTGTGGCGAGCTCGCGGCTAAGAATCCGACTGAGCGCCGCACGACTTCCGCACGACAAGACGGCAACCCAGTGAAATATCGCGAATCGGGAGGTCCGGATTCTCGAGCCGATCGATCATCGTCGACATGGCTACGCGGCCTAGATCCAGGCAGGGTTGATGCTGCGTCGTAAGAGGAATTGGCAGCAGGCTGGCATACTTTACATCATCGATTCCGACAACCTTCGTCACCTGCGGGATGCGGATTCCGAGCGCAATCAGCGTCCGCATCAGATTTGCCGCAGTGAGGTCATTGGCACACAAGAACGCATCCGGACGATGCCGCTTCATGATACGGCCAATCTGCTGCTCGTCTTCAGGATCGCAGCGGAAGACGAGGTCGCCGTCGCGATTTAGACCGTGGGCCAGCAGGGCCTCGCGATACCCGGCAATCCGCGCATCCACGGTTTGCGCAGAGAACGGCTTCCCCAGGAATGCGATCTTGCGGGCTCCCGTACGGATCAGGTGTTCAGCGGCGGCAAAAGCAGTGCGGCGATTGTCGATACCGACCAGGTCGTACTTGCTGCGATCCGGATACGGGAGAAAGCACCGGTCGAGTAGAACAACGGGAATCCTCGCACGATCGAGCATTGCTGCAATCCTGCGGTTCACTTCCTCCATCCGCGGTAGCAGTTCCAGCGGTGCGAAGAACACGCCGGAAACTCGCTCGGAAATGTATTGCTGGCACAGCTCCTCAGCAATTTGCTCTTTCGGTTCGTTGAGGCCGATCGACTGGCCCCATAGCAGCGAGTTCCGGCTCGCAAACGGGAAACCCGCCATGCCGTGGCAGATAGGCTCGAAGATTTCAGTCAGGCCCAACTCTGGTATCAAAAGGCCGAAGAGGCGGCTGATGTTGCCGGCTCTAGGTTTGACGTATGTGCCCGACCCTACCCGTCGCTCGACAAGCCCAAGCTGCTGGAGATTCTTGATCGCCTTGGCCGCGGTAACGCGGCAGACACCAAACCTCCGCACCAGCTCAGCTTCGCTGGGCAAGCGCGACCCCGGTCGATGCTTCCCAGATAGGATGCTGTCCTTTAGGGTCTCGAAAATGTGTTGGTATTTGTGTTCTTCGGGCTCGTTGAAGTCATCGTGTGCAGTGCCCGTTCGGTTTGTCTTCTTGATGCGTTCCACCGTTTTATTCATGTTTTAAGACTGCCGAGAGTAATTCCCTCGAAATGGGGAGTGCAGACAGATTATAGACATTTCGAACGACTGTTTACCCTGAAAAAGTCGGCCGCGCGTTTGCAGTGCCGATTCCGGAGGGATCGCACAACAGAGTCCAGGTCTTCGATGGTGTAGCGGGGCAGGTATTTCATTGCAATAATCGAGCGCAAAGGCGTTTGAATCCGTGCCTTGGTTCGACGAGACGGAGAGAACATGCAGAAGACTCTCAGGGTTGCGATGCTGGGGCACGGCTTTATGGGCCGCGCCCATTCGAACGCGTTCGATCAGGCGAAGCGATTCTTTTCCCTTCCCTATCGCCTCGAGTTGAAGGCCGTCTGTGGCAGAAACCGCCCTGCGCTGCAAGCGATGGCCTCGCAGTTGGGATGGGAAGACGTTTGAGACTGACTGGAGATCTGTCGTCGGGCGAAAGGATATTGACATAGTCGATATAGCGACGCCAAACGCTCTGCATGCAGAACAGGCTATTGCCGCCGCGCAGGCCGGCGAGATCGTTTTTTGTGAGAAGCCGCTCGCCATGAATCTGGAAGAGGCGCAGCGCATGACAGACGCGGCCCAGTGCCGACCCTCGTCTGGTTCAACTACCGCCGTGTCCCTGCAATCGCTTACGCCAAGCGACTGATCGAACAGGGAAAACTCGGAGAGATATACCAGTATCGGGCTGCGTATTTGCAGAGCTGGGGGCCGCGCCGCGATCCGTCCTCAACTTGGCGTTTCGACTGCTCACAAGCCGGATCAGGCGCAGTGGGCGATCTGCTCTCGCACTTGATTGACACAGCGATGATGCTGAACGGTCCCATCGCCGAACTCTGCGGAATGACGCACACGTTTGCTCATGAACGCGAGGTGGATGACGCCGTCTTTCTTCAAACGCGCTTCCGCAATGGCAGCGTCGGCACGTTCGAGGCTACGCGTTATGCCATCGGTTATCAGAACCGAAACCGGTTCGAAATACACGGCTCGCGGGGAATGATCGGTTTCAATCTCGAGGATCTCGACCGCCTCGAGTTCTTCGACGGTTCCGCTGAACCGCCGACACAGGGCATCTCGAGCATTCTGGTTACCGGACCGAGCCACCCGCACGCGCCGAATTTCTGGCCGCCAGGTCACATCATCGGCTACGAACACACGTTCATTGCCACGCTCGCAGATTTTTTTGATGGCTCTCCGCAGCGATCAGCCAGTTCACGCGAATTTCGAGGACGCTTTGGCGGTCCACCAGGTGCTCGCAGCAGTCGAAGAATCTTCCGTCGGCCGAGGATGGATTTCCCTTACCGATGGCGTTCTCGGTTGAGGCGCGCAGCATCTCTATTGCGAAACGCCGAAACCAAGTCGATTGGCCTATATCACTGATCCTTGTGAAGGCGACGTCCAAATGCGTTAAGTCGATCTATCCCTTCCCGCGTCAAATCTAATCGATGTTCGCCTTATATTCGCCTATGCTGCGGAAGTGTGTAATTCGCAACCGAGGATCGTCGGTCCTTCGGGCCGTAAACGCCGAAAATGGATCGAGGCACCGATACCGGCGGTAGTAATCCCGCATGGCATCTTCCTTCAAGGTCCACGTAAGGCCGCGGTCCCGCGTGAACGCAAACAGGGCGATCGCCGCGCGAGGAGTATGGGTGAACATCTCCTCAGTTTGCTCGCCCTTCCCCTCTTGCGTGTTCAGGATGCACATAGCGGCGACCACAACAATCTGATTGCGATTCGCGGGATTTATCGCCACCTGCGACTCGCCACACGCCCTCGTAGGCGTACCGACCGGAAAATATTGCTCCGCGACAATTTCCTTGTCGGGCGTTACGTCTGTCTCCTGAGCGCGTGGCGGAATTCGCAGCACACAATAGAAGTGCGGCAGTAAGAATATGTAAAGCGACTCTCTTCATCACGGTCTCCTTGACCAAAGCGGTCAGACCACCGATAGACAACTCGGCGACCGATTGATATTGCGAGCCGCTTTCATGACCGGCGACATACAGTTTCAAGAGCTCTCAGATCGGCTCTGTAGACAGCTTGAGCTCCGCGTCCGAATCGGTAATAAGGCAGACGGCGGTGCATTCTGGGCGGCTCACTTTCATAGCGATTATGCTGATTGGCCGCTCAAGATCGAAGGGCGCCGGGCTTCTCCATTTCTGTAATCGCCCTCGCCTCTCGCGAGATCAATGCAGACAACTTTGTCGACGTAGTAGACAACTATTGCTTGACAAACGAGAGCGCCCACGCCTAAAAGTTTAGTTCAGCCGGGCCATTTTGGGCCCCGGTCGGCTTCCCCGCAACGAGAGGGTCCAGATAGATGACATCCAATAGACGCCAGTTCATGCAGACAATCGCAGCGGGTGCATCCGGAATCGCCATCCCGGCAACGGCAACTTCTGCCGGATGGTCACAGACGCCCGGAGAGGTGGCGGCCGAATCGGACAAACAGGTTCTGCTCGTCGGCGACAAGATCGCCGTGGCCAATACCGAATATGGGAGGGTCAGAGGGTACATGCTCCGGGGCATCAACTACTTTCTCGGCGTGCCCTACGGAGCGGATACCTCAGGACCCAACCGTTTCATGCCTCCGCAAAAGCCCAAGCCTTGGAGCGAAATCTACCCGGCGCTCTGGTGGGGCAATTGTGCGGCGCAAAATATGGAGAACAAGTACTTCAATAAATACGCCTCCTTCCGCGATCGTTGGAACTATAGCGACGTCAACGAAGACTGTCTCCGTATCAACATCTACACGCCTTCCGTAAATGACGGGAAGAATAGACCTGTGATGTTCTGGATCCACGGCGGCGGATTCACGGCGGGCAATGCCATCGAACAGGACGGATACAGCGGTGAGAACTTCTCCCGCTTGGGCGATGTGGTTTTTTGCGCGGTGAACCACCGGTTGGGTCCTCTGGGCTATTGCAATCTAGCCGGTGTGGGTGGTGAAAAGTTCGCCGCGTCCGGAAACGTCGGCATGATGGATTTGGTGGCGGCCCTGGAGTGGGTTCGGGACAACATCGCCCATTTCGGGGGTGATCCCGGAAACGTCACCATCGTGGGGCAATCGGGCGGCGGCGCCAAAGTTTGTCTCCTCACCGCAATGCCATCGGCCAAGGGACTGTTCCACAGGGCCGTGGTTCTCAGCGGAGCAATGCGGAGAGCCGCTGACAAAGATCCCTCCGAGACGTTGGGCACAGCGGTGCTGAAAGAAGCCAACCTAAGCCCCAGCCAGTTGGACAAGATGCAGGCGATGCCCTGGAAAGACTTCTACGCCGTTGCAACCCGAGCGCAGCGGGTCGTGGCGGGGGGGCCGGGGGCCGGGCGTGGCTTGACGCGCGGATTCAGCCCGGTTGTGGACGGCACGATTCTGCCCCAGCATCCCTACGATCCGGTCGCCGCGCCCACGGCAGCGGCAGTGCCGATGATCATCAGTTCCGTTCAGAACGAGCAGTCGCCGAGCTGGGAAGATTCCTCGCTGGAATCGATCACGATGGACGAGGTAGTGGAGAAGCTCAAGACAAGGGCTGGATTCGGCAGAGGCTTGGGCGAAAAAGCGCCGGAGGCAGTCGCCGCTTATGCCAAGGCTTTCCCGGATAAAAAGCCGGTCGAGATCTGGTCCCTGGTCAGCAGCAACCGGCAGAGCGTTGTCGAGTTGGCGGATGTCAAATCCAAACAACCGGCCCCGGTGTTTGTCGATTGGTTTGCATGGCAGCCTCCTTTGTTCGACAACCGCCTGCGCGCGTTTCACACGGTGGACATCTGTTTCTGGTTTTACAACACGGATCTGATGCTCACCCACACCGGCGGGGGGCCGAGACCGAGAGCCCTGTCGGCCAAGATGGCCGGCGCTCTGCTGCAGTTCATGAAGACCGGCGATCCGAATGGCGGCGGGCTTCCGCACTGGCCGAGATATGCGTCCGCCACAGGAGAGGTGATGGTGCTCGGCGATGTGAGCGAGGTGAAGAACGACCCGGACCGAGAAGCGCGAAAAGCGCTGCCCGCAATCGCGTAAGACACAGAACTTTGTAGCTCGTGACTCTTTAGTTCTTTACAAGATGCATGACCCGTTAGCTGAGATATCCAAGTTACTCGTTAGCGTTCGTGCAAGCTGATTGCGGACGATCACAGGAGAGCAGCGCCTGCAGAGGGGGCGCTGCGAAATATCAAGTGAGGGAGGAATCTTCAATGAAACGGCTTCTTTGCGTGTCGCTCGTCCTCGTTTGGACCATCGTCGCTTACGGCCAAGCGCTAAGTGGAACGATCGTGGGCACGGTGACCGACCAAGCTGGCGCGGTCGTTCCCCAAGCAAAAGTGACTTTAATCAACGTCGGGACGCACTTTACGCGCATCGTCGAAACCAACCAAGCGGGGGAATATGTTGCCTCTTCGTTCCCACCGGGAATGGTCCGGATTGAAGTCGAGCAACCCGGGTTTCAGAAGCTGATTCGCGAAGGCGCGCAACTCACGGCGGCGGACACGCTGAGAGTGGACCTCCGGCTGCAAATCGGAACTGTGTCGCAGACGCTCTCGGTGACCGAGCAGGCTCCACTGCTCCAGACTCAGACTGCGACCGTATCATCGCTGGTGTCGAGCCACCAGGTTGTGGACCTTCCGCTAAGCAGCCGCAGCTTTACTCAGTTGCTGGCACTCACACCCGGCGTGACCAATTCGGGAGGGAATTTTGGAGTCAATATGCAAACTCCCGGTACCGCCTATTGGGTCCGCTCCAACACATTCGCCAGCATCAATGGTTCGCAATCCGGGAACAACAGTTACCTGGTGGACGGGATGTACGACAAAGGACTCTGGCTGAATAACCTCGTCATCGTTCCCAATCCTGATTCTATCCAGGAAGTCCGGGTAATGACGAGCAATTACTCTGCGGAATACGGAGATTCAGCGGGCGGAGTGACCGTCGTCCAAAGCAAGTCCGGCAGCAATGAATTTCACGGCGACGGCTATGAATTCCTGCAAAATGACAAACTGAATGCAAACTCCTTCTTCAACAACAGAAATCACGTGGCAAAGACCCCGTTCCACAGGAATGAGTTTGGCGGAACCTTCGGGGGACCGGTCATTAAGAACAAGACCTTTTTCTTCGGAGACTACGACGGAATCCGGCTTTCACAGCCAAGAACCTCCATTAGTACCATTCCTTCCGCAGCCCAAAAAGCCATGGTCCAGACTGGCAATTTTGGGCCGCTGTGCAAGACCAGCTTTGACGCGAATGGCGGATGCCAAGGCGGTTCGGTCCAGATCTATAACCCCAACAACGTCGTGAATGGACTGCGGCAGCCGTTTCCCTTCAACCAGATTCCGGTCGGTCAAATCGACCCAGTGGCGGTGAAATTGATCAACCTCCTCCCTGACGCGCCTGCTGGAGTACAAAACTACGCGTTTACTGGCGATTCCACCCAGCGGACAGATCAATTCGACGTCCGTTTGGATCAGAATGTTGGAACTTCGGATCGTCTGTTCGTAAAATATAGCTACGACAATTCACTCGTGGTTCGTCCTGGCAGCATTCCCGCGCCCGCGAATGCGGGCATTCCACTGGGCACTTACGTCGCCGGCGGGACTAATACTTCACAGTTCAACTGGGCGGCTGCGATCAACTTCACAAAGGTTATAGGGACCAACATCGTCAATGAGTCGCGGCTCGGCGCCATACGGTGGAATCTTGGAATCATTCCTGACAGCACACCGTTTAAATCGGCCGAAGGGCTCGGCATGTCGGGCATCAACATTGCTCCAAATAATGGCGGCCTGCCGGGATTCTCGATCTCTGGAGGCTTTCTCACCTTAGGCGATGCAAGCACATTCCCAGAATACAGCCACACGGTAACGTGGCAGTACGAGAACATCACGTCCATCTTCAAGGGTTCCCACAACCTGAAGTTCGGGGCGCGGTTTCTGCGGCACGACTTCAACGGGTACTCCGCTTTCCCGACCCGCAGCACCTGGGACTACAACGGCCAATTCACGCGCCAGGTGGGTTCGACCTCGGCCGCCACGGCCTTGGCTGACTTCGCGCTCGGTGCGACCGATGCGATTAACCGCGGCTACTTCCCGGGGACGTTCGGCATTCGCTTTTCCGGATTTTCGACGTTTTTCGAGGACGATTGGCGCGTCACGAACAAACTGGCTCTGAACCTGGGCCTGAGATATGAAATCCAAACCTCGCCCTACGAAGTCAACAACCGCTGGGCGAATTTCAACGTGACGACGGGAAAGCTGATGCTTGCGGGCAAGGACGGAAACAGCAGGTCCGTTCGGAATAACGATTTGAACAATTTCGGACCCCGCGTGGGCATTGCTTACCAGATTGACTCAAAGACGACCCTGCGCACGGGCGCTGGAATCTCCTATACCGAGCAGTTTGACGGCGGAACGCAGCTCTACAAGAACCTTCCATACATGGTCACCCAAAGAATCTCGACCGACCAAAATGGAGCACCAGTCCGTTACACTCGGCAGGGTTTGCCTCTGCCCACGATGATTGCCGCAACGGACCCTGCCATCAACGGCGGCAATCCCATGGCATACCCGTTAAATTTCCAGACTCCGAAGATCTTCCAGTGGAGTTTCGGAGTGCAGCGCGAACTCCTGCGGGATTTGATGCTCAATACCAGCTATGTTGGCACCCGAGGGATCAGCCTGATGGCCAAGGTGAACACGAATCAGCCTTTCCCCGGCCCCGGTCCCCGGGACCCACGGCGCCCCTTGTATTCAGTGGATCCCTATGTCGGGGATCTCATCTACCATGGGAACTGGGGCGGGTCAAAGTACCATTCATTGCAAGCAAGCCTTCAGATGCGGCCCCATCACGGCGTGAGCGCTGGCGTTGCCTATACTTACTCTCACAACATGACAAACACGGGTGAGAATCAGGGAGCAAACACCGCACAAGACACCCGCAATCTCAAGGCGGAGTGGGGCAATTCCACATTTGATCGCCGTAACGTACTTTCGATCAACCACTTGGTGCAATTGCCGTTTGGACCGGGACGCTCGTATCTATCTCACGGCGCTTTGGGCAGGATCGTCGGCGGCTGGGATATCTCCGGTGTTTGGAGCATGATGTCTGGAACCTGGTTCACGCCCCGCGATCCATCCTCAGTTTCCAACGCCCAGGATCAATGCAACGGTTGCCCTGCCGAGCGGCCCAATCGTATCGGTAATGGGAACTTACCGACTGGTCAGCGAAAGGTCGACCGTTGGTTCGACGCAAGTGCCTTTCAGGTCCAGCCGCAGTTCACCTTCGGGAATGCTGGAAACGGAATTCTCGAGGGCCCCGGCTATTTCAGCCTTGATTTAGGAATCCACCGCACATTCAAATTGACCGAGAAGTATACGGGCGAATTTCGGTGGGAAATGTTCAACTCTCTGAACCGTGCGAACTTTGATAATCCCAATTCGACAATCGGCACACCGCTCACCGGACACATCGTCACCTCTCAGAGCCCGCGGACTATGCAGCTTGGTTTTAAGTTCCTATTCTGATGGGTGCGGGAATGCTGATCCGATCAACCAATGCAGCTAATTCGAAGCCAGAAAATCAACTCTTACTGTGAGCGTTTTTGCGATGAGAACATCACGTCGAGTTCAGTTTGTCGCCATTGCCCTCTTTCTTACGCAGTTGTATCTGGGACAAAGAGTTCAGGCGCAGTCCTCTAGCAATCAACCCGGCCCCGTGGTGTCAGATCAGACCGGATTCCTTTACCAGCCAAGCCGGGGATCATTTTGGGATCCGTCGGTCATCTATGCGAATGGCCAGTACTACATGTTTTCGATGTATCACGAGGGCGCCAGGTCGGCTGCGGGCGGTGGCAGCGTGTGGCTTGCGACTTCGCAGGATGGTGTTCATTGGAAAGATTACGGCGTGGTTCTCCAAGAAGACGGATTTAAGAATAACACGGTATGGAAGCAGTACGTGGCCAAAGTTGGAGACCGATATATTTTGAACCACGGCGCTTTTACGGACCAAGGCACAAATAACAATCTCATCCGATTCTATGAATCGCTCGACCTGATCCATTGGAAATATCTTTACGAAGTCCCGATCGACAGCAAGTTCTACCTTGCCAATGGTCGATGGGACCACATGTGGATGATGCCCACAAATGCTGGCAAGTCCAGTGATGGCTGCTTAGGGTATAACGTTGCGGATCCCATCGATCACGGTGGATTCGGGATGATGGAATCCCCGGACTGCGTCCATTACCATCCGATCAAAGCGCCTGCAATCTTGGCTGACTTTAAGGTTCCGACGATGGAAGTCGGCGGGATTGAGAAGTTTGGAAGTAAGTACTACTTAATTGCAGGCAATCAAAATCATCACGGCTTTTACGGATATGGAGTCTATACGTTCGTGGCCGATTCGCCCATGGGGCCGTTTCGTCCAGATTTACCGGCCTATCGTTTGACAGGAACTTCGGGAATTGATGGCAATTACTACATCCATGTGCTCGACGCATTTGTAAAAGATAGCCCCGACACCCTTGTGAGCGAACCATTTACCTTCAGGGCGACAACTGGCACGGGCGGCCAGGGTGTGTGGTTCCTCCCGATGCGCAGGGCGATCGTGGATGGCGAGGGACACCTCCGCCTGGCTTATTGGACACAAAACGATCTCGCAAAGGGCGACGAGATAAGGGTTGACGCCGGTCAAAATACTGTCGTATTTCCGCCAGGTCAGACGGATCGTAACGCCATTATTCGCGTGGCAACTGCTAGTAATTCCATTACGGTGCACACGGACAAAAGCTGGCGGCCTTTTCCGTGGCTTGACTCGCGAAAGACGCGCAAGGGCGTTTTGGTGCTGAACCAGCAGTTCGATCTGAACAAAGGACTCATCGTCGAGGGCACTGTCCAGGCGCGGTCTCTGACCTCAAGAGGTTATGCAGGTCCAGGAGCCGTCAATCCTTGGCAGGATGCCAAGAAGACCTATGCCGGATTCTACATCGAGGGAATTAATAACGGTCTGGGAACAGCGATATTGCTCGAAGCGGGTGAACCGCAATGGCGCGAATCGTTGATCGGAACGTTGCGTCTGGATACAGACTTTCACTTTGAGCCGTTGGACGCGACAGGACCACATAGCGCGACGGTTACCGGATTAGATAACGCACGCTCTCACACGTTCAGGCTGTGGATTCGAGGCGGGCAGATGGAGCTCTACGTTGATGATCTTTTGATGCAGTCATTCTTCTTTCATAGTTCTTCAGGACGCATCGGCTTCATCTCACAGGAAAGCGAAGCGCAGTTCTCTAATCTGAAAGTCTATGAAATGAATCTATCCAATTGGGATAGTACGGGAAAGAAGTGAAACACATGGCGATGTGCGTCCGCCGTGCGGATGCCCTCCGCAGCCGGGCAAGGCGCGGGAGTATGGCGGCATGGTCGTAGTGGCGAACTCAACCATAAAAGGGGGCAGGCTTCGGGCGACTTGGGTATGGAAGAGTCCGCTAGCTGACCACAGACTGATATGACTGCACGTTTCTATTTGCGAATGGCAGTTTGTTTGGCGTGCTGCTCTTTCCTGGCATTGGCGCAGGACCGGCAAATCCGGCTGGATCACGATTCCAATGTCGTGGAGGTTCAGGCGGTCGAGCCTAACATAGTCCGAATTCATATTGAGCCTGACGGAAAGGTTTCCGCTCGAACACTGGTGATGGACCCGTCGTTTCAGCCCACGGGCGCAGAGACTCGGATTGAAAGAAACGGAGCGGCACAGATACTCAGTTCGCCCGAAATGAGAGTCGTCGTAAACGACAGTCCGCCGCTCTCCATCGCGGTCCAGGATGCGCGCGGCAAGACTCTCGTCACAGTGAACGACGATCCGCGATCAGGCAGAGGTCAACAGCGCCGCGGCACAGTGCTCATCCACGATGAAAACGAGATTTTGTACGGCATTTACGGCATGGAGAGGCACGACATAGATGCGGGTATTCTCCGGAATGGGGGTGGTGCGGTGGCCGCCGGCTTTCAGGGCGACGGCGGCGCCCCTTTCTTCTTCACTAGGCAATATGGGGTTCTAGTGGATTCCGATGGCGGTTCTTTCCAAGCGATCGATGATGCGGTCCGGTTTCAACGAGGCTCCCGGCCGGACACTGAATACTTTGTTATTGTCGGGCCGCCGATGAAGACTATGGCTGGGCTGGCGACGCTGACGGGCAGGCCACCGATGCCTCCGAAATGGACACTGGGATTCCTCAATTCACAATGGGGCTCGACCGAGGAGGAGTGGAGAAAGATTACCGAGACTTACCGAGAGAAAGGAATTCCGGTTAGCGGTTACATCCTCGATTTCGACTGGAAGGCATGGGGCGAGGACGATTACGGGGAGTGGCGGTGGAACAGCACTTCGGGTGTGGGAAACGTAAGCCCAAACAAATTTCCTAGTGGCGCCTCAGGAAAATTCGCAGCAGATATGGCCGCGCTTGGAATTCACTTGGTCGGCATTTTGAAACCGCGCTTGGTAATCACGCTCCCCGACGGCCAGCAGACCAAAGCAGCCGCATACGCCACCGAGCACAATTTCTGGTATCCGAATGAAGTCCGCGAGATTGACTACTTCAGCCATCGACCGGCCGGGAACATCGACTTCGGAAATCCGGACGCGAGGAAGTGGTTCTGGGACCATTTAGTCCCCGCCTTCCGTTCGGGAATCGCCGCATGGTGGAACGACGAAGCAGACCAACACGGAAATACCCTGTTTAACAATCTGCAGTTCATGAATATGGGGCGAATGCTTTATGAAGGGCAGCGTTCCATCTCGAATGAACGAGTCTGGTCGATCAACCGAAACTATTACCTGGGGGCGGTCAAGTATGGATATGCGGAGTGGTCTGGAGACATTACTACCGGATTTCAAAGCATGGCGTACCAGCGCCGGCGCATGATTGCCACCCTGAATCTTGGCGAATCGCAATGGAGTATGGATGCCGGTGGGTTCATCGGCCATCCGAGCCCGGAGAATTATGCCCGCTGGATGGAATTTGCGGCGTTTGTTCCCATTTTTCGCGTGCACGGGGGCAACAACGAAAAACGGCAGCCTTGGGTCTATGGACCGGTAGCGGAATCCGCCGCCAAGAAAGCTGTGCATCTGCGCTATGACCTGATGCCGTACATTTATTCGAACGCCCGCGTGGCCTACGAGAGCGGAATCGGGCTAGTACGGCCTCTGTTCTGGATGTTTCCGGACGACGAAAAGGTCTCCGTCGAGACAAGTGCCTGGATGTTTGGCGACGCGTTGCTGGTATCTCCTGTCGTGGAGCGTCGGTTGCCGCTTCATAAATTCTACCTTCCTCCAGGTATCTGGTTCGATTATTTCAGTGGCAAACTCGTCGAGGGCGGGCGCGAGATCGCAGTTTCGCCAGATAGCAACGCTTGGCAGGACATTCCGCTTTATGTCCGTGCTGGTTCCATCTTGGCGATGCAACCGGGTGAACACGGTAATGAATTGAGTCCAGCGACTCCGCTCATCCTGGATGTCTTCCCGTCGCGCGTGCGCATTGCCAGCTTCCTGGTCTACGACGATGACGGCCACACGTACGATTATGAGAACGGCGGCTACTTCCGGCAAGAAATCAGAGGCACGCAATCGCGACGCGCGACAAACATCGAAATCGCTGCCGCGACGGGCGCGTACAAACCTCATTTCCCAAGCTATCTAGTGCGAGTTCATCAGGCTAGCTCTGGTGTGACGAGCGACGGCCAGACGCTAAGGAAATTCGCGTCTGCGAGTGCCTTTGAATCGTCCACTGAACCCGGCTGGTTCTCCACCGGCGACAGGTTTGGCGCTGTCACCGAGGTCAGGATCAGAACAGACGCCAAATCTCACAACCTGAAGCTGGCGCTACGTTGACAGAGGAAGAGATCCTGGCCAGATAGGAAAGATGAGCAGCATTAGGAGCGGAGGGCACGGATGATCATACGAGTTCCACGTTCGCCGTGTGTCGCACCAGAACTCCTGGGGCCGCAGATCACACCGAAGATACTGGCGGAGATTGCTTGTACACATGTGAACGGAGGCTGCCGCAGGGCCGACTTGCAAAGGCGTACTACTGATTTAAACGCGCCTTCGATGACGCGCTTCGATCTACCGAAGCAGAAAGTGAGCCTCGAGTGAAAGTAAATCCGCCGTCACGAGCAAACCTCCTGATTTTCGCATTTTCAATTACTACGATAGTTGCGCCTCTTGCCCTGGCTCAACAGGCAGAGCCTCAGACGGAAATGTCTTGTCTGAAAGAACCCATCCAAGTCACTGGAGGTTTAGTTACGGGTACCCCGACCATCCAATGGGTACCTGGGGTCAGACTCTTTCGTGGGATTCCTTACGCAGCGCCGCCGGTTGGCGACCTTCGGTGGCGCCCTCCGCAACCTGTCGTGCCATGGAAGGGCGTCAAGGCCGCAGATCACTTTAGCCCAGCTTGTATGCAACCTCCGACCGAAACCACGGGCAGTAGCGCCTGGCACGAGGGGTTGGTTCCCATCAGCGAGGATTGTCTTTATGTGGACGTCTGGACCTCCGCGAAGAGCACCAACGATCGGCTGCCTGTCATGGTGTACATCTACGGCGGCGGAAATATACGCGGAGCCGGTTCAGAGAATCAGTATGACGGTGAGTATCTCGCCAAAAAAGGCGTCGTGTTTGTCGGCTTCAACTACCGGTTAGGCGTGTTTGGATTCATGGCTCACCCGGAGTTGACCTCCGAATCGGAGCATCATTCGTCCGGCAATTATGCGATTCTCGATCAGATCGCCGCTCTGAAGTGGATCCAGGATAACATCGCGCGGTTCGGCGGCGACCCCAACCGGGTGATGATCTTTGGTCAATCGGCTGGAGCATCTAATGTGTCCTCCCTAATGGCAAGCCCACTAGCAAAGGGGCTCTTCCAGCGCGCTATCGCGCAGAGCGGCAATAATCTGTCGAACAAGACAAGCCTCAAGGATGCCGAACAAATCGGAATGAGATTCGGCGAGCAACTGGGCGCAACTTCGGTTGCAGCGCTCCGGCGGAGATCGGGCGATGAGATTCTCAATGCCGCTCACGGACGATGGGGCACAAATATCGATGGCTGGGTGTTTCCGAAAGATGTTTCCTCAATCTTTGCGGAGGGGGAGCAGAACGACGTCCCCCTCATTGTAGGAACGGTGGCGGACGACGTGCCGGGGTTTGGGGCAGCAATGAAAGCCGCGGACGCGCAGGCCTATGCGCGGAACACATTTCATGACTTGGCCGGCACGTATCTGAAGGTCTATCCGTCCTCAACAGATGCGGAAGCGACAAAATCGGCAATTGCATTCCGTTCGGACAATGCGATGGCGAATGCCAGAGCGTGGTTGCGGCTGCAGACAAAGACCGGCAAATCAAAAGCCTACTGGTACTACTTCACTCATGTATCCCCAATGCCAGATGGGCTGATCTGGGCAGGACGGCCGGCGCAAGCGGCCGGCGCATATCATGGAGGCGAAATTGTGTACGTATTCAATGCGTTTCCACTACAGGATTGGCGTTGGAGGCCGATCGACCTGCGGCTAGGCGACATCGTTTCGTCGATATGGATCCGTTTCGCAAACACCGGCGACCCCAACGGCCCCGGCCTGCCTAACTGGCCGGCTTATAACGCCAGTACGGATCTCTTAATGCGGTTTGGCGACACGCTCAAGGCAGAGCCGACGCCGCTCGCGGAGAAGCTCAACTTCATCGATGAGTGGAAAGCATCGCAGCGTGCTCAGCCCTGAATCGGCCTAACTGAAAGATCGGTCCTGCTTGCGCAGGCTTCCCAACTTCAGGGAGCGAGCAACAATGGTCGTCTAACAGTGAGGTAGTACACCTATGAAAAGAGCTTGCAGCATCGTTACGCTAATACTCGTCATTATTCTCTCATCCTCCCACATCATCGCCGTCTCGAATGCTGCAATAGATGATAAGAAACCTGTATTCGGCGCAGCCTGCAGAATGTGTCCGTGGGGTGCGATGGCAGACGTGGTCAAAAGCGCAATGCAGCACTATGGCTACGACGTGCAAATCTGCCACAACTGCAATGCTGCAGACGCGCCGCGAATCGTGGCGCAGGCGCGCATGCCTCCGCCTTACAAAGTCGATGCCAATGTTTCGGTAGAAACCGCGCCGCCCAACTCGGCAGGTCTTGGGGCGATCGATTTTGGAGCCACTGGCGGCCGGTTCATGTGCGACGCCTACCATGGCACAGGCCGTTATTCCCAAGACAAGCCCATGACCAACCTGCGCCTGATCGCCAACATCCAGCAGCCGCCGACCTTCCTAATTGTCGCAGCCAGGGAACGCACCGGTATCGCCGATTTGTCGCAAGCCCGCGCTAAGCGTTGGCCGTTCCGCATCTTCGCTCAACCCAATAACCCTCTGGTCGACGAGGTGCTTGCCTACTATGGACTCTCGGAAAAAGAAATCGATGAAGCCGGTGGCTTTGTCGGCGGCTCGTCGCCCGACCCGCATAACGCACCCGATCCGAAGTCGTATGACCTCATCATCCACATGGGGGGCTGGGTCAGCACCATGCCAGAGACAAGGACCTACGCTGACGTTATCCAGAAGAACACATGGACATTCCTCACCCTGCCCGATCCATTGCTTAAAAAGCTAGCGGAGGATTTCCATGCTGAGCGCGGCATCATCCCCTTCGGTTGGCTACCTGGACTCGATCGCGCCATCCCCTCCATCTCTTTAGCGGGAATGGGAACTGTGGTCTACGCTCGCGCTGACTTTCCGAACTCCTACGCCTACGATACAGCTCGGGCCCTTGATGAGCGCCAGGAACAGTTGCTTCGCACTAACCAGTACTTCTTTTACGATATCCATAAAGTTTGGAAGGCATGTGACGTCCCCCTCCACGCCGGCGCAGCGCGCTACTACAAGCAAGTCGGTTACATGAAATGATTTTTGGGGCGATTGAATGTTTTCTACAATCTTTACTCTCGCAGGAGCACTTCCAATGAAAGTCAATGCAGTCCGGCGTGAACTTCTCCTGGTCTACCTACTTACACTTGGCGTTGCAGTAGCTCCTCTGCTGGCGCAGCCTCAAACGGAGCCGTCCCATTTGAAAGAGCCGATCCACATAACTGGAGGCTTGATCACCGGGACGCCGACAATACAGTGGATTCCGGGCGTTAGGCTCTATCGCGGCATTCCTTATGCAGCCCCGCCCGTTGGCGACCTCCGCTGGCGCTCCCCCCAACCTGTTGTGCCGTGGACTGGCGTAAGAGCCGCGGACCACTTTAGCTCAGCGTGCATGCAGGCGCCAACGGACACGGAAGGCAACGCTTGGCGGGACGGCCTAGGCACAGTCAGCGAGGACTGCCTTTACTTGAATGTTTGGACTCCAGCCCAAACTACAGATATGCATCTGCCGGTCATGGTGTTCATCCACGGTGGCGGAAACAGACGCGGCGCGGCTTCCGAGAATCAATACGACGGCGCCTATCTGGCTCACAAAGGCGTTGTTGTTGTGAGCTTTAACTATCGGATGAATGTGTTTGGTTTCTTGGCGCACCCGGAGTTGTCCAGCGAGTCGGCCCATCATTCATCTGGGAACTATGCGCTCCTCGACCAGATCGCGGCTCTTAATTGGGTTCACGAAAATATTGCCAACTTTGGAGGCGACCCTCAGAACGTAATGATATTCGGCCATTCTGCGGGCTCGATGAATGTCAGCAGCCTGTTGGCCTCGCCCCTTGCACACGGTCTCTTCCAGCGCGCGCTGATGCAAAGCGGCGCGAACATCGGTCCGGGAATTCCTCTTGGTGCAGCAGAAAAAATAGGAGAGAGCTTTGCCGAGTCGGTTGGCGCACATTCGATCGCCGAACTGCGGAAAATGTCGCCAGCGGAATTGCTTAAAACGGTGCCACGCCAAATGGGACCAATTGTCGATGGGTGGGTATTGCCCCAAGATGTTTACTCGACCTTCGCCGCCGGTAAACAAAACGATGTTCCCCTGATTGTTGGCAACGTGGCAAACGATACGCCTGGACCTTCCGCCGGACCGGTGAAGGCATCTGCTGTGCCAGACTATGCGAAACAAAGATTCGGCAACTTAGCCGACGAGTACCTACGCCTTTATCCGGCAAACAACGACCAGCAGGCGGCGGAGTCGGAGCTCGCATTTCGCAGCAATCGTGGGATGGCGGATATGCGGAGGCTGGCGAGATGGCAGGTGAAGACTGGAAAAGCTCCAGTCTATTGGTATTTGTTCACGCATGTTTCCCCCTTTCCCCAGGGACTGATGTGGGGTGGCGAACCAGCGAATGAATGGGGGGCTTATCACGGTAGCGAAATCGTTTATGTGTTCGGGACTTTCCCATTTCAGCAGTGGCCTTGGAGGACTGTCGATCTGAACCTGGGTGACGTCGTTTCATCTTTGTGGATCAATTTCGCCAAGACCGGCGATCCCAACGGAGCAGGCTTACCGAAATGGCCAGCGCTAAACCCAAGTTCCGACGAGTTGCTAATCATCGGCGACACGCCAATGGCTGGGAAAGACCCGTTTGGGGCTGCGCTTGACTTTCAAGACAAGCTCGCTGCCTTGCAGAGAAAGTGACGATCAACCATGAACAATGTGAACAAAAGTAAGGGATTCGCACCAACCCCGAAGGCGAACATGGTGCTGTTGCGCGCCCAGAACACATTGGTGAGATCGGGCGGAGCAAGGAACTGGATGAAGCGATTCGTCGTGTCCGCCTGTTTTGCAGGTGTCATGATCGTGGGTATAGCTCTCAATGTGACGCTTGCACAGACTTCCCACCCCGCAGCGTCTTCTCTGAAACCTGTAAATGTCGGCCGAACGGGAATCGACGTGAAGCGGCCTGTGTTCGCCGGCGCTTGCAAGGCTTGCCCCTGGGGAGTCCTCGCCGCAATTACCCGGGCTGCGATGAAACCGTATGGCTACGACGTTCAAATTTGCTGGGTCTGCTGGTCCAGCTACGGCCCGCGGGAGATGGCCGATAAGACCAAACCTGTAGTGCCGCCGGGTGCCGAAAACTATCCCACAGACATGTACGTCGAAGCACCTCCGGATGCAGTGCCCGATATCAGCGCAACCAGCGAGATCAATCTCATCAACGCTTGGAACGGCCAGGGAGCCTACGCGAAGGACCACAAGCGCCAGAATTATCGAATTGTTGCGGTGGTCCAGCAGCCTAATTTCCTCCTAATGGCGGCAACCAGGAAGTCGGGGGTCGCCGACCTTTCTCAAATCAAGGACCGGAGCCAGCCTACTTGGATCGCCTTCACCTCTCACGACGCTGCTGTTGACCGGGTGCTGTCCTATTACGGCATTACAGAAGAGGCTCTGAAGGCTAAAGGTGGCGGTTTCATTTCTTCGCAAGACCGGGAGGAGCGGGCGGCGGCCGACGTATTTATCGGTGGAAGCTTGCTCGTCTATACACCGGAGCAGCGTATGTGGTACGAGGTAAGTCAACTCGATGATTTGGTCTTCCTCGACTTTCCCGAAGCGCTGCTTAAAAAACTTGAAGCGGAGCGCGGGTATTCGCGGGCTACAGCTCCGATCGCTCTATTGCGCGGCTTAGAGCGACCGATCCCGACGGTAATGCGCTCGGCGCATGTGATCTACGTTCGCGACGACGCCCCTGACAGCTTCACGTATGCGGTAGCTAAATCGCTTGACGAGCATCAGGAGTTATTCCGGATGTATGGTGACCCGTGGTACTACGACACCAGATTGGTCGCCAGCAGTGAAGTGATTCCAATGGCAGCAGGTGCGATGCGCTATTACCGCGAAAGGGGGTATGTTAAGTAACCACACGCGGAGAGGCTATAGCGTGGTTTCAACGGTTGCTGTCCATCTCAAGCTCCTGATTCACGCGACCATTCGAAGCGGCACTCCGAACTTCTGGCCGCCAGGTCACGTCATTGGCTACGAGCATACATTCATTGGTACGATTGCCGATTTTCTGACGGCGCTCGCCGCCGACCAGCCGTTCCACGCGAATTTCGAGGATGCTCTGGCTGTCCAGAAGGTCCTCGCGGCGTCTCAAGAATTTTCCACCCGCCGAAGCGTAAGCGTACGCTTCTCCTTTCAATTACCCACAAGTCGGCGAGCGGAGCCTGTTGAGAGGAGAGATTCGGCCTCAAGTCCAGCACTTATGGCGCTGAAGTGATGGTGGCGAACTGCTGCCATGGGCAAGCGGCAGGAACCATCGCAGTTACGGTCTGACAGTTGGATTGAGAACGAGCTAGCTCAGTGCAGCTTTAGCGATGGGCGACATGGCAAGCGATTGCGGAAGCTGTTGCAGCAGGTCGCGGAGCGAATCGGCGGAAGCCTGCCGTGGGCGGGGCAGGATTGGGCGAACACCAAAGCGGCGTATCGCTTTTTCTCCAATCCGCGCGTCAGCGAGGCGCAGATTCTGGGTGGACATTTTCAGGCCACCCGCGACCGCATCGCTGCTAGCGGCGCGCTGATCCTGATGCTGCACGACACGACCGAGTTCAGTTTCCATTGGCATCACGCACAAGACCCATGTGCGAAAACATAAATACGACACCCGCGTGCATTACTACATCGTCTGCGGCATCCTCATGCACTGCAGCCTGGCGGTAACGACGGAGGGGCTGCCACTGGGCTTGGCGGCGATCAAGTTCTGGACCCGTGACGAATTCAAAGGATGCAATGCCCTGAAGAAAAAGATCAATCCCACGCGGGTCCCATCGAGCGGAAGGAGAGCTATCGCTGGCTAGAAAACGTGAGGCAATCGACGGCGTTGTTTGATGCTTTTGACAACCTGATTTGGCCCACCTGCGATCATCTGATTTGGCCCACCCCTGGTTCATGACTCTTCTCCAGCCGGGATGGGACTCCCCACCATTTGTCAACCGAGTTTTCAAAAAGGGCGTGTGCCCTTTCCGAGTTTTGAACGACGATTCCTTCCCGCGTGATTGTTTCAGAGCTGTCCTCGCAGTCAAGGGTTCGCTTCAGGGGTGCGACGCATGATCGCGCAGCGACGTTGTGGGTCGATCACGCTTTGCTGGTTCAACATGGCGATTAACACTGCAAGAAGCCGGTCCGCTACCCCGCGCAACGCTCGACCGTGGCTGTGCCCGGAGCATTCGTAGTCGATGGTAATGTTGGCGACTTCGCTCATCATGCTGCATGCTGACGCGCGCCCAATGATAGAAAACGTTTCGCAGACGAAAATTACAGCCGTACCGCATCACCACTTGCCTCTTCTTACCGCTCTGGTGGGTCACTGGCGCGATCCCGCCATATGCCCGTAAGGCGTGATAGTCTCGGCTGGCAAGAGGCTGTGCTGCCTCCGCGAGCATCGTGGCGGCTACGACTCGCCCGACTCCCGGCAAGGAACGGAGCAGTTCGACGTCACGATGCCCGCGCTGAGAGTCTCCGTCTGCCGGCGCCGCCAACTGATCGAGCACGGCTTCGATGCGCTTGGCGATGCGTACTTTCTGCTGATGGAGTACCCGCAGACGAACCACCAGCAGCAGGGAGACCTCACTCGCTGCTTCCGCGGAGCCGAAAGCAAGCTGCAGCGGTTGGCCTCTGAGTTCTCCCAGGATTCGTTCGACAGAGATGCGTCGGATGTGATGTTTGCGCAATAGCTTCTCAACGCGAGCTTTTCTCAAGCCCGCAGTCTGAGTAGGCAGGGGTACCAGTTCAAGCAGGTCCCACAGCCAAGGCTCATCGGCTGCTGCACTCAGCCGCAGCATCTGTGGGTAATAGCGGTGGAGCTGTTGTCGGAGCTGGTTGGTCAATCGAGACCAATCCTGTTGAAGATCATCTTCCAAACGCGAGAGTTCACGGAGCCGAATGATGACTGGATCATCGATGCGCACTTGCTTGAAGCAGTGCCGATCCGTGCGCAGTGAGCAACCCAACACGAACGCGTCGCGTCGGTCATCCTTGGCGGCCGATGTCGGCCAACGGCACGTAGCCGACTTCATCGAGTGCAATGACGTCGAAACGCATCCAGCGGGCCAGCACCCGTCGCACCGCGTTCTGCTGCCGCGCCTCGACCAGCTCGTTCACCAGGTTGGCAGCGGTGGTGAAGCGCACCCGCCGCTTCTGCCGGCAAGCGGCCACGCACAGCCCGGTCGCCAGATGCGTCTTGCCAGTGCCACAATCGCCGATGAACACCACCGGTTCAGCGCGTTCGATGTAGCCGCCCTCGGCTAGCTCGCGGATCTTGGCCGCCGGGATCTGCGGCGCCTGGTTGAAGTCGAACTCCTCCAGCGTCTTCATGCGCGGCAACCGCGCATCGTGCAGCCGCTTCTGGACGGCGTGCCGGTCGCGCTCTTCCGACTCCATCGCCAGCAACGCTTCCAGATAACCGATGTGGTTGCGCTTCTCCTTCACCGCCTGCTCAGCCAGCGTCAGGAAGTTCGCGCCGACGACCGGCATGCGCAGCGCCTTGCAATACTGCTTCACGCTGGCGTGTTCCAGAGCTTCGGTGGCCGCCGCCTTCATCGCGCCACCTCCGTATCGTTCCGAACCGCGCTCAGCAGCCGGTCGTACTCGGTGATCGCCGGCAGCGGGCGTTCGTAACGGACCAAGCCACCCAGATCGGCAATCGCGACTCGGTCGTGCTCCAGCTCGGCGAAGGTCACGAGATGCCGCACCGCCGCCGCATCTGTGCAACCCAGCGTCAGCGCCTGTTCGACGGCACGCCGCAGCTGCTCCCAACCATGCTGCTTGCCTAAGGCCAGCAACTCGATCATCTCCCGCGTGCCCGCCTGCCGACCCTGCCGTTGCTGCAAGCTCTGCCACAGCCGGTCGAAGCTCTCCGGCCAGCGCCCTCGTTCCCGCCACTGCTGCAACGGAGTCGAACCGGCGAACGCTCCCGGCTTCTTCACCAGCACGTCCAGGTAGTGCTCCAGCTCCAGCACCTGCTGGTAACGACCGAAGCTGCGCTCGTGCCGCGCCACGCACTCCCTCTCCTGCCAGATCTCCACATAAGCCGGCAGCAACCGCGCCTGACAAACGGTACCCGGCTTGAGCGGTGTCGAGTAGCAGTTGGTACGCACCTTTACGCAGCCCTTGCCATCCACCGTCGGGAAGCTGCTCTCGGCCAGATCGAACCCTTCCGCTGGCAACGGCAGCAGATGCCCATCCGCATCGCTTCGCCCACGGTCAGCGGCTTGCCCGCGATGCGCCGGTTCTCGTCCTCGCGGCAGCCGCGCAACAGATGCTCGTTCAGTTCGGCCAGGTCCTTGACCTTCGGGATCGGCACCAAGTGGTTGCGCCGGAAGTACCCGACCTCGCTCTCCACGCCGCCCTTCTCGTTGCCGCGCGCCGGATTACAGAACTCGGTCGCGAAGCCCCAGTGCGAGCGGAAGGCAATCAGCCGCTCGGTCTCCACCCGCTGATGCCCGCGCAGGATCTGCTCGAACAGCTCCACCTTGTCTCTCCTGTCCATCGCCTCCCCGTTCCGGCTGGCCGGAACAGCGTAGGACGATTCGGTTTACCGGGTGGGCCAAATCAAACGATCACAGGTGGGCCAAATGAGAGTATCGAAATCACATAGTCGTGACCATGGCGATGTACACCGCTGTGCTCGAAAGAACGCGAGAAATTGGAATCCTGAAGGCACTCGGAGCTTCACCTGCCTACATTCTGAATCTGCTCCTCCGGGAGACGCTGCTCATCGCGATACTCGGCAGCGTACTGGGAATCGTGATGACGAATGGAAGCAAATGGCTGATGATGCATGCGGCCCCGGCGACCTTGAGCCAAGAAACTGTATATAGTTGGTGGCCGATAGCTTCAGGAGTTTCGGTTGTCGGATCATTATTGGGAGCCATCCTTCCTGCGTGGAAAGCAGTGCGGCAGGACGTGATCCAAGCATTAGCCTACGAATGACGTACCGCTGCGGCGGGCTACTTCAGGGACTTCTGCGCCATCTGTTAGCTCAATCCATCCGGCAGATGACAACTGAGGTGGTATAAGAGTTCTCTGCCGTGCGTGGTGTCGGCAAGCTTTGAGAGATCGCATATGAAGCTCGGACACTTTTATTCATTCATTGCCGTCGCAGAAGAATTGAGCTTCACGAAGGCGGCGCGCCGGCTTCAGACGGCACAGCCCCCCGTGAGTCGGCACATTCGCGACCTGGAAAACGAGCTTGGCGTCAAGTTATTCGAGCGAAATAGCAGCCGAGTACTGCTCACTGATGCTGGCCGTGGTTTCCTGAACGAAGTGCGCGTCGTGCTCCAGCATGTATCCCAGGCTGTTGAGGCAGCTCGACAAGCAGGCAAGGGAGGTGGCGGTACCTTACGTCTTGGCATCGGGAAGGGCTTGGGAGACGCAGTGGGCAAGCTTGTGAACGAGTATTTGAGGCTCTCCCCAAGAGTGAAAATCGATGTCAGAGATATAGCTTCTGGATACCAAGCCGAGGCCTTCCTGGATCGCAAAATCGATGTTGGTTTCATGCGCGGACCAATCGAGGCACCCCAGTTGGCGTGTGCGCTGCTATTTGAAGAGCAGTTTTCAGTGGTTCTTCGCAAATCCAGTCCTTTGGCCAAAAACAGGGTCCTGCGGCTACACCAGCTCAGAGATGAAACTCTGTTGATGATTGATAGGCGCATCTCTCCCGGGGTTTATGATCGAACGCTCGCCCTCTTGCGAGATCAGGGGATTGAGCGCAAGGTAGTCTCGACAGCAACTATGCCATACGAAGACTCTGGATCCATTCTCGTGGACTCGGGGAAAGGTATTTACGTTGCGGTCGGTAAGAACCCCATCCACCCGTCTTTTGCAGATCGCTTGATCTCCTTGCCTCTCGCCGAGCCCGCGGCAAGAAGCGAAGTCTATATCGTCTGGCGCAAGGATGAGCAGGCAAAGTTGATTCTTGATTTTGTGCAACTCGCGCGCGACAAATTCGAACGGGATGAGAGTCCGACAGGAGATCGCAACAGCAATCGTGCAAAGACGAGCGCCAGCCGAGTTCGCAAACATGCAAAGCCCCGCAAAGCGATCTCTCGCACAAGCCAGGCAGGACGACGGAAGAAGTAAGCCAGTGACGCAGCTCGGAATCTCGAGGCTTTTGCTTATCTATCCAATATGGGTATCAGCAGACTGTAAATATGT
>Ga0066708_10000005_pt1 | contig 31777 bp, 34 predicted proteins | sample GraSoiAngelo_157_FD_66504 | JGI IMG/M metagenome (GOLD analysis project Ga0066708, IMG submission 66504) | Grasslands soil microbial communities from the Angelo Coastal Reserve, California, USA - 14_1009_16_20cm | ecosystem: Environmental > Terrestrial > Soil > Grasslands | place: USA...
CCCAAATCTTTCGAGGGTCGCTCATTCTCCGGCCGGTTGTACTGCACGGAAAGAGCGCTGTGGCGACTCAACTGGCTTCTTAGAGATTTTGGATACGACGCGCAACTCCTCAAGGATGACCGCGTCGATGAAAGAGCCCTCCTCAATCTGCGCGGAGTTGTTCGGACCTCCTATACGACCCTGAACGGCCGTTCCTATCAGAACCTCGAGGCCTTCGCCCCTGAGGCGGATTGGGAAGCTCTCGATTGCAGTTCCTTGGCTCAAACCGACGAGCAAAGAGGCACCAATGGTCTATAGCTACACACAGATTAGCCAATATCTGCGGTGCCCCCGCAGCTATCGGTATCGTTACATGGACGGCTGGCAGGAAAAAGAAACTCGCGCGGCCTTGGCTTTCGGCCGCTGTTTTGAGACCGCTTTGGGAGCTTACTTCCGCGAAGAGGATTGTGGAGCGACGCTCTTTCGCGAATGGGGGGCCTATCGCGACACAGCTTTCGATTACAAGAAGGGAGAGACCTGGGATCGCCTGCTACATCAGGGAATCCATTTGCTCGAAAGATTCGCTCAGGACAATCGCGTCCGAATTCCCGACCCTCATCAGAATCTCCAAGTAAAAAAGCTCAGCAGTCTTACGGGCGGCAGCCAGTTCGTTTCCTACCTCGACGCGATCGGTGAAGTTGATGGTGTGCGGTGCTTCATCGATTGGAAGACGACGACCAGCCGATACCCGGAAGCGCCGGCGGGCGTGCTTTCGCTCGATCCCCAACTCATCTGTTATTCGTGGATCACAGGGATTTCAGAGGCGGCGCTGGTTGTCTTTGTACGCAAGCATGCTCCTGAAGTTCAGTATCTGAGAACGACGATCTCCGGAGAGCAGCGTCAGGAATTTTGCCGATTGGTAGAAACAACGATAAACCAGATTGAGGCGGGGCACTTCAATCCGCACAGCGGCATTCGGTTTCCGCGGAACGGATGCATGAGCTGCGCGCATCTGGGACTCTGCCTCGGCAACGAACAGCTGGTAGCGGCCAACCTCATCCGAAAAGCGGGGGCAAGCGACCTTGATTGGCTTGACGAGCTTGTGGACTAAAGGACGACCGATGGCGTCGCCAAAGCTCAATCGTCGACGAGCTTTGTTCGTGCTGTGCAAGATCGACGAGATTCTGGCGTGGGAAAAAACGAAGGAACAGGAACGAGACGTGCGGTACGTGGATCTCGGGCGTTATCTATGCGAGGTTCGGATCGGGCAGTATTGGCGGTTGGAGCGACTGAAGTCGTTCGACGAGTTCCTGGAGCGACGCTTCCCGGAATCTCGTCGAAAGGCATACTACATTATGACCATCCATGAGCACCTGACGCGGATATCGAAGCGCGACCTCCAGCAGATCGGATGGACGAAAGCAAGAGAGTTGGTACGAGTGGCGCGTGCGGACGGTCAGCGGTTCGATTGTGCACCCTGGGTGCACAAAGCCAGAGAGCTGTCTAGAGAAGAATTTCAGCGTGCGGTCGAACGACACGTTACCGGCAAAGAAAGCGAGCCGTGGGAACTCCTCTATTTCAAAGTTTACAAAAGCCAATTGCTGGTCATTGAGCGGGCACTTGAAACAGCTGGCCTGATGTTGGGGACGGACAAGTCCCGCGGCTACTGCCTAGAGATGATCTGTGCTGATTTTCTCGCCGGCGCAAATCTCGGAGAAGCTAAGTCTTAGGTTTGCTATGCAAAATAGGCCGATTTCAGCGTCGCTCCGCCAGAAGGAGCCAAGGCTCAAACTGGCTAAGGGGGAGTACGAAATTATCCGGAAGCGCGTGCTTGAACGAGATGGTTGGCGGTGTCAAGAGTGCGGTTCGATGCAGAACCTTCACGTCCATCATATGAAACGCAGGAGCCAGCTGGGCGGCGATGCGATGGATAATCTGATCACACTCTGCGCTGACTGTCACGCGGAATGCCACGGATGGGCGCGCTGGTAAGTCTTTTCGGGCGCAAAGCCGGTCTCAATGCTTTGCAGGATAACTAACCATAGAACACGTATGCCAGTCGAGATCATCGGAGAAGCAGGAACGCCGGGCGCAGAGCGCGAATGGATCGACGCGGAGTGCCAGTTCGCGATCAAACACCTAAAGAAAGTCTGCGGAGAGCCCTCGCCTGAGATGGAACTGGAAGTTCAGTGGCAAGAGCATGACTTGGGTGAGGATTTGCTTCCCCCTGGCGCGCAGCCTAGCGACAAGATTCCCCCCGATGAAACCCCCTGCTCCAGTGACGAGGATTAGGTTTTGATTGTCTTTGAGCAAAGCCGACCCCCTCTAAATTAATACTGACCTTAACCTAGAGCACGTGCCAAGATAACAAAGAGATCGCGGCCAGCTTGAATGTATCCGAATTCACTATGAAGAGCGACCTCCGCCGCATCATGAAGAAGGTTAAGGCAGAAAGTCGCTTCGAAGCCATGGATTTGATCCGCAGGGGCGGCAGGTCACCGATGGATGCATAACACCCGCTTCATCTTGAATTCCCCCGCCGCTTCCAGATCCTGCCCCAGGCACGGCGCTTCAGCTTCTAAAATCCAGCTTTATCAAGCTCTTGACGGCCAGGTTTCGCTGTACTACGGCGACACTCTCCTCGAACACACCAGCACCGCAGGGAGATGACATTTTTATGTTGCCATATAGGGTGACAAATTCATGTTGCTACAACACGGCAAAGGGCCTCTATTTCTTGGACCCTCGGGCCACTTGAAAGCCTCGCGATTGCGTTGTTTCGGTCTCGCGCAGGGATTTCACGTATTGAGCCGAAATCGCTCTCCAAGAAAAATACCGCTCCTGCGCGCGGCGGCTTCGCTCTGCAAGCGATTCGCGGTAGGCGTCGTCCGTCAGAACCCTAACCAGGGCCGGTCCGAACTCGTCCCTGGCCCCGGCGGGCAGCAGCACCACACCTGCTTCCGTTAACGGCGCCGCCGTTTCTGAGCCCTCCGGGGCTATTATCGGCAAGCCGCAAGCAATTCCCGCAATGGCGCTACCCCGCCGGGAAGAAATCTGTCCCCTGGTAAACAACATGGCGTGGCAAGATCCCAGGACGCGAACGATTTCGTCTCCCGCCAGAAGACCGTGCACAACCACCTGTACTGGCGTACCCATGAGTCCTTGCTCCAACTGCCTTCCCGCTTCATCGGAGTTGCGGCCCACCATCACCAGCCGCAACTTCCCTGTCTTTTCCGCTGCATAGCGAACAGCTTGGGCTATCAAATTCACTTCCTCTGTTCCCACAGAGTCCGGGGACACCGAAAAAACGCCAACCGTAGCCGCGCCGCCGGCTTTATTCTTTTCCGCGGACCAGGCTCTTTCAGGTGCAGGCAAATTAGCTCCAACGGGAATGAAAACGACGTTCCGGGAACCCTTGGGAATCCAGAAGGCTTTTTCGAGCGGGATCGTCACGACGCAGAGATCTGCAAGCCGCAGCGCCCGCCGCATTACATACAGCTGCAGGGTCCGCCGCACACGGTCAATCATTCGACGGCCGGGATACAGGTTGGCATCGTGAAAAACCACCGCGCATCGCGCTCCGCGCTGCTTCAACGAGCGAATAAGTTTCGGCAGGCGCAACGGAAAACCGCGCCGCGACCACGCCAGCGTCGTGAATTGCAATAGAACCCAGTTCCCAGTCCATCCCGCGCTTTCGCCCCAGAGCCGCCGCAGCGCGCCGGGCCACCCTTCCTCAGCCCAATTCACCCGCACGCTGCGCAATCCGACGCTCTCCCGTCGGAGCGCAGCGCCGAGAAATGAGCAATAGTCCTCGACCCCGTCGGTTGGACTTTCCCGCCGCCCGAGAAGTCCGATCCACCTCTCAGCCGGGTCGTTTGCCCTGGGCGTTGATTCCATTGTAACCGCGCCTCAGCTCGAAATCCTCGAACCCAGCCTCTTCAAACCAGACCCGCACATCCTCCATGTGCTGGGGCTGATCGTATGCTGGCGAAAGCATGTCTAGCGCGCTCAATATCTTCACTTGCTTCAATTCCTCGTCTGTGTATTTCAAGCCCTTGTCGGCGTGCGAAATCGGACCGATCGGGACGAACGCGGCCACTCTCTGGCCCACGGCTGGGATTTTGTTCAGCGCCTTCTTCAGCTCAAAAGCGAAAGGAATCGTCCAGGTCAATATTCGGTAAATCCCCCCTGTTCCCAAGGGACGGAAGAACGGCCTCGCGATATATTTCAACTTAGGGAACCCCCGCTCTTTCTCGTATACGTCGATTACGATTTCGCCTCCCGGCCGAAGAAAGGGAAGCAGGCTGCGAAACGCGCCTCGAACATCCGGGCAGTGCTGCAGCACTCCCAGGCAGAAGATCTTGTCGAACGAGTCCTTGCGCAGCGGTATCTCGTAAATGCTGGCCTGCAAAACGGTCAGGTTCGGCGAGGCAGAATTGTTCCTCCAGGCAGCCTCAACCGCGGCGCTAAGGTCAAACGAAAAGACTTCCGCGCCCGTCTCGAGTGCAAGTTCTGTAAAGCGGCCGGACCCGCACCCTGCCTCCAGGATCCTCTCGCCGTTCAGTTTCGAGCCCCACCCGGTTGTTTTGTAGAAGCGGTCCCGGCTCAGTTCATTCTTCATGACGCTATCGACCTGAATACGATCGAAGCGATTCCATTGAAATCCGAATGACGCCGCATAGGACTCGGACGTGACGAACCGAGGAATGTGTCGCATGATCGGGACTGTTGCGTGGCCCTCAGGGCATTCCAGCCTCCCCTCAATAATCTCGCCCTTCGCCGCATCTTCCGATGTCACGTCAGCCAGACGCAGCGTTTTCTCGCATTTCGGGCACGCCAGCATTTGGATCGACTTGCGTTGCACGTTTTAGTCGCCCTGCGGAAGGGCCAGGATTAAATACTGGCCTTCGCTCGATCATACGGCTACTTATTCCGACTTCAAAAAGGAAATGTGGGCTAAGACGCTCCGTTCCCGCGCGCAAAAGCTCCGCAGATGATATTTTACGAGGTGGAGATGGAAACACTCCGGAAATGAAGCTGCTGATTTATTCTCAATTTTTTGCCCCGAGCATCGGCGGCGTGCAGACGATCGTTCAATCTCTGGCTGGAGGCCTCCAAGACCTACTTGTTCCTAGGGGGGGCCGAGAATTCGATGTGACCGTTGTGACCCAGACAGCCCGAGGCGAGGTGGATGATACCGCATATCCGTTTCGCGTTCTGCGCCAACCGAGTCTGTTTCGTCTCTGGCGCGCCATTCGCGAATCCGACGTAGCGCACACTGCAGGTCCTGCCCTTTTGCCCATGGTCCTCGGTTTCCTCGCCGGAAAACCAGTGGCGATCGAGCATCATGGTTATCAAGCGATTTGCCCGAACGGTCTATTGGTCCATCAGCCCGATCGCTCCATCTGCCCCGGACATTTTCAAGCAAAGCACTACAGCGAATGTTGGCGCTGTCAGAGAAGCGAACTCTCTCTTTTGCGCACTTGCGTTTCTTTGCTTCTCATGTTTCCTCGCCATTGGTTTTCGCGCAAGGCCGCTGCGAATCTTGCCGTTTCGCACCATGTACTGGTGCGCCACGCGCTCCCGCGCTCTTCCGTTATCTACCATGGAATAGACGGCCCGCTGGGAGAAGGCTCGGCATCGCCGCCAGAAGCGTCTGCCAAACTCCGCTTTGCGTATGTCGGTCGCTTCGTACCAGAAAAAGGAATTCCCATTCTTCTTCAAGCGGCGGCGATCTTGCGCCAAGAGGGCCACGAATTCGAAGTCAGGTTGATCGGCGATGGCCCGCTGCGCCCGGAACTCGAATCCCTGATTGAACGGCATTCCTTGGGCTCCTGCGTTCGAATCACTGGCTACCTCTCAGGTGCAGGCCTTGTGGAAGCTCTTCGAGACGTTCACGTGGTTGTCATGCCCTCGGTCTGGGAAGAAACCGCCGGGCTCGCCGCGATCGAGCAGATGATGCGGGGCAGGCTTGTCATCGCCTCAGACATTGGCGGTCTCGCGGAGGTCGTCGCCGACGCGGGTTTGACGTTTCCTGCGAACGATCCGATGGCGCTGGCCAGAGCAATGAAACGAACCTTGGACGAACCCGATCTCAGGGCATCTTTGAGCGCTTCCGCCCGCCAACACGTACGCCTTTCGTTCTCCTTTCGCGGTATGATAGACGCCCACGCACGCGTGTACCGGGAAGTCTGTGCCGCAACAAAATGTTGATGCCCCACACCCTGACCAACAGCGGTCTCCATGAGTTCGTCGGTGAACGCGTGCTCGCCCGTTACGCCCGTCCCGGCGTCCGCGCCACCGATCTCGGCGCAGGTCCGGGCGCCATGGCGGCTCGTCTGACCAAACTCGGATGCGAAGTCTTAGCCGTCGATCGAGACACTCGGAGCTTCGAAGCCCGGCTCCCCCATCTCACTGTGGATTTCGATCAACCGGATTTCGCATCGCGGCTCGGCGTGGCTTCTTTCGGGCTTGTCACTGCCATTGAAGTCATCGAGCATGTCGAAAGCCCGATAAATTTCCTGCGCAATATCCGCCGTCTCCTTGCCCCTGCCGGGGTGGCGGTGCTCACCACGCCAAACGTTGACTCTCTGCCCGCGCGTTCCAAATTCTTTCTCCACGGCAAGATTCGTACGATGGATGAGCACAGCGAGCCCACGCATATCTCCCCCGTATTCTTCGATTTACTGCAGCGTCAGTTCCTGCCACGTGCGAGCCTTCGTCTTCGTGATCATCTGGTCTTCCCTCCCAATGGCTACCAGCTCACCCGCAAACCTATCGCGTGGGCTTTTCGTCTTGCCTCTTTTGCCTTTTCCGGCGACGCGCTCCTGGGTGACAATCACATTTTTGTTCTCGAGGCGGCGCCATGAACTTCTCCGACCACGCCCTGTCCGGCAATTTCCGCCGCACCCCGCTGGTCGTTGTGGGATTCGTTATCTTTTTTGTCGTGGCCGCGTACGGGCCCGCCGTTGACATCATTGCGGGCGATATGGCTGGACTTGCTTTCCTAGCCATGGCCTTTGTGGGTTGCGCTTTTGTCATCGTAATTCTTAATGGTTGGCGCAAGGGCCTTTATTTTTTCCTCGCCTGGCTTCTGTATGAGGATTTTGCCCGGAAATACCTCGGCAATAATATGGCCATTTATTTTGCCAAGGATTTTCTGCTCTTGGTCGTCTACCTTTCCTTCTTGGCAGCCTACCGGCGTAAGGAGATCGCCACCTTCCGCCTGCCCTTTCTTGTGCCGCTGTTGTTGTTTGTCTGGTTTGGTGTAATGCAGATTTTTAATCCCGCGTCCACCCATATCGTTTACGGCCTCCTCGGCTTCAAACTATTTTTCTACTACGTCCCGCTTCTGTTCGTGGGCTACGCTCTGGTGAATTCCGAAGCTGAGCTGCGCCGTTTCTTCTTCGTAAACCTGATTCTCGCCACCGTTATTGTTTGTTTGGGAATCGCGCAGGCCATCCTCGGCCACACCTTTTTGAATCCCGTCAATCTTGCCGAGGAGATTCGCGAATTGAGCACAAACTACCGGGTCGCGCCGATTTCCGGAGATATCCTCTATCGCCCGAACTCGGTTTTCGTCAGCGCCGGACGTTTCGGGAATTTTTTGATGGTTACCTGGCTGCTCGTCTTTGGTTTCAGCGGTTATCTGCTGCTCCGCTACAAGCGTGGAAGAGCCTTCGCTTTTGTGGTCCTTTTGCTTACGGCTGCCGCTCTCGCCTTGTGCGGTTCGCGCGGAGCTGTTCTTTGGAGCAGCGGCTCGGCTGTGATTGGCGTCCTCGCTTTCGTCTGGGGCGCCCCCTGGCGCCAGCGAGAAGCGATTCGGGTTCTGCGCGCGGTTCAGCGCGCAGTTACAGGAATCGCGCTCGGGATCGTCCTGCTGTTTTTCCTCTTCCCCGAGGCGCTCCTTTCGCGTGTGACCTTTTACACGGAGACTCTCTCTCCCACAAGTAGCGCTAGCGAACTTCAAAACCGCAGCTGGGATTACCCGCTTCGGAACTTCCTGGGCGCGTTCACTTATGAACGCTGGCCTTATGGCTACGGGATCGGCACGACTTCTCTCGGCACGCAATATGTTGCGAAGTTCTTTCATACGGTGCCGCCTGTCGGTTGGGTCGAGAGTGGCTTCGGTACGCTGGTGGTCGAAATGGGAATCGGGGGTCTCCTCCTCTGGCTTGTGATGTCCTTTGCGATTGTCTTCTCGGCGTGGCGCGTGGTGAAGAGGCTGAGGGGATCGCCCTGGTTTCCCATTGCCTTCGTGATTTTCTGGTATGCGGGAATTCTTCTTTTGCCCATCACGTTTGCCGGGATGCCAGCGTATGAGGATTTCGTCCTGAACGCTTATCTGTGGCTTCTTCTGGGCGTCTTGTTCCGCCTGCCAACCCTCACTCTCTCCGGACAATTTGCCGCCGTCCCGCCGGGCGCGCACGCTCAGTAGCATGTTGAACGAGCGAAGGACTAGCCTGAAAAACCCTTGCTTCGCAGCACCCCTTGCAGGATGGCTCGAATCTCCTTGCCATTTCTGGCCCACGTGTATTGTTGAGCCGTTTGTGCGGCTTGCCCGCCGAGGCGGTTTCGCAGTGCTGCATCGCTCCAGAGCAGACGAATCTTAACTGCCAAATCTTCGACGTCCGTCGGCTCCCGTAGAATCAGGCCGTCCACTCCATCGTTCATGATCTCAGCCGTGCCGTTGGTGATCGAGGTGATGACCGGCAAGCCGCACGCCATCGCCTCGGCAGGCGGCTGCGCGAAGGTGTCTTCGAGCGAAGGGCCGACGTACGCATCCGCTGCAGCGTAGTAAAACTCGACATCGGGCCTCGAAGGCAGAAAACGGACCCGTTCTTCTAGACCGTATTCCTGCAGGCGCTTCTGGTAGGGAAACGGATCATCCTTCCCTGCTGCCAGCAGGCAAACAGGAAGGTCCTTCAGCTTCTGAAGTGCATCGAGCAAAGTGGGGAGTCCTTTCTGCTTCCAATCATTGCCGATGACGAGTAGGACAAAGCGGCCATCTCCGAGGCCAAGCTGCTTGCGCGATTCGATTCGAAGCCGCTGGCGGACCTCAGGGTTGAACTTCACATGATCTAGGCCGACGTACACGACCGGAAGATTACCGTTGCGCCCATACAGCCGCTGCAGATCCGCCGCGGTCTTCCGCGCGATGAGAATCAACGAGACTCGTGGGTTGCTGTAGATTTTCCGCTCCAGAAGCATGATGAGCCCGTAATAGAGTCTGCGGTGCAGAAGCCGGGGCCAGAACCAGAGGAAATTACTGCGCAATCTCAATTCCGGTTGGACCCGACGATAAAACTCGGCAAAGACGATATGGACAGAAACCGCATCGGCGTCCAAACAATTTGTGCCGGGCGTGAAGACGAGGTCGGGATGCAAGCCACGGAATCGGCGGTCCCACCAGCGCCACAGATGGTTGGCTCCGAACCACCAAAGAAAATTTGCGAGATGGGGCCCTGGGATCTTCGGGATCCGGTGCAAGATGATTTTCTCGAGATTGACATCTTCCACGCGCTGGCTATACACGTGGATTTCGAAATCCTCGTCCAGTCGCGAGATCCATTCCGCGACGCGGCGTTCGGTGCCATGACACTTGTCAATGAAGGGTGAGACGACCGCGAGACGGGGTTTGCGCATTAGGCTCGTTCCGCCTCACAGCCCGACATTCATCGTCTCGCACCAGCGTTGAAGAACGAAGAGGCTCCAGATGCGCGACCAGCCGACGGAGGCGGGTGACCGCAGATACTGTCGCCACAGCGAGCCAACGGCTTCCGGGTTGAGCAAACCGATGCGGCGAAGCCGCTCAGCCCGGAATGTTTCTTCGATCGTCGCGCGCAGATCGCGGGCAAGCCACCGGGCAAAAGGAAATGTAAAGGTCCTCTTCGGCCGGGATACGAGTTCCTCATAAAGACCATGCGGGAATAGCTCTCGTGTTGCCGCGAGCAGGAGACACTTCTTCTGTAAACGGATCGAGGCGGGCAGTGCCAGAACCTGCTCCACCACCTTGTGGTCCAGGAGCACGGGCCTTACCTCAAGGCTGTGCGCCATGCTCATCGCGTCGCCATCACGGAGCAGGCGTGGCAGCAGATGCGTCTCGACGTCCATATACGCCACCTTGTCCAGCAATCCTGCGCCGTTCACGTGCTTCGCCCAGCAGGTCAGATGCTCCTCGGCTTCGGATTCTTGCGAATCCGGGGAAAGTGCGGGATTGAGAAGGGTGTGGACGTCCCTTTCGAGGAAGAGAACTTTGACCGCTAACTGTGCAGCGACAAACGGATCGTCGGCGCCGAAGAGGTAAGACAGTTTGCGAGCCCGAAAGGACAGCGCCGGCCGGTCCAGAAGCGCATGGAACGCCCGGTGTGGCAGAGGCTTCATCCACTTGGCTACCTGAGAAAAGCGCTCGAACCACGCAAGAGATTCGTACCCCCCGAAAAGCTCATCGCCACCTTGCCCCGATAGGGCGACTTTGCACCCCGCTTCCGCGGCGGCGCGGCAGACCCAGTAGGCGTTCATCCCGTCCACAGTCGGCTGGTCCATGGCCCAGATTGCGTGATCGAGGGAGGCGGCCATTTCCGTAGCGGGTAGCTTCAGGACGCGATGTGGGATCCCGAGCCGCTCGGCGGTCGCGCGGCTGGCTTCTGATTCGTCAAAGTGTTCTTCTTCGAAACCGACCGTCAGCGCCGTCAAATCACCCGGTCCGGTACGACGCATCAGTGCGCCAATGACAGCCGAATCGACTCCCCCACTCAGGAAAAGCGCGATCGGCACATCAGACATCAACTGTAGCCGGCTCGCCTCGATTAGAGTTTGCTCGAGGTCTGCCGCCGCTTGGGCGGGCCTCGCCTCCGGCTGGCTGTTGGTTTGCGCGGGGACAGACCAATAACGTGTGCGGCGGAACTGGCCGTGCTGCCAGACTCCAATTTCACCAGGCTCGAGCGGCCGAATCGCACGGAGAACCGTCCAGGGTGGCGGCACATGGCCCAACTGCAGGTAGGCCCGCACACCGTGCCCATCGAGCCTCCGCGGAACCAGCCCCGAAGCCAGCAAAGCTTTGATCTCTGAGGCAAAAAGCAGCCCGTGCGGAACGAGGGCGTAATAGAGAGGCTTGATGCCAAGCCGGTCCCGCGCCAGGAGCAGTTTCTGCGTGCGGCTGTCCCAGATCGCAAAGGCGTACATCCCGCGCAATTCTTTAACAAATTGCTCTCCGAATTCGTCATACGCGTGCAGGACGACTTCAGTGTCCGTGGTTGAGCGGAACCGATGACCCAGCGCTGCCAAGCGCTCCCGCAGCTCGGCGGCGTTGTAACATTCGCCGTTGTACGTGATCCAGGCCGTACGGTCCCCGTTGGGCATGGGTTGTTTGCCCCGCTCGCTTAGATCAACAATTGCCAAGCGAGTGTTTACCAGCAGGCAGGGGCCGAGAGGTACCACCCCGCTGCTGTCAGGCCCGCGGTGGGAGATTGCCGCGGCCATCCTCTCGCCCACTTCGGGGCAAGCCCGGCCCGATTCCTCGTTGACTATCCCGGCGATGCCGCACATTTTGGCTACCAGTCTCCATCAGCGAAAGAACCAGTGCAAGCGCGTGAAAGTCTTCCTCCGTAGCCGTCAGAGTTTCTTTCGGATGCTGGTGACAAACGGTTTGATCATCCAGCTCAACACGGCGGGGATATCCCGCGTCAGCGATACGACTTCGCTTTGCACGTATACACCGCTGTCACGCTCTTCCATCCTCCACCACGTTTCCATCCCCCATAGGAATCCACGGTCCTCGCCCGGCGTCTTTTCGCGTTCGTCGCTCTTGCCTGCGTTCTCCACTTCCGCGATGCGCACCGCGGAGCTCCGGCTATGCGCTCTGGTGCGTCATGGAAATAAGTGACGTCATGCTCGATGTCGCCGCTTCTCGACTCGATCTTCGACCGCTCCACATCCGGAGCGTAATACACCGAGTATTTGTCGTAATCTTCAAGCATTCCGAGACAGCTGCCCGGTAGCCCACCAAAACTACTGCATGCGGTATTGCACGACGACGTTGGCGTCGGCGGGGCTGGTCGTGCAGCCCGCGGCAGCCGTTTGCACCGCGACGGTGAGCGACGCGCCCCCATCGCTCCAGTGACTAGGGTATGTGCCGCAGCGGTTGTGACCGTCGCTGTTCCATCCGCTGCACGCGACATCGAGGTGATATTCACCGTCTGCTTGCCCAGCGATGCCTGCCCCGTGGTCGTGGTTCCCGCTGGACTGGCTGCCGTCAACCCGCCTGCCTTGTCGCGCCAGATGATCTTATAGTTGTAGGTCGTGGCTCCGGTGGGACCTGTAACCACGTCTCCCGCTCCAGTCATCACCCGCGCAATGCTCTGTGTCACCGTGGGCGTACGGGGCGTACTCATGGCATGAGAAGCGCCAGCCCCATAGATGACCACGCCATCGCCGTTCTGGAACGTGCTGGCGGAGGAAATCGTCGCGGTAAACGAGTTGCGCCTGATGCTGGCAGTGAGGCTCACGGCGGCAGGCGTTGTGCTCGGGTTGACACCCCTCACACATACGCAGTCACGTCCACATAAGGATTAGCACCCTTGAAGCGCGTGTTCGCGTTTAAGTCTTGTTGCGCGGTCCACTTGTTTGAAACATCGGTCTGCGCGCCGGGGCCAAGCTGGCCGGGTTCCGTGCCGGTGTCGTCTTTGTAGTAGAGACGCTTGTCGGCAGTCTTCGTGGACAGGTTGACCGTGCCGGAACTCGCGGCGCCGTGCGGGGCGCTTTGATTCTCGAGGTACAGCATGCCGCTGGCCAGATTGCCCACGACGGTGCTGTTGCCACACACCGTGAGGTTGCCGTTCAAGTTGAGCGAGAAGGCGGTGATGGCTTCGCTGAACGTTGGCGAAGAAGGATCGTTGGGCAGGATGACGTTGGGAAGCTGTTTCGCGGTGATGCCCGGGCCGGAAATTTCGATTTCGCATTTTCCGGGCGCGGCGTAGAAGAAATAATTTCCCAGGCCATCGGCGGTAGTGGGATTGGCGAGCGTCTGGGTGAGCGTGGCGTCGGAATAAATCAGCGCGAGCGGGGTGCAAGGCTGGCCACTTGCGGGCATGGCGCAAACGCGCACGGTGGCACGCGCCAGCGGGATGCCGCGGGAATTGAAGACGATGTCGTCCTTGCGCGAACCTTGCGCGCGTGCCGGCCCGATCGCACCAGGGACGACGTGCAGCAGGAGCGTCAGCAATGCCCAAAGAAACCTCATCGCGATTGCGATCGTATCATTACGTTGCCTTTTTCACATTTGCGTAAGTTTTTGCGGGTTAGCGCGAAAAAGCGGCCGAGATAATCTACGAAACCAACATGCAATACGGTGAGGCAGTAAAGGTTACCGGGCAAACGACCGCCGAGGATTCCCTCGATCTGTGGAACGGTTCACGTTTGCGATAACCTAGGGTGGCTTCGTATTCTTCTCGGAATTTTCGATGCTTACTTGGCCTTCGCCGAAGTCGTAATGAGGGATTTCGCGAGCAAACGGCCATCACAAAAGCACTGGCCCTACGGCAACAAAGGAGCGGAGACAGAAAAGAGACGCGCTAACGAATGCCTTCCCTGAAAGCGCAAACGCCAGCCGCCGCAGCATCTCCGGGGGACAAGAACACGCACAGAAGCCACGGAATAGAGTGGGTCCCTGGGCCTGATGCGCCGCAGTACAGCTATTTTCCCGCCGAGGGCACCCCGCGGGTTGTAAACCGATCATGTACTCGCAACGCCTCGACCAGATAGCGGCAATATTCTTCTGCAAAGTCTGTTAGCTCATCGTGACGCCGCAGCTGCTTCCGGGTCATTCTGGCAGCGCCAAGACATGCTGTTCATCGATGGACTCGCAGGTGTAACTGCAGCGGGAGAATTCTTCAAGCAGCACTCGCCGATTCTCGTCGCTATGCATTTCGCATAGTATGGTTGGGCGTTTTTCCCTCAGCACACGTTGCGCGCCCCGAAAAACTTCTACTTCCGTGCCTTCCACATCGCACTTCAGAAAATCCGGGGCTGGCGCAGTCCGCACATACTCATCCAGCGACACGGCGCTAACCTGGATCGTATCGACCGTGCTGCTCGCGACCACATGACCGAGCCCCCGATCAGGTGACATCTCTGGGTCCGTGCGCACAAAGAAAACCGTGCTGGCTTCAAGCCACACGGCCTTTTCCTCAACGGAAATTGCAGGAAAATTATTGCGCGTAACGTGCACGCGAAGGCGTGCAGCAATCTCTGGATCGGCCTCGAACGCAATAACACGACCGTCTTTTCCGACAATTCGCGCGGCAAGAAGCGAGAAGAAACCAATATTCGCGCCGATATCGTAAAAGGTCATGCCGGGACGGAGATACTTCTTCAGAGCCGTTTGCACTTCGGGCTCGCCGCCGCCTTCAAAATAGGTACGGCCGGTGCGTGGGTTCAAGTGCAGCCACAATCCCTGTGCGGGACCGCTCCGGACTTCCACCCAGACTAGCGAATCGCGAGGCACGAATCTTCGACTCGCCCAACTTAGGCAGGGACCGACGACGGGCATCCGACGCAACCCTGCCAGGGGCGAGGCATATCGCAGAAAAAGCTGAGCGAGACGGCCGTACGAGGAGCTCACGCTATTTCTCCACAAGAAAGCTGCCGATCAGCAGCGCGTCCATGCCGGAGCTGAAAAACGTTCGAACGGCATCGGTTGGTGTGTGCACAATCGCTTCTCCGCGCAAATTGAAGGAGGTGTTCATGACGACCGGCACACCCGTGCGCTTCCCGAATTCGTCGATCAACCGCCAGTAAAGGGGGTTGATCTCTTTTTCGACGGTTTGCGGGCGGGCGCTACCGTCGACGTGAGTGACGGAGGGAATGATGCTGCGCTTCTCCGGTTTCACTTGGGCGGTAAGGATCATGAACGGGGAATCGGTGGCGCTTTCCAGATAATCGCCGGCAGCTTCCTTCTTGAACGACGGAGCGAAAGGACGCCACCACTCGCGGAACTTCACGGCGTTGTTGACCTTGATGTTCATCTCCCGATCGCGCGGGTCGGCCAATATCGAGCGGCTGCCGAGCGCGCGTGGTCCGAACTCCATGCGCCCTTGAAACCATCCGAGAATCTTTCCGTTCGAAAGCAGCTCAGCCGCAGTCGCAGCCGCATCGCGCAGTCGCGAGTACTTCAATTTATATGTCCGCAAAGTATTCTCGATGGCCTCGTCGTCGAACTCAGGACCCAGATAAGCGTGCCGCATGGGCCTCATCGGAAGGCATCCACCACCGTCGAGGTAGGGCGCGAGCGCGGCTCCGGGTGCAACGCCGTCATCCGAAGCCGCGGGTTGCACGAAGATTTTGTCCACGAGCCCGGATACCACAATTTTCCCGTTCGCTTTGGAATTGAGCGCTACTCCGCCCGCCAGGCAAACGTTGCGGCTATTGGTTTTCTCTATGGCCATCTTCACGACGCTCATCATCGCGATTTCGCAAGCATCCTGCACCGCATACGCAATGTCTTTGTGCCTGTTGTCGATTTCGCTCTCAGGAATCCGGCGCGGCCCGAACAGCCGCACGATTTCTGCAAATGGTGCTTCGTCTTTCACAACGAGTTTCCTTGCATGCACCTTATAGGGCGCGGCTTCCGGTTCAATAAACACGCGCAAATCCACACCGGGTTTTCCATAAGGCGCAAGGCCCATCACCTTCCACTCGTCGCTGTTGCGCTGAAACCCGAGGTACTCCGTGAATTCGCTGTAGAAATATCCAATCGAGTCCGGAAACGGAATCGTCAAAACATGCTCGAGCCGCCCGTCTCCCCCGTGCCAGATCGACGTCGCTTCCCACGCTCCGCGACCGTCCATCACAACCACCGCCGCTTCATCAAATCCGGAGTACGCGTACGCGCTCAACGCATGCGCCAGATGATGGCCCACAAATCGCATCCGCGCCTTCGTCTCTCCAAAAATCTGCGTAAAGCGCTTCGCCCCGCCGACTTGATGCCACATACTCAAATAATGCAGCGTGGAGTTCAGCACATTCGTGTAAGTCACAGGCATTTTCCCTGATGCGTAGCACTTCAAATCGTGGCGAAACGCCGCGCCGGGAACCTGCCAGCCAAAACACACGTTGTTCAGATGCTCCACCTTGATGTGGGCAAAATCCAGGCATGCTCGAATCGCGTTCTGCGGGAACCGCGCATCATGTTTCGCGCGGCTGATGCGTTCTTCCGCCACCGCAAAAACAAGCTCGCCGTCGCGCACCAAGCACGCCGACGAATCATGCATCTGCGAGTAGTTAATCCCCAATGTGATCATGCAATCCCTGAATCGCTCTTATATCCGGATTCAGGCTCACTTGTTTCGCCGGACGATCAAAAGCGAATGAATCTCTTCCGCAATCGTCCATTCTGGCGCTCCGCCACCCCGAAAAAGACGGTCAACAAATTTAACTGGACCATAAACCGGAGTGGTCCACCCGCCATCGAACACTCTCGCATCGTGAAAAATTACCGCTCCGCCGGGCCTCGCAAAACGGCTCCAGTCCTGCCAATCCCGTACCACAGCGGCCTCAGCGTGATCTCCATCGATCAAAATCAAATCAATGATTTCCTTCCAGTCGCGTGCCGCGTCCTCGCTGAATTTCTCGATCCACACCACTTTCCCGCGCGAGCTGCCGTTGACAGTTCGCTTCGCCACACGTCTGATGAAATTGAGTATTGGAATGCGGCTCAGGTGGAATGGATCAATCAGATAGAGCGTACCCTCCTCGGCCATTCCTTCGCGAAGTGCCAACGCTGAAACTCCCTCGGCAACTCCGATTTCAACCACGCACTTGCATCCGTCAGCCCATTTTCTGAACGCCGCGTGCTCCTCCGCGGTGTGCTGTGCGAGGGCGGGGCGCAAGCCCGGGTACGCGCAGGCGGAATGACGTAGCCACGGATTATCATTCGGCCCATCCTTCCCCGCCGAACTCGATTCACGCGGTAAAGAAACTACTGCGTACTTCAAATCTGTCTCCACAAATTTAATCTAGGTCCGGCCATTTCTCGTAGCGAGTGCAAATACCTTCTCCAATTGTTCAGTGACTCGCTTCCAAGTGTAACGCCGCATTGTTTCCTGGCCCGCCAGCCCGAGCCGTTTCCGCAATTCGGTTGATTGGCAGAGACGCTCGATTCCTCGTGCAAGCTGGGCCGCGTCTGCAGCGGAAACAAGCAAGCCATTGACTTCATCTTCGACCACATCTGCCATGCCACACGAATTCGTCGTCACCACTGGCATCCCTGTAGCCATGGCTTCCAGTAAGGTGAGCGGCATTCCTTCCACCAACGATGGAAAAACAAAAATCTCATGTCCGGCGTACACTGCCGGTGCATCCTCTCGCTTCACGAATGGAATGACCCGGACCCGGTCGCGCAGCTCCGGTGCAAACATTTCTTTTACTTGCTCCGCGGAAACCGAAGATCCCGCCACAGTTAAACTTACTCGGGAAATCTTTTTTGCCACCAAATCAAATGCGTCGGCAAGATAATAAACACCCTTGCGATCGAGCCACGTGCCTACAAAGAGCAAATCGCATGCTGTTTTGTCAGGAAATTCTCGCGGGATAAAAAAGCGCTCTTCCACCCCGTTCGGCACGTACCAAATGATCCCGGACACGCGCTTGTACTTGAGCTCAGCGCAAATCCATGCCTCTCGATTCGCAACGGCCCCGTAATTCGCTGTCTTAATGGAATAGTCATACATCGTCTGATGGTAAACGCGATGCCATAACCGGTTCTTCCAGTTGAAATTCCACGCGCGTCCTTTGCGGTCCTCGACCCGCATCGCACGTACATAGCGCTCCTCGCTACCCTGCATCGTCATCACATAAGGAGGGGTGCTAGGCGTCCCGAAGATCCGCCGCCAAACTCCATACACGCACCCCCAGGGCGCGTGGAGATTCACGACGTCATATTTTCCCAGTTCCCGCCGGATCCGCCTGGAGAGTGCCCTCGCGAAAAGTAGCGCCTCAAACCGTTTTGGTTTTGCCGCACTCTCAAGCACATCTTCCAAAAACCAGCAATCGACCGTGTGACCGCGTTTTACCAGTTCCGCAGCGTGATTTAATACCACTCCTGCTGCACCCGCCTCCTTCTGCCGCGAGACGCCAATCGCAATTAAAATCCTCAACGCGGGTGCACCATTCCTTCGGGCGCCTGCTGCGTCGCTCTTTCTTGTAGAGCGGGAGTCACGGCTTCAGCGCAATTCGCCCAGTGTAGTCGATCCGGTTTAGCAGAATCGGAACACGATTCTCCCCGAAATACTCGTCGCAAGCTTGACGCGATCCTCTCCAGTGTCCGTAGTCGTCGATGATGACCACACCGGCCTTGGATAGGCGCGGAAACAATTGAACCAATTCGTGCTTGGTCGAGACATACCAGTCTGTATCCAGTCGTAGCAGAGAAATCGCGTCCGGCGCGGAACCCGGTACGGTGTCCTCCACTCTTCCTTGAACAAAATGGATTCTTTCCTTGGGATACCCAGTTCCGAGAACCACTTCCATGACCAATTCCAATGGCGCATCCGCACACTTGTAGCCAGAATTCTCACGCATCACCTCGGTGGCCTGCCTTCCCGTGTAATCACGGTCGCTCGCGGTCGGCTCCGACATGCCCTCGAACGTATCGAACAGGTACAAATCGCGGCTCACATCCTGCATCTGCAAAAGCGTTCTCGCGACGGCGGCCATACTGCCTCCCTTCCACACGCCGCACTCGACGATGGCTCCCGCGATGCAGTTTGCACTTACGTAACGCACGGCTTGAATGAGCGCGTAGATTCGCTCCGGACTCGTCATCGTCCAAGGCCGCACAGCGCGAATGATTTCGACCTCTTCCTTGAGGAAGTCAGGAGGACACTCTTGTTGCCGCGGGGGAACCTGAATGATGTCGAGCCCGAATAACCGAAAGGATTTGTGAATCGCAGCCGTGATCATGATCCTGCGCGCCGTCCTTTTTGAATGTGATGCATCTCAGGAACGGGAGGCCAGCGCCCACGGGCGTGCCGGTAAAGGCTGCTTTGCGCGAGAGCCCGCTGAAAGCTGTAAAAAACTCTCGGTGTTGTAACCAGCGCTCCCAAAAGAACAAGCAATTTAAATAAACGGTGAGAAGACCGTGCCTCGGGATGCAATATCCGATAGAGCGTCCACTCCGTCTTTACCGTTTCCCACGGCCACCCTCCGTCGAGCACGAGGCGCAGCTGATCCGCACTGACTCTCGTAAACTCCAGGACCGTGCGGCGCACCTGCGCGTCGATACCGAATTCTTCCAGCTTTTGCGAAAGACTCTTTGCAAGTGACGCCAGCGATTTTTGCTTTCGACGCAGTTTTTTCGTTTCCGGCCTGTCCGCTAGCTGAAAGCTGTTCGCGTCATGCAGTCGGTAGTAAGTGAGCGCCTCGGGTAGAATCTGCGCTTCCGCAAGAACTGCGGCGAGCGTGAACAGGTACTCGTCCGCCTGAATCTCGATCGACTCAGGAACCGCCCCGATCCGCCGAAGCAGTCCCGCGCGGATGGTCATGCGGCTCGTGCCAAGAAACGCGCCGCGTCGGCGAAAGAGCTTCCCGCCCTCTATAGTGTCGGCCTGGAATCGGAATCCCTCGCGCAGAGTCTCGGTTTGCTCGTGTCCGTCGCGGCCAACGATGACAATCCCGTGGCCCACAATTCCGACGGGGGGATTAGCGGCCATCACGTGCACCACGCTTGTCAACTTATCGCGCACCCACCAATCATCTCCATCCAAAAACGCCACAATATTCCCTTTGCACTCCGGAATCCCCGCATTGAATGCTGAAGCTTGTCCGCGATTCCCCTTACGCAGCAACCGCACACACGGCTCAAATCTCTTAACAATCTCAGGCGTACGGTCCGTCGAGCCATCGTCCACTACGATGACTTCCCGTTCTGATGCAGGAAAATCCTGCTCGAGCACACTCACAAGTGCTTGTTCGATGAAACGCTCGTGGTTGTACGTATCAATAAGTACGCTGGCAAAGGTCTTCGCCAAATTGCCGCCCCCGTGAAAAACATCAATCGCGCGACTGCGCCAGGAATTACAAATACATCGTTTGTAACCGCGCATTCGAACGTACGGAAAAGCCGTCGCCACCAATAATAACAGCACTTTTCATGTTTTCTTACACCACGACAAACCTCGTCTCTCTCTGTCGTTTTCGAAATACTCCTTTCTAAGCTAAGTACAAGCTTTGCGATCGGCAGTGTTTGCATTAGTCATAAGCAATGACCTCGCAACTTGTGTGTCTCTCGCTCAAATTTGTGAATCCGCCAAGTCTTTGCCTGAGACCGTGAACCGTGGGCTTGGGCGCTGGTCAGCTCGGCTGACTTTACCGAACCCTCGGAGCGCGTCCACTTGGTGCCTGCCCGTTAGCGCGCGTGACGTCGGCAGTGGTACCACCTGTCAGCCACCGTGGTAATTGTGTCGAGTGCCGCCTGACTTTTGCCAGAATTTCCGCCGCAGACGCAGGGTATTCCGGAGCCCTACGCTCCGCCGAACAAACAGATCCCAGGCAAGAGATTTCATGTTGTAGAGGGGCTTGCGGAAACGCACCCGGCGGATGGAACCGGCAGAAGTGAGTTCGTGAGTGACATCGAGGAGCGTAAAAGCGTGCTTGATGCCTCCGTAGAGTTGAAAATTACGCTCAGCTTCCTTGCCGCGCCAGATCTGGTCAGCGCCGCCTGGGACATGATTGTAATCATGCGTCTGATGAAGAAGCGGGGAAATCAAGGAGGCGTCGATAACGGGAAGCTTTTGCATGCGGACGGCTTTAATAAGCCAGTGGTCAAACCAGAGGCGGCCGATGGCGAAGTCGGGAATTAAGGGGTACATGCCTTTTGGAAAAACGAAGGCGTCGATGCTGGAATAGTGTTCGTCCACCCCTGTAGCGTTGGTGCGAAGTTTGAGCTTCTCTTGCCACCCCACGTTGAACTCCAATGGTTCTTGAACGTTCAGGTTGATGCGCTTGGAAACGAGGAGCGACTTCGGAAATTCCGTTTGGACGAGGTCCACCGCCCTGGCGAAATCGCTTAACAAGATGATGTCCGTGTTGACGTAACCGAGCCTCGGGAAACGCGCGGCCGCTTCCGCCTTGTGAAACAGATCATTGAGGAGCGGCGTGCCGAATTCGTTGGTGGCAACGTCCGGAACATGCTGGAGACGCAATTCCCAGGCGAGCTCAGCGGTGCCTTCGTCGTCGCCGAAGAGAATGATCTCGGGCGGCGGCTGGAGCCGTGTCCAGCTCTTGATTGCATTGCGCTGAATTACGCCGACATGGCCTTTGGAGGCTTTGGGAATGGTGAACAGGGTGAACACTCCTAAAAGGATAGCGCGAACGGCGGCTGGAGTGGCAAAGAATGGAGGTTAATGGAGGTAATTCTAAGCCAGAATACCAGTGAGTAGGCGGCGTATAGGCTATCGGCGAGCACCTAATCTATGCTCGAAGTGACGCTGACGGGCTTATCTGCCGTCCCGCCGAAACCCAGCTTGACGTAGTGAAGGCCCCTGGCGCCATCCAGGTGACCCAGGACTCGCCAGCAGTCCATGACCACTCGAGGCTGGTTATGCGAAATCCATTGGGAGGCGGGAATTTCGCGGAAGGCCTGCCACGGAGTCGCCAGCACGACAACACTGGATTCTGAGATACACTCCTGGGCAGACGGCGCAACGCGAATGTTCTTGTAGGCGCTGAGGGCTCGATTGGCATCGCGGGACGGATCGTAAACAATCACCGAAAAACTTGACGAGGAAAGCTCCTGAGCGAGCAGCAGTCCGAAAGACTCCTCCACGATGTCTGTATTGGGTTTATAGGTGAGACCGAGAATCCCGATGGCCTGAGAGTTGGAATGGTAACTCTTCACAATTTCCGCGACGGACTTGATCTGCGCACGGTTAAAAATGTCGGTGGCTTCGGCGAGGCCGGAAGAGGCCCCCACGCGGGTCGCAAGGGCAGCAAGGGCGCGATTGTCACGCGGAAAGCAAGGACCACCGTAGCTGACGGTACCCTTCAAATACTTGGGACCGATGCGGGTATCGAGACCAAGCGCGTCGGTGACGACGTTCACATCTGCCTCGGGTAATTTCTCACACAAGCGGGCGAGCATATTGGCATAACTGATTTTCGTGGTGATGTACGTATTCACGGCCAATTTCGTGATTTCGGCATTGATGAAATTCATGCGCGCAATGGCGGGGGAGTTCTTGCACACATGCTTGTACAGCGCCGAGAGCAATTCGCCCGAACGCGGGTCCGATTCGCCGATGAGGAGAAAGTCCGGATGGTAAAAATCGCGGATCACCGTGCCCAGGGCGATGAACTCCGGGTTATAGCAGAGTCCAAAATCCTTTCCGCAACATTTTCCACTGGCGCGTTCGAGGGCAGCGAGGACCGGGCCCCCCGTAGAACCCGGCATGACAGTACTCGTAAGAACGACAAGGTGAAATTCTTCTTTGGACCCCAGGACGCGGCCGACCGCCTCGCACGTTGGAAGCACGTATTGCAGAGAAAACCCGCCGCCCACTTCGCTGGGTGTATTCACGACAATGAAAGTGGCTTCGGTGTCCTCCACGGCCTCGGCGATACTCCGCGTGGCGGTAAGGCGATTACCCGCTTCCTTCATTAACTCGGCAAGGCCGGGCTCGTTTATTGGGGGCACGCCGCGATTGACAGCATCCACATTCTGGGGATTGAGATCGACGGCCTTGACTGTGAAGCCTCGTGCGGCAAGGCACGCGACCATCGGAGCTCCTAATTTGCCGATACCTATGACCGAGACGGAATTCACCCTTTGGCTCCCGAGAGAGCGCCTAGTTTACCGTGGAAAAGGCGAGAGTGGTGAGTAATGCGTGGCCTAAGTAGCTTCGGCAGTAAGGAGCAAATGCCAGCCAAGGCGACGCTCGAGGGCACGGAAGAAAGACCGCGGCATCCACCGGAAATACCACTCCTTGACGTACCGATACTTGACGTAGTCCGGAATGCGGTAAGGGAAGATGTGTTCGGGCCGCACGTCCATCACGCGGAAGCGGTGCCGTTCCAGGAGTTGGCGCCCCTCGCGGCGTGTGTAGGTGTACGTCACCGGGCAGCCCGCTTGCGCTTCCGAGTTTTTCGCCACCATGTCCCGCAATTTCCAGAACTGGCCTTTGCCCTCCGTGGCCAGGATCCACGCGACCTTCCAGGACCGCCGGTGATAGACCATGATTTTGACCGTTGTGCCGGGGCGCGTGTACTGCCGAAGCTGTTCGAGTACCGCGTCCGGATGCAGCGTGTGATGGATGACCCCGAAGGAATAAATCAAATCGTACGGTTTCGGCGGAACGAAACTGCTGAGCTGTTCTGCATTCCCCGCGCAAAAACGAATCCGGTCTTCCAGTCCGAACACCGCGGCGCGCTTGCGGGCCAGCTCCATCGATTTTTCCGAAAGGTCCACGGTCGTAACCTGCGCTCCCGCCCGCGCAAAGTTGATCGTATCCGTCCCGATGCCGCACCCGATTTCCAGCACCTTCTTGCCGCGCCACCGCTCGAACTCCGCGAATCCCGGAATGTGATATTCCACAAGATATTTCCGCGCCTCCACCTCGTCGAAGTATTCCTTCGTTCCCACCGGCGAGGTCGAATGTCGGATGTTGCACGGACGCTCATTCCAATAGTCCCTGACCCGCGCGATTTCCACTTCCGTAAAAGTCATAATTTTTCTTCCGAAGGCGACTGAATTTATTGGCCTCGATAGACCAAGTCAAACCAATTGAAATCCCCGTTGTGAAATTCGCGATAGAGTACGACCTCAAGTTTGGCCGGCTCAAACATGCTCAGCAGTTTCGGCACCTCATACCATTCTTCCCGCGGTGACCTTTCCAGTATTTGGCCCCATTTGTCAAACGTCGGACGTCCCGCCTTGATCCACAAGCTCTTCGGGTACGCCAATTGCAGCCAGCGGCCGCCAACGCGAAGATGTCGCAGTAGCTCCTGGTATTCAGGCATCATCACCTCGACCGGGGCGTTGTGAAGCGATCCCATGGCCATGATGACGTCGTAATCCGTGTCCAGCGCGGAGCGAGTTCAGGCCCTGAAAATGCTGGAATTCCACGTCTTTCAGTCCCAGAATCTTGCAAAGCCTCTGCAGCACTTTCAAATTCCTTTCGACGAGGTCCACAAACGTCATCCGCGCGCCGTGCTGCGCAAACGTGATGCTGTCCACGCCGAATCCGCTTCCGATATCTATCACTTTCTTCCCGCCCATGCTGTCGGCATACAGCGCGTGATACCACCCGCGATGGTCCCACTCAGCCCCAGTCGTGAGTGTTGCCCGGCTCTTTTCCCATTTCGCCAGCAGCTCATCATCCGGCAACGCCAGCAGCTCTTCCGTGCTGAGGATTTCCCAGTTGGTGATGGGAATCTCTCCCCATTTTCTCCGCAACGTGTCGTACGGCTTCTGCCAGTCCACTGGTTTGTCGTATTCGACGAATCTTGGTTCCAGTCCTAGTGCGCTTTTGACTCTATTACCTATGCCCACTTGCTCCTTTATTCCTTCAGGGATTCGGCAGCAGCCGTTCATCCTCTCTTGAGCCCTAGCGCGGATTGTTCACTCGCTTCTCAGCAGATCTTATTTAGCGTTTGCCGGCGCAGGCCCAGCCTCTTTCGTAGCGGGTAAGTTTTCTCCACAACGGCCTTGCGAAACCGCGGTATTTTATCCAAAGCAGCCACACGGAATCTCAAGCCCAAGTTTGACCCAGGGAACGAGAAGGACCTTTCTTTTCGGAGGCGGTCGGTGAATGCCTGCTGGGCGCGAGAGATCAATACCTCGTACTTTGGCCGAAGTGATGAGTACGAGAAAGCCTGCCGTCCAATCTCGCGGCTTCGGATGCTGCATTCTCTCGCGTAATTCCTGTCTGTCAGGCAGCGCTCCACGAAGGAGCAGATCTCCTCGAAATCATTCGAGCAAAGTCCGTTCGAGTCGATGAATTGACGATAATTCAGCCCGGGCAGGTCCCGAGCCGCGACGGGAAGGCCGGCGCTCAGCCCCTCGGTGAATACGAGCGTCAGAGGCCTTTCTCCGAAGCCATACGGCATGTCGAAGTTAACGAGAACTCGCGACTCGCTAAAAAGCTCGGTCATCTGAAGAGGCGTTCGATAGGCCACGTGGCCGTCATGGTGATATGTCCTGCCGGGAAATCTCCCGCAGAGTTTCTCCCACCAATCAACGCCAGTCAGGTCAAGGGGTCTCCAGGAATCCTTTCCAGAGAGGACGAATAGAACCTGTTCCTTTGCGCCTGTCCACTCCCGCGCAAACCACCACTCTCCCGCGGGGTTGGGGATAAAGTTGACGTCGCGAAATCCCGCTCGCGTCCAATTGCGAGCGTGCACGGGCATTTCAAGAAGTACTGGAAAATTTCTGAACTTTTCGATGTACTTGTATGGCAGGAGACCGATTGGCGTGTTCGCGTAGCAGGCCTTTAGCAGGATGGGGCATTCAAGTCGCAGGCAGTGCTTCGCCCAATCCTTTGTGTAATAGAAGGTTTCAGCCGATGCAATCAGGAGGTCGTAAGCCCCAAAATCCAAAGCTTCAAAAGGCTCTTCCTTTATCGATACGTTTAGTCCCAGTGCCTTCCAGCCTTCGAGCCTCAGGTGACAGTTATTCCAGTAATGGCGATCGTCGGCTTGTGGCCCCACCAGGTCGACGCCCTCGGGAAAAAGCACGGCCATCTTTTCGACAAGTTGTGATGTCGTGGGGCTCAATACCGCTACTTTCATCAGGTTTCGCCTTGACGCAATTTTAGAGTCTTGTCCGCAGCTTAAAGCCGTGACGCTCCACCAGTCAACGCAAGGTGATTCGCCAAATTCGCCACGCTAACTCGCCCTGCTAACCAGTTCCTGCTCTTGTCCTCGAGGAACCGCCACTAGGTTCATTTCCCGCTGATCGTCCTGGTTTGCCGGGGCTAACTTGCCTCCATCCAGAATTTCAAACCATACGTATCCCATGTTTTCGAGAAACCGGACGATTTCCACAGCGTCGTAGCCCCATCCCGCGGTTCGGATTTGTGCGATCTCAATAAGCAAGATGGGGCGCGTACGTGCCAGAAACTCGCGAGCGCCTTTCAAAACGGAAAGCTCGGCGCCTTCTACGTCGAGCTTTACAAAATCCACGCGGTTGATTTTTCCTTGGGCAAGCCAGTTGTCGAGGGTTCCAACTCTGACGGCAACAGTGGACGTTAGTTCAGGAACAGTCGGCGGTCTGAGGCTGTTGCAGCCGGTATTGTACTCGTCTACGACGTATAGGTCAGCAGTCGTTTCCTGATTTCCGAGGGCCAGGGCCTGAACGACGACGTTGCCGCAGAAATTCATGGTGAGATTCAAGCGCAGTGCGCGTCTTTCGCGGGGAGAGGGCTCAAACGAGAAAACGCGGCCTGAAGGGCCGACGCAACGGGAAGCTAGGAGCGTGTAGACGCCTTGGTGCGCGCCGATGTCAAGAACTGTCATGCCTGGCCGGAGAAACCGCTCGGCAAAGGCGAGTTCGCGAGTTTCAAATCTCGGTAAGTTGAATCCCAGAGCGTCGTTCCGCCTGAAGAAATAAGCTCCAAACGGCAAGCGGACAGGTCTGGGTATTCGCGAAATCGTCTCAAGCCATTGTAGGCCGACCCACCTAACTTTCTCATGCCAAGGTTTTTGCAGGAATCGCCGCAGACGCAGAAGTAGGCCGCGGCGCGTTGAACTGTTTGAGCCTTTTGTCACCACTATTGCGAGGAGGTACATTCAAAAGTTAGATTCTCTTCCTGTCCGTGGGACTGCTGCCCCTTCGATACCAGTCTAAACCCGGCCGCCTGTAGAAACGAGAGGACTTCTTGCTTGGATGGCGAGCCTTGGTAAAGGCGCTTTGAGGTTACGTCCACCTCAAGAGTGATTTTGCCGATGTCCCGGATGCGCTGTCCAGCAGAGCGAATCACGGCGAGGTCATTTCCCTGAGTATCGATCTTGAGAAAATCAACACGGGCGATTCCCGCAATGCTCATGAAAGTATCCAGGCGGATGGTCGGAACGTTAACGACGGATTTCTCGCGTAGGGCCTCACCCCCGTTCCAGGAGCGCCGGGCGTCTTCATCCATCGTCAAGAGAGAGCTCGCTGCCTCCAAGGAATTCAGGTGGAATTGGGAGCTGCCGTCGGTCTCAGCGACGGCCATGGGGATCACGATGTAATTCGGTGCGCGACCCAGGAGAGATGAAGCGGCGCGAAGGTTCGGCTCGAACGCGAAAATCCTGAGACTTGGGTTACGGTTGGCGTGATACAACGTGGTCTCGCCGAGATGCGCGCCCACGTCAATCCAAATTCCCTCTAATGACGCGTGCCGGAGAAGTTCGGTGCCCGCCTTGCGTAGAGCCCGGCCGGTCCAGTTCAAGAAACTAGATCCCATGTCCGCCACCTTCGCAATCCTTTCGTGTTGACATGCCGGGCTAGGCAGATTCGGCGGCCTCCGGGCAGATCGAAAACGTTCCTGCAAGATTCAAGAATCCAGCCCATTCGTCTCGTGGATGAGTCACGGGTTCCGTGGCGATGAGCATTTCCGGGCTGCACTCCCAGACGTCGACCATTCCGGATGAATCATAAAGGCTTACCAGCCATGAGTAAGATCCTGGCCGTAGAGGGAGCGATGGGAGACTGTGGCACAACGACTGTTTCCCCGCCGCTAACTCTATGTCATACGCAGCAGAACCCCATATCAGCTGGCGGTCTGCGTTGTAGAGAGCCGCCCCATGGATGACCTGCGAGATAGCAATGTGGACGTCCACGAAAAACTTAATGGTAACTGGACCAAACGTCGCCACAACGTGGGGCTGATCTTCGGAGGACCCCGCAATCTCCCAACGAACAAAACGACCTTTGCTAGTTGCCCCGCGCACCGATGGCCCGCCGTTACGATCCCCGCGCGCCATCGCCGATTCGTACGCGGACACCACTTCGTGTGTCGGGCCGTCCTTCCGGATACTGCCGCCGTCGATCCACACCGCGCGATGCGCCAGCCGCCGGATTTGATTGAGTTGGTGCGAGACGAGCACCACCGTGCGGCCCGCCCGCGCCACGTCTCCCATTTTCCCCAGGCATTTCTTCTGGAAGTTGATATCGCCCACAGCCAGCACTTCATCCACCAGCAGAATTTCCGGCTCCAGGTGGGCGGCCACGGCGAACGCCAGCCGCACGTACATCCCGCTCGAGTAATGCTTCACCGGCGTATCAATGAACTTTTCCAGTTCCGCGAAGGCCACGATCTCATCGAATTTCTTCTCAATTTCGCGCTTGCTCATCCCCAGAATCGCGCCTGAAAGAAACGTATTCTCTCGGCCCGTCAGCTCCGGATGGAATCCCGTGCCGACTTCCAGCAGCGAGCCGACTCGCCCGTGAATCTCCGCCCAGCCCGCCGTAGGCCTCGTAATGCGTGACAAAATTTTCAGCAACGTCGTCTTGCCCGCGCCGTTCCTCCCGATCAGCCCCAGCACTTCGCCCTCGCGCACCTCGAGCGACACGTCTTTCAGCGCCCAGAAGCTTTCCTCCTTCCTCTTGCGCAGCGAAGAAATCGGCGAGCGCAGAAACGCTTCCAGCGAGTGGCGCAGGCCACCGTCCGCTTGCAACCCGCGCCGGTATCGCTTCCCGAGCCCTTCCCCATGAATGACCGCGGTGCTCATGAACGATCCATCCGAGATACCTCAAAAAACGTTCACTTTCTCCCGACAAACACCAGGGAATTCACTTCGTCGACGATTATCCACGGTGAAGAAGCATTGTTGCGGAACATGCGGTCGACAAATCGCACGGGACCGTAACCCGGGGATGTCCACCCGTTCGCAAAAATACGCGCGTCGTGAAATACGACCACTCCCTTCTCAACAACGTAGGGACTCCAATCTTTCCAGTCTTGCTCTACCGCGCTCTCCCGATGGTCTCCGTCAATCAACAAAAAATCGATGGGGCGGCTCCATTGGCGAACCGCTTCATGGCTGAAGTCTTCTATCCAGATGATCTTGGGGCCCGTCTTCACGGAAACTGCACGTCTGGCTGCGCGGCGGAGGAAATTCAATATCCGCACTCTCGAAAGATGAAATGGGTCCACAAGATACAAAGCGCCATTGGGATCCATATTGGTCCGGAGCGCCACCGCGGACGCCCCCTCGGCGACACCGATCTCTACGACGCTCGCGCATCCACGCGCAAACTTCTCCATCGCCCGGTGCTCCTCCAGAGTATGCTGTGCGATTGGCGGCCGAAATCCGGCCCAGGCGAAAAAGGGGTGTTTCAACGCTCGAGACTTCCAGGATGCAGGCTTCTCCGCGCCGGAGTGAACGTCAAGGAATCTGATCTTGGTTGTCGTCATGGTCAAGACGCCATGGCCTCCCCGTAACCATAGCTGTGGCCGCGGCGCTCGCCGAACCTTTCTCCATAAATGTCGGTAGTGCTCATGCGGCAGCCTCTGTTTTCTCGGCCGCGATGAAATAGGTATATGCGAGCGGGCTGAGCAGCTTGCGTAGCGCGCGATTGGCTTCCAGGGCCTTCCACCTCACCGGGTTGCGCCCCGGAAAAAACGGAAATTGATGCACCGTGCCGTCCGACCGGAGGATCGTCCAGACTGCCTGGCGAATCCATCTGCGGATCTGCAGGAACCACTGGCGGCGGTCGAATGGCTGGTCGTCTTCGCGGCCGGGATGGCGGAATCGCGCGTAAAGCTCATACAGGCCCATGAAATTGGCGTAGTTAGGCGTGGTCAGGAAAAGCTTTCCCCCCAGGCGCGTGGCGCGGTGCATTTCTCGGACGGCGGCGAGGACCTGCGGCAGATGCTCGATGGTTTCGCAAGAAACCACGGCGTCGAACGAAGCGTCAGCGAACGGGAGCCTTTGCGCGTCCCCTTGTACGAGCGTGGCCAAAGGAGGCCGGCCGTTGGAACTGAATACCTTGGTCGTGGCGGCATGCAACGCGGCAGCGGAAAAATCGCAGCCGGTGACGCGGGCACCGGCGCGTGCGAGTTCGCGGACGAACCCGCCCCGCCCGCAGGCCACCTCAAGAACGCGCAGGTCGGAGACGCCGCCAAGGTGTTCGCGCACGAGGCGGTACCACGGGCTGGAGGCGTCTTCGTGCTCGGGCGCCGCGTCGTAAAGTCGCTGACGCCAAGCGTCGTACTCAGTCCGCAAGCTCATGCCCTGTCGCACACCCCCCAAGCCCTGCCCTGGCCGTTCGCCAAGCCTTTCTCCTTCGATCACCCTCGCACTCACCGTTGTAAGTCTTTTCCATTCCGTCGTTTACGTTTCTATTGACAACACGTTAACATTTTTTAATGAAACGGACGCGCCATGCGCGCCTCTTCTATTCTACCTATTCCCCATCCCCTCCCCTACTATCTATCCCCTTTGTTTTGATACTAATGCGCACCGTTTTGCACTGATGAAAATGTTAGGTCTTTTAAAATAAGCCGATTCCGCACTCTTTCAACAAAACACTCGGGCGTGGGGGTCTCGCCACTCGTCACGCACCTGCGCCATAGCAACAAGTCCTTTATTTGCAACACATCCGAAAAACAGACTGTAACCCCTTTCCTTGCCACACATCCAAAATGCTCGGACTTTAAGTCTTGAGTTTGCCACACATACGACATCCCCCAGGGGTGTCGCTCAACTCTTTCCATTTTGGAACTCAGCACGCCCTGCTTTCTTCCACTATTTTCGATTTTCACTTTTATATTTTCCATTTATTTCAGACTCGATCCGCGACGGCGCCCTCCATGCGATTGAAAAAGAACAGCCCTCCCGGCAATACCGCCGCAACCGCCGCCGCCGAGGCCAGCAGCAGCAGCCCCGGAGCTTGCCCGTGCCCGGTGATGGCCCACCGGAAGCCGTCGATGACTCCGGCCATCGGGTTCAGCCCGTACAGCCAGCGCCACCGCGCCGGCACCAGACTCGATGCATACGCCACCGGCGAGGCGAACATCCAGAACTGGATCACGAACGGAATCACGTACCGCACATCCCGGTATAAAGCGTTGAGCGCGGACATCCACAGCCCGACCCCGAGAGCCGTCGCAACGGCGAGAACCAGCAGCACGGGAAGCCACAGCGCCGCCGCCGTGGGCCGGATGCCGTACGCGAAAGTGAAAATCGCCATCACCACGAATCCGATGGAAAAGTCGACCAGCCCCGAAAGTGCTGTGGAAATCGGCAGAATCATCCGGGGAAAATAAACTTTGGTGATGAGCCGCTGGTTGTCCACCACGACGTTGGTGGTCGTCTGCAGCGCGTAAGCAAAGTAGGTCCAGGGAATGAGCGCCGCGAAGTAGAAGACAGGATAGGGGAGACCGTCGGAGGGGAGCTTAGCGAGACGGCCGAAGAAAAGAGTGAAAACGAGCATGTTGAGGACGGGTTGCAAGATGACCCACAGGACGCCGATAGCGGTTTGTTTGTATCGGATCTTAACGTCGCGCCAGACGAAGAAGTAGAGGAGCTCGCGGTAGGCCCAGACCTCGCGGAGACGAAGCTCGAAGAAGCCGCGAGGAGGCTCAATGCGGATCGTCGCGGAGGGGAGCGGAAGGGCAGTAGGTCGCGGTGATGCGGTGAGAGAAGCCATGGGCGATTCGGTCAGACTCCCGAAAGAGATCAATGAGTATCGGATAAGAATAACAGAGAAGGGGAAGTGGGGAGAAAGCCAGTGAGAGGAAGAATCAGGGAGGGGGAGGATTCTTTTGGAGTTGCTGGATGTCGCGTTGCTCGATTTGCTGCATGAGGTCCTTACGCTTGAAGA
>Ga0066708_10000006_pt1 | contig 31735 bp, 31 predicted proteins | sample GraSoiAngelo_157_FD_66504 | JGI IMG/M metagenome (GOLD analysis project Ga0066708, IMG submission 66504) | Grasslands soil microbial communities from the Angelo Coastal Reserve, California, USA - 14_1009_16_20cm | ecosystem: Environmental > Terrestrial > Soil > Grasslands | place: USA...
AGATGGCCGAGGAGCTCGGCTGCGACACGAAGACGATCGACAACGCGCTGCAGCGGGTCAAGCGCAAGGTTCTTCAGCACCAACAGGCGCGCCAGGTCCTGCAGTAGCCCGGTAATCTGGCCGCCGAGTGGACGCGGCAATCAGTCAGGACGAGCTGCAGCTGGCGGCCCGCAACCACGGCCTGCCGCTCGAGGCGCTGCGCTACCCGATCACGCCGGCGGGACTCCATTACCTCCTGATCCACTACGACATCCCGGACGTGGACGCCGACCGGTGGGCCCTAAGCGTCGATGGGCGGGTCGCGAAGCCGCTGACCCTCACGCTTGCAGACCTATGCAACCGACCCTCACACGAAGTGACGGCGACGATGGAGTGCGCCGGCAACGGCCGCGCACTGCTGGCGCCGCACGTCGTCAGCCAGCCCTGGCTGCTCGAGGCGGTCGGAAACGCGAACTGGACTGGCGTGTCGCTAAGGCTGATCCTCGAAGAGGCCGAGCTACTCGACGACGCCATGGAGGTGGTGTTCACCGGGCTCGACCGCGGCTTCGAGAAAGGCGTCGAGCAGACCTATCAGCGCAGCCTCGAGCTCGACGTCGCGCTGGCGGACGACGTCCTGCTCGCGTACGAGATGAACGGCGCGGCCCTGCTGCCGCAGCACGGATTCCCGCTTCGCCTGGTCGTTCCCGGCTGGTACGGAATGACGAACGTCAAATGGTTAGCCGGCATCACCGTCGTCGCCGAGCCCTTCCGGGGCTATCAGCACACCGCGGCGTACCGGTACCGGGACGACGAGGAGGACGAGGGAACTCCGGTCACCCGCATGCAGCCGCGCGCGCTGATGGTGCCTCCTGGGATCCCGGACTTCAACACGCGCGAGCGAACCGTTCCGCCCGGCCCGTGCGTCCTCGAAGGTCGGGCCTGGTCCGGGTGGGCGCCGGTGGCGCGCGTCGAGGTCAGCACCGACGGAGGCAAGACGTGGGCCGACGGGCTGCTCGAGCCGCTCGACTCACGCTGGGGCTGGCGCGGCTGGCGCTACGAATGGACGGCGGACGACCCCGGGGAGTACGTCCTCTCCTGCCGGGCGCACGACGAGGCGGGCAACGTTCAGCCTCAGGAAGCGACCTGGAACGTCGGCGGCTACTCGAACAATGCGCCGCAGCGGGTCTTAGTGACGGTCCAGGAGCCCGGCTACCATCAAGGTGCGCCGGAGTAGCTCAGCTGGTAGAGCAACTGATTTGTAATCAGTAGGTCGTGGGTTCGAGTCCCGCCTCCGGCTCTTGGGTGGTATTTGACGGCACGATATCTGTCTGATATCTAGATATCGTGCGCATTGGAGCCACGCCTGAAGTAGTCACGAACGCGGCCGAGCCGGTCGTGGGCTGGAAGATCTGGCGCGTCGAGCACGACGGGGGACGGACGCGCCTGCGGAGCGTCCTCTACGGCAGCCTCTGGCCTCCCGGGCGGCCGGCCGTCGCTGACTGCAAAAAGCTCTACCGACTTCGGCACGAAGCCCCTGACCCGCTGTGCGAATGCGGAATCCATCTTGCGAAGTCGCTGGAACAGTGGCGCCACTACCTATCTGTCGGGGGCGACCGAGTCTTCGGCCGGGCCATGGTCTGGGGCAACCGCCTCGAAGGCGAGCTCGGCTGGCGCGCCGCTACGGCATACCCGCTCGCGCTCTACGTTTCGGCAACGCTCGACGACGCGGAGGCGATCGCCGAGGGCCTCTCGGTCTACGGCGTCCCGGTCGAGATCGCCCGCGCCCCCGCGCACGTTCACGAGGCGGTCCCGGCATGACACCGTACGTTCCGACCGTGATCGAGCAGACGAGCCGAGGGGAGCGGGCCTTCGACATCTACTCGCGCCTGCTGGACGAACGGATCGTCTTCGTCGGCTCGGCGGTCGACGATCAAGTCGCGAACGTCGTCAACGCTCAGCTTCTTCACCTGGAATCAGAGGATCCCGAGCAGGACATCTCGCTCTACATCAATTCGCCCGGCGGCGACGTCTATTCGGGTCTAGCGATCTACGACACGATGCAATTCGTCAAGCCGGACGTGCGCACGATGTGCGTGGGAATCGCGATGTCGATTGGCGCGGTTCTCCTGGCCGGCGGGGCCAAGGGCAAACGCAGTTCGCTCCCGAACGGGAAGATCCTGATCCACCAGCTGTGGACGCCGGGGTTCGGCGGGCAAGCCTCCGACGTCGAGATCCGGGCCCGCGAGGCGATCGGGATGAAGCGCCGCCTGGAGGAAATTCTCGGTGAGAGGACGGGTCAGTCGCTCGAACTGATAGCCCGCGACACCGAGCGCGACAACTTCATGACGCCGCGCGAGGCGCTCGAGTACGGCCTGATCGACGAAGTGATCGACCGGCGCTGAGGGGCCCGGCCGCCACAAGGCTCTCGATCAGATCCACGGCCTTCACGGTTCCCGGCTCTGCCTGGAGCCGCTGCGAAATCCCACTGAGCCGACCTGGCAGCCGCGGGTCGGCGAGCAAACCGTCGACTGCCTCGATCAACTCTTTCGGCTCGTGGCCGTAGGTGTCGAGGCGGCGGCCGAGTCCGAGCTCCTGCATCCGCTGAGCGTTGTCGTGCTGATCCCAGAAGAGCGGCAGCACGACCATCGGCTTGCCGAAATGCAAGGACTCGGTGACCGTGTTGTTGCCGCCGTGTGTGATCACGAGATCGACCTGCGGGAGGATCGCCGGCTGCGGTAGGAACTCCTCGCCGGTCATGTTCGGGGCCAGCGTCAGCTCGTCGTGCTGCGGGCCCATGCTGACGACGACGAAGTAGTTCGTTTCGCCGAGCGTATTGATCAGCCGCTGCATCAGGCCAACGTCTGCCGAGCCGAGGCTGCCGAGGCTGAGATAGATCGCTGGGCGAGGATCGCCGGGCCGACCCGTGTAACTGTCCGGCTCCCGGACGCACGAACCGAGCCGCTGCCACCGGGCTCCGAGCGGGCGCGAGCGCTCGTAATCGGTCTCCGGCGGGTAGAGGTAGAGATTAAGGAAGGGCGATTCGTGGATGAACTCGAGCTCCGGAAGCGGCGGCGCCCCGCGCTCAACGCAGAACTCGCTGAACTGGCGCTGCAAGGGCTCGTGCAACTCGCGGTACCGCGCCCGGAACTCGTTCCAGCCCGATCGGTCTGCGGCGGGATAACCCGAGAACGTGGGCGGCAAAGCCGGATCCTTCAGCTCGAGCGGGTTGCAGGAGACGATTCGCACCCACGGCACACCTGCCGCGACGACCGCCGGGAAGCCGACAACGTTGTCCTCGACGATGACGTCGGGGCGGAGCTCTGTGAAGATCTCGCGCAGGCGCTCGTCCACGTAGCGCGCTCCGTCGACCAGCTCCTGCCAGACGGGGAGGACAAAGCCCTCGAGCTGCTCGAGTGTCGGCTTCCGGAATTCGGGCGCCGTCTCGCGGACGAAGTCCTTCCAAAACTGCCCGGGTGTAACCAGGGCAGAGCCATCGGGAACAGGCTTGAGGCGCATCAGCGCCTCCTCGAATCCTTGCGCTTCGAGCGTCCCGGCGAATGACTCTTCGACGACAAAGACAACCCGCGCGCCTCGCGCCTTGAGTACTTGGCCGATTCCGACGCAGTTGTTCGTCGGGCCAAACGCGCCCTCCGGGAAAAAAACGACGGTCGGCCGCTCGCTCATGCGTTCGCGATCGCCTGTTCGAGGTCCGACCAGAGCTCGTCGGCGTCCTCGAGCCCCACGCTCAGGCGGAGCAGGTTGTCGGGCACGCGGCCGCCCTCCCAGCGGCTCCGGCTCTCCAGCACGGTGTCGACGCCGCCGAGACTGGTTGCGTTCGCGATCAGGTTCAGCGAGGTCTCGACGCGGCGGGCGTCGCCGCGGACGTCGAAGGAGAGCAGGCCGCCGAAGCCGGGGTAACGGACCGTCTCGACCGCGTCGAGTCGCTGGAGGCGCGCTGCGAGGTCGCTCGCCGTTTCCGTCTGTCGCTCGAGTCGCGGCCGCAGCGTCTTCAGGCTTCGGAGCAGCAGCCAAGCCGAGTCCGGTGTCGCGACGATTCCGGTTCGTCCGCGGAACTCGCGCAACCTCGCCGCCGAGTCTGCATCGCGGCACACGACGGCGCCGAGCAAGAGGTCGTGGTGCCCTCCGAGGTACTTCGTGGCGCTGTGCACGACGTAATCGGCGCCATGCTCGAGCGGGCGCAGGTACACCGGGGTCGCGGCGGTAGAGTCGACGACGACGCGCCCCGGATGGGCCGCGGCCGCCTCGAGGTCGGGCATCGTCAGGAACGGATTCGACGGGGCCTCGAGCCAGACGAGGTCGGCGCCGGCCGCCGGGGGGCCCGTCTGATCGAACTCCACGAACCGCAGGCCCCAGCGCTCGAGTGAGGTGAAGAGTGCCCCCGTCCCGTAGTACGCGCCTTCGGCAAGCGCGACCGTCTGGCCGGGCGCGAGCTCCGCTAGGACGAGCGCCGTGATTGCAGCTGACCCCGAGGGGAAGAGGAGCGCCTCGCCGCCCTCGAGCTTGCCGAGCGCTCGCTCCGCTTCGACCCCTGTCGGATGAGCGTAGCGCTGGTAGTAGAACTCGCCGGGCTCGCCGTCCCGGTACGGCCAGATCGTCGAGCGGTCGAGCGGCTCCACGGACGCAACTCTACGTTCCGATTTGACGCTGTCCGCAGGCTATGCGTATTGTCCAGCATCTCAGTCGAGAAACAGGACAGATAAGGAGAACTGAATGAGGCGTATTTCACTTTCTTTCCTGCCACTTCTGATTCTGGCAGCCGGCGTCGTCGTCGGCGCAACGGCCGCGACCGCGAGCACGTCCCTCAGCCTGGTCGCCTACTCCACGCCCAAGGACGCGTACGCGAAGATCATCCCGGCGTTCCAGGGAACCTCGGCAGGCAAGGGCGTCTCCTTCAATCAGTCCTACGGCGCTTCGGGCGACCAGTCGCGCGCCGTCGCCGCCGGCCTCAGCGCCGACATCGTCGCCCTCTCGCTCGAGCCTGACGTCTCGACGCTCGTCAAGAAGGGCATCGTGCCGAGCAACTGGAACCAGAACCAGCACCACGGGATGGTGACCGACTCGGTCGTCGTCTTTGTCGTTCGAAACGGCAATCCGAAGAACATCCATACGTGGGCAGATCTGACGAAGAGCGGCGTTCAGGTGATCACACCCAACCCGTTCACCTCGGGCGGGGCTCGGTGGAACGTGATGGCCGCGTACGGCGCGCAGCGCGCGCAGGGCAGGACGGACGCGCAGGCGATCGCCTACCTGAAGAAGCTGTTCAAGAACGTGTCTGTACTGCCGAAGAGCGCCCGCGAGGCGACACAGGTCTTCGCCAGCGGTAAGGGTGACGTCCTACTCACTTACGAGAACGAGGCGATCTACGCGAACAAGAAGGGCGTGCACACCGAGTACGTACTGCCGAAGCAGACGATTTTGATCGAGAACCCGGTCGCGCTCACGAAGAGCGGCCTCAAGCACCCCGAGGCGAAGGCCTTTCTGAAGTTCCTGTGGTCGTCGAAGGCGCAGAAGCTCTTCGGCGATACCGGTTACAGGCCAGTGCTCAAATCGGTCGCGAGCAGCTCGAAGTATCGCTTCAAGCAGCCGAAGAGCCTGTTCACGATCGACTCCAAGGCTCTGGGGTTGCGTGGATGGAAGTCGGTTCAGTACCGCTTCTTCGACCACAGCGCCGGAATCATGGTGAAGGTGATTGGCCACTAGCGCGGCCGTCCCCGTCTCGCGCCCCGGCGCTGTCCTCGGACGCGCCGGAGGCGGCCTCGCCCGCGGGATTGCGGTCGGCTACCTGAGCCTGATCGTGCTCGTGCCGCTCGCGGCGCTGGTCTGGAGCTCGCGGTCGCAGGGACTGCACACGTTCTGGCACGAGGTCACGAAGCCGGAAGCCTCGTCGGCGCTGAAGCTGACCCTCGGAGTGTCCGTGCTCGTCGCTGCCTTCAACGCCGTCACCGGCACGGCGATCGCCTGGGTCCTCGTGCGCGACTCGTTCCCGGGCAAGGGGATCGTCAACGCCGTCATCGACCTCCCGTTCGCGCTGCCGACGGTCGTTGCCGGCCTGGTCCTGCTCGAGCTCTACGGGCCGAGCAGCCCGTTCGGCGTCGACGTGGCCTTTCAGCGCACTGGGCTCGTGCTCGCGCTGCTTTTCGTGACGCTGCCGTTCGTCGTGCGCGCCGTGCAGCCCGTGCTGCTCGAGCTCGACCGGGAGATGGAGGAGGCGGCCGAGTCGCTCGGCGCCGGAAGGCTCGCGGTCTTCCGGCGCATCGTCTTCCCGAACCTGCTCCCGGCGATCCTCTCCGGCGTCGCGCTCGCGTTTGCCCGCGCCGTCGGCGAGTTCGGATCGGTCGTGCTGATCTCGGGCAACATCCCGTTCAAGACGGAGGTGTCCTCCGTCTACATCGCCGGCCAGATCGAATCCGGCAACCCTGCCGGCGCCGCGGCAGTCTCCGTTCTCCTGCTCCTGATCTCGCTCGGCGTGCTGCTCGCGATCGGCGCCTTCCGCCACTGGAGGACCCGGCATGACCGCTAAGCACGCCCTCCGTTTCGGCGCCCTTGGCTACCTCGCGTTGCTGCTGCTCCTTCCGGTCGGCCTCGTCTTCTACCGGACCTTCGAGCACGGCTTCCACCCGGCCTGGGCCGCCGTGACGAATCCCCAGGCGCAGCATGCACTCTGGCTCACCCTGATCATCGCGGCGATCGCGGTTCCCGCGAACACGCTCTTCGGCGTCGTGCTCGCGATCGCGCTCGTCCGGCACCGCTTCCCGGGGCGAGGGCTCGTGAACGCGGTCGTCGACCTGCCGCTCGCTCTCTCGCCGGTCGTCGTCGGGCTCGCCCTGTACCTGCTCTACGGCACCGGCGGGTGGCTCGGCGGCCTCGCGGGGCATGGGATCAAGATCCTGTTCGCGCTGCCGGGGATGACGCTCGCGACGATCTTCGTCTCGCTTCCGTTTGTCGTTCGCGAGGTCGTGCCAGTGCTGCGGGAGATCGGTACCGATCAGGAGCAGGCGGCCGAGACACTCGGCGCGGCCCCGTTCACCACCTTCCGGCGGATCACGCTGCCGGCGATCCGCTGGGCCGTCGGCTACGGCGTCGTGCTGACGACCGCGCGCGCGATCGGCGAGTTCGGTGCCGTCAGCATCGTCTCGGGCCGGATCGAGGGCAAGACCGAGACGCTGCCGCTGTACGTGCAGTCGCAGTTCGAAGGGTTCAATACGACCGGTGCCTTCGCCGCGTGCGTCGTGCTGGCGCTGATCGCGCTGGCCACGGTGCTGGCTATGCGAATGTTCCGACCGAACGACGCATCGCTTGCGATGCCGTTTGGAGGCCGTGGCGGCTCTGCCGGCACGGCCGTCTTAACGCGGTTCGGTCGCCGAAAGGGCTATGGGGCTGAATCCAACGTCGTGAAAGAGGAGGCCTGATGGGAATCACGGTCGTCGAGGTGACCAAGAAGTTCGGAGACTTCGTCGCGCTGGACGACGTCTCAGTCGCGATCCCGGAAGGCTCCCTGACCGCTCTGCTCGGCCCGAGCGGCAGCGGCAAGTCGACCCTTCTGCGCGTGATCGCGGGCCTCGAGGAGCCCGACGGCGGGCAGGTTCTGCTCGGCGACGACGACGTCACGCACCAGCCGGCGCGGGCGCGCGGGGTCGGGATGGTCTTCCAGCACTATGCCGCCTTCAAGCACATGACGGTCTGGGAGAACGTCGCCTTTGGATTGAAGGTGCGCAAGCGCCCGAAGCCGGAAATCGCGAATCGCGTCCACGAGTTGCTCGAGCTCGTGCAGTTGGAAGGTCTCGCGAAGCGCTACCCGGCGCAGCTCTCGGGCGGCCAGCGGCAGCGGATGGCGCTTGCCCGCGCACTAGCGGTCGACCCCGAGGTGCTGCTGCTCGACGAGCCATTCGGCGCCCTCGATGCGCGCGTTCGCAAGGAGCTCCGCGCCTGGCTCCGCCGCCTCCACGACGAGGTGCACGTGACCACGATCATCGTCACACATGACCAGGAAGAAGCGATGGAGGTCGCCGGCCAGATCGTTGTCATCAACCAGGGTCGGGTCGAGCAGGTCGGGACGCCGCGTGAGCTCTACGACTCGCCGGCCAACGAGTTCGTGATGAGCTTCGTCGGCCCGGTCAACAAGATCGGGGACACGTTCGTGCGGCCTCGCGACATCAGCCTCAGCCTCGAGCCGGACGGCGAGTCGACCGAGGCGATGGTCGAGCGAGTAGTCCACCTGGGGTTCGAGGTCCGGGCCGAGCTGGTGCGAGACGATGGCCAGCATTTGCTCGCGCAGCTGACACAGGAGGAGGCTCAGGCCCTCGAGCTCGAGCGGGGGCTGATCGTCTACGTGAAGCCGAGTCGCCAAACCGTCTTCACCCGCTAGCCCCTCGCGCTCGACCTGCCCCGATGGCTGCCCGCGGATCGTCCGAGTCAGTGCGGGAGCCAGGCGTCAGGATCGGCGGCGATGGCCGCGACCTCGTCGGGTAGCCGCCCTGCGGCGAGGTCGGCGAGCGTCACGGCTTCCAGCACGGCCCGCAGGTTCGCGCGGACCGCGACCCAAACCTGCTGCAGCGGCGCGGCGGGCCCGACGTACTCGACCTGCTCGGCCCGCTGGCCGCGGACGTTCGCGATCGGACCTTCCACCGCCCGGATCACGTCCGCGAGCGAGATCTCGTCGGCGGGGAGCGAGAGCCAGTACCCGCCTTCGGCGCCGCGCTGGCTTTGCACGAGGCCGGCGTGCTTGAGATCCAGGAGGATGTTCTCGAGAAACTTGAGCGGGATCTCCTGCGATTGCGCGAGGCGGTCGCCCTTGACCGGGCCCTCGCCGGCGGCCGCGAGCTCCGCGCACGCACGCAAGGCATAGTCGACCTTCGCCGAGACTCGCATGGCCGGATTGTGCCTCGCGGATGTGACGCGATTCGCTAAACCGGGACCGCAGTGGCGACGTTCGGTTGCGGCTGCGCCGCGACGACTCGGTTCTTGCCGCTTCGCTTCGCTTCGTAAAGTGCCTCGTCGGCCGCCGCGACCAACTGCTCGGCTCCCTCGAGCTCGCCCTTGACGGCGACCCCGAAGCTCGCAGTCACGCCCCGCTTGCCGCCGTGGGGAAGCTCGATCGTCGCGGCCTCGAGCTCGGCGCGCAGACGCTCGGCGAGCTTCGTCGCGCCGGTTAGCTCGGTCTCGGGGGTGAGCAATGCAAACTCTTCGCCTCCGTAGCGAGCTGCCAGGTCGGCGTGGCGGCCGCCAGAGTCGAGAATCGCAGCGACACGCCTGAGAACCGCGTCGCCGGCCTGGTGGCCGAACTCGTCGTTGATGCTCTTGAAGTCGTCGAGATCGACGAGCACCAACGCGAGCGAGTCGCCGACTCTCTCGGCGCGTCGCCACTCGAGCGCCAGCTCGTCATCGAAAGACCGTCGGTTGGCGAGGCCGGTCAGGCCGTCGGTCGCGGCCTGAGAGGCGACTCGGCGGAAGTCTCCGAGCGTGTTCAGGATCGGCCGTGCAAACATGAGCACGACGAGCACAAGGAGGGCGAACGAGCCGAGCGCTGCGTAGAAGATGCGGTGCTGGTAGGGCTGGACGCTGGCGTTGATGGTCTTTTCCGGGCGGACGGCGAAAAGGCTGATTCCGACTGCGTTCGGTACGCGTGAGAGCAGGGCGCGGTAGCTCTCGCCGCCCACTTGCACGGAGTGTCCGCGGAGCTGAATCCGCTGCCCGGTCCCGACGACCTTCCGCTCGCGAACGATCAAAAGACGGTCGTCTCGGCCATGTGGCGCGACGCGCCGCAGTCGGGCCGCAAGCCTGCGGTTCAAGGCGATCGTGGCGACGACGGTCCCGATCCTCTCGCCGTTCACCGTCAGCGAGATCGACCGCGCCAAGGCGATTGGCGGGCGCGTGCCGGCCACATGCGCGCCGTGAAGGTAGAAGAGTACCCCCGGGGCCCCGGCCGCGATGCGCTTGATCGTCTCACGGTCGGCCGCGATGAACGCATGCTGCAGGGCGGGCGAGCGTGCGAGGTCGTCCGCGCGACTTGCTGCATCGTCCCCCAGCTGTCCGAGCTCTTGGCCCGCGCCCTGGAGCTGGCCGCGAAGCGCGCTGTCGGCTCGTGCGCGCTCGTTCTGGAGGGCGTTCGTGCCGAGAATGCGGTACGTCGCGACCACTGGGATCAGGCCGACGACGAGGACGCCGGCCAGCAGCTGCAGCAGAGCTCGCCGTGAGATCGCCCGCTGACTGCCCCGGCGCCGGACACCGGAGGGCAGATCGTGGCCAGGACTCGTCGCAGGGGCCGCAGGCGCCATCTGCGAGCTTTATCGACCCCAACGGGGTCGTCCTTGACCCTTAAACGGAGCTAGAACTCGGTGTCTGCAGACCCGGACTCGGTTGCGGCGCCGCTTGGTGTCGTCCACACCATGGTTCCGGCCTTCTTCTCGTCGTGAACCTTGCCGGAAGGCGTACCCAGGACGATCGTCACGACCGTGCCGCTTAGGGTCATGGTCGATCCGGGCACGGTCACGCCAATGCCGACGCCCTGCGTGTAGTTGCCGCCGAGCTGGACGGAGCCGAGTGACATCAACTGCGCCCCGGTCGACCCATTGAGCACGACGAGCACATCGTTCTTTCCGTTGCCGACGATCCGGAGCGTAACGGTCGCGCCCGACCCGTTCCAGCCGGAAAGGATCAAAGAAGGGTCGGGGACGCTCGCGAACATGAAGGAGATCGCGTCACCCTTCTTGATCTGGCCCTGCAGCCCACCACCGTTGGACGTCTGAACGTCGGCCGGTGCCGGCAACCTGCTCGGAGCAGGAGCAGGAGCCGGAGACGAAGGGGGAGGAGGCGGAGGCGATCCGGGCGGAGGGGGAGGAGGCGGAGGCGATCCGGGCGGAGGGGGAGGAGGCGGAGGCGATCCGGGCGGAGGGGGAGGAGGCGGAGGCGAGCCGGCGGGCGGAGGCGGCGGGGGCGAAGAAGGTGGCGGAGGAGGCGGGGGAGGCGGGGCAGGCGAAGATGCGCTTCCACCGGCTCCGCGGCCACCGCCGATGTCGCCCGTGTCGCCCGTCTCTCCGGTGGCGCCCGTGTCGCCGGTGTCATTCGTGCCGCCGTTGTCGCCCGTTGTCCCAGGGTTGGCACTGCCGGAGTCTCCGGTTCCCCCCGGGCCACTCGTCGACCCTTCGTTGTTTCCTGACCCGGGATTGGCCGCGCTGCCCCCACTGTCGGAACTTCCGTTGCCCGGGCTCTTGTCCTTCGCCGGCGGTGAGGCGTCGCTTGGCTGACCCGAAGCGGACGTTGACGTGTCGGCGGTCGCCAACGTCGCCGTGGCAGGTGCCGGCGAAGGCAGGGCCGGTGCCGGCAGCGTCGGCTTGGCCTGCGTCTTTCCCTTCGAGGCCTGAAGATGGCCACGGGCCTGGGCACGAGCCCGCGCGCGCCGTGCAACCTCGGCGTGGTAAGCGGACAGAACCTTGTCGGAAACAACGGCTGCGATCTCGGTCGTCGGGGCGGAATTGCCGCCGGCCGGCCCACTCGGCCCATTCGATTGTGCTTCGAAGACGACCTTGCTAGCGAGTCGGCTGCCACCCGTTGCGCTGGTCAGCTGCGACAGCATCGGGAGGCCGATGGTGACCCAGAGGGCAGCCACGATCGGGAGTGCGAACGCGAGCGATAGAAATCGCGAGCGCGACCGAGCCGTCGCGCGTGGCGCACGAATGCGTCGTGGACGATCGATGTACGAGTGCCGCAAGTTTCTCTCCTTCGGCCGCCGCAGGCCTCTGACGGAGGCTAAGCGGAAGGATTGGGCCGCGATTCCCCCAAGAGGGGGACTTCGGCGCCGGCTCCTTCTCCTTGAATAGAGGACTCGAGGCAAGTAAGCCGCGGTCGGGATACGCTCGGGTCATGGCGACCGAAGCCGACTCGACCGGAACCAAGCTCCGGCAGCTCGCCGAGCTCCGCGAGCAGGCGCGGCACGCAGGAAGCGAGCGCGCGGTCGCGCGCCAGCGCGAGCAGGGAAAGCTGCTCGCCCGCGAACGGGTCGAAAAATTGCTCGACCCGGGCTCCTTCTTCGAGCTCGACCGTTACGTCAGACATCGCGAGTCGAGCTTCGGAATGCTGGAGCGCCGTCCCTATGGGGATGCCGTTGTCACCGGGTACGGAACGATCTTCGGCAGGAAGGTTTTCGTCTTCTCGCAGGACTTCACCGTTTTCGGCGGGTCCTTGAGCGAGGTCTTCGCCGAGAAGATCTGCAAGGTGATGGATCTCGCCGCGAAGTTCGGCTGCCCGCTGATCGGGATCAACGATTCCGGAGGCGCTCGAATTCAGGAGGGCGTGGTCTCGCTCGCCGGTTACGCCGAGATCTTCTGGCGAAACGTCCAGTGCTCGGGAGTGATCCCGCAGATCAGCCTGATCATGGGCCCGTGCGCAGGAGGAGCCGTCTATTCACCCGCGATGACGGACTTCGTGCTCATGGTCGAGGGGTCTTCGTACATGTTCATCACCGGGCCCGACGTCGTGAAGACGGTGACCGGCGAAGAAGTGACCTTCGAGGAACTCGGCGGGGCGGCGACGCATGCCGCGAAATCCGGCGTTGCTCACTTCATCTCGCCCGGCGAAGAGGCTTGTCTCGAGGACGCTCGTTATCTGTTCTCGTTCCTCCCCCAAAACAACGTCGACCCGCCGCCGTACGCGGAGCCTGCGGACCCCAAAGGACGTGAGGACGCCGAGCTGGATTCGGTGATCCCGGACGATCCCGCGAAGCCCTACGACATCAAGAGCGTCATCTCGCGTGTTGTCGACGACGGCGATTTCCTCGAGGTGCACGAGCGCTGGGCCGAGAACATCGTCTGCGTTTTCGCCAGGCTCAACGGGTACCCGGTCGGCGTCGTTGGCAATCAGCCGCGTGCGCTCGCCGGCGTGCTCGACATCGACTCCGCGACGAAGGCGGCGCGCTTCGTGCGCACCTGCGACGCGTTCAACATCCCGCTCGTCACGTTCGTCGACGTCCCCGGGTTCCTGCCCGGGACGGCTCAGGAATGGGGTGGCATCATCCGCCACGGCGCGAAACTGCTCTACGCCTATTGCGAGGCCACGGTTCCGAAGCTTGCCGTGATCACCCGCAAGGCATATGGAGGTGCCTATGACGTCATGAGCTCGAAGCACATCCGCGCCGACTTCAATTTCGCCTGGCCGACGGCGGAGGTCGCAGTGATGGGCCCAGAGGGGGCCGTCAACATCGTCTTCCGCAAGCAGCTCGAGGAGGCTCAGGATCCCGAGATGCGCCGTGCCGAGTTGATCGAGGAGTACCGCAGCCAGTTCGCGAACCCATACACCGCGGCGGAGCGCGGCTACGTCGACGACGTAATCGAGCCGCGCCGCACGCGACCTGTTCTGATCGACGCCCTCGAGACGGCGTTGACGAAGCGAGAGCGACGCCCGCCCAGGAAGCACGGCAACATCCCGCTCTAGACCGCGGCGGCGTATTCGAGCTGCGGCAGCGGTTCCGGCTCAGCGGGCTCGAGCTCGGCGGCCAAGGCCTCGACCACCGAAGGGTCGAATTGTGTGCCTGCGCAACGGACGATCTCCGCCAGGGCCTCGTCGTTCGAGCGGTGACCTCGATAGAGACGATCTGACGTCATTGCGTCATAGGCGTCCGCAACGAAGATGATCCGAGCGCCAACCGGGATCTCGGTCCCGGCGAGGCTATCGGGATACCCGGTTCCGTCCCAGCGTTCGTGGTGATGCAGCACGCACTCTGCCACCGGGTCGACCCCGAGGCTTTCGAGCATTCGAAAGCCAATCTGGGCGTGCTGGCGCAACGTGGCCCACTCCGGCGCGGTAAGCGGTGCCGGCTTACGCAGAAGGTCCTCCGGGAGGGCGAGCTTGCCGACGTCGTGGAGGCTGGCGGCGAGCTGCGTGAGCTCGAGCTCCTCGCGCGAAAGGCCGAGGCGTGCGGCCAGTCGAACGGCAAGCCGCGCGACGCGCTCGGAGTGGCTCCCGGTATAAACGTCCCTGGCATCAACCGCTTTCGCGAGGCTCGCTGCGGCGCGCAGGCGCGCGGCGCGGTCGCCAGCGTTCGCGAGCCGTTGCAGCTCCGCGAACTCGACGACGTCCGGTTGGTAGACACGCACGCGATTCTTGCCATATTCCTTGGCCCAGTAGAGAGCGCTGTCCACAAGTTTCAAGAGCTCGTGGCGGTCTCGCGCGTGCTCGGGAGCCAGTGCGATCCCGGCGCTCACGGTGATCGCGCCCATATGGCCGAAGTCGAGCGTTGCGATCCGGTCGACGATCGACTCGCCGGCCGTCAACGCAGCATGCCCCTGATACCCAGGCAGGAGGACGGCGAACTCGTCGCCGCCGAGCCGGAATGCCTCGCCGGTCTGGCGCAGCCTTGCCGCGACTTGCGAAAGCACCCGATCGCCGGCCGGATGACCGAAGCGGTCGTTGATCCTCTTGAAATCGTCCACGTCGACCAGGCAAAGCGCGAGCGGCCGTTCGTAGCGGAGCGCGTCCTCGAGCTCTCGCGCGAGCCGTTCATGGAAGTTGCGGTGGTTGCCCAGCCCCGTCAGCGGATCGGTCAGCGCGAGGCGCATGGCTCGGAGGGCCCGCAGCAGCGCCCGCTGGTACAGCTGGATCGCGAGCAGCGGACCCACGAGCGCTAGGGAGAGCAGGGGGGCCCGCTGCCAGAGCACGGTGAGGGTCAGGACCGCCGAGCCCATCAGCGTGAACGGTAGGATCGTCTTGCGGACGCTCGAGGCGATCAGGCCGCCCCAGGAGCGGCGGGTCGCACGCGCGACGACCGCAGTAATCAGGAGGACGTTCACGATGTAGCAGGCATAGGTCGCGACCGCGACGCGCGCCGCGGTGTGGGCCGGCGTCTCGCCGCCGAGCGGCGCGATCACCAGTCCGGCGCTCGCGGCGGTCAGCGCGAAGGCGAACGAGTTGTAGGCGATGCGAATAGGAGGCCTGCGATCCAGAAGCTGCATGACTGCCGGCGTCGCGAAGACGACGAGCACTCCGGCGGCCCAGCCGAACAGGACGATTGTCGCGAGCCCGAACACGAATGCAAGCGAGACCCCGCTGGCGTCCAGGTCGTCCACCGGAACGGGGAAGCGGTCGGCGAGGAGGGAGGCACCGAGGAACGCTGCAAGCCCGGCGAGGACGGTGATCCCATGTGTGGCCGTTGCAAACGAGACGGCTGCGGCGACGACGGTGGCGAGCCCGACGACGCAGACGGGAACGACGAGTGGGTAGAGGCTCGGGCGTGCGGGCGGCGGCTCGCTCATCGTGTCCCGGCTACCACTCGAGGAATTCGGCGGCATCGACCCAGCCGAGCGCGAGCGCAAACGCGACCAACGCCACAACGACAAGTAGAAGACGAAGACTCGGCTTCCACTGCAGCATTGAAGACCTCCCTCTCTTTCCTTACGCGGACAGGGCGATTCTCTCTCTCGCCGCGCGCCAGGCCATCACCCGGACGGGTGATCGCGATTTAGGAGCTGAGGCCGACTTCGGCGAGGGGTCGCCGCGCCCACGCGAAGCGCTGCTTGTACCAGCCCGAGAGGGGCGCGAGAGCGACGCCGTACCCCGACGAGTGGATGAACCAGCCGCTACCGAGGTAGACCCCGGTGTGGTCAATCTGCGCAGGCTTGGAGCGAGGACCGCCGGCGCCCCAGAAAAGAACGTCTCCCGGCTTCAGGCGGGCAAACGGAATGCGTTTGGCGGCTGGTACCTCGCCGCTCATGGCAAATGTCGTCCGGCCCTTCAGCGTGCCGGCGAGCGCGGCCCCGCCAGGGTAGGGCTGGAGCTTGTAGACGCGCCAGACGAACCCGGAGCAGTCGAACCCTCCGGGGGACTGGACTCCGAACGGCGCCTGGGTCTTCTCACTGGTCCCGCCCCAGACGTAGGGATAGCCGATGAAGCGAACGGCGGTCTGCAGGATGCGTGTCTGCCACGGGGAGAGGGCGGGCAACACGAACGTCTGAGCGAGTTGCTCGACCTGCTGCGTTTCCGAGCCCCTGAAGGCAAGAATCTGCGCCGCCGAATAGGCGGCCTCGGCCCGTGTGGCCGGCTGGCTAGGTAGCAGCTCGAGCGAATCGAGCTGGGCCGGGTGATTGGTACGCAGTCCCAGGAGGCGCGCGACGACCTCGGTGCCGAAACGGCTCGGCGGGGCCAGGCCGGCGCTCCGCGCTGCAGCCGCGAACTCGATAGCGGCCTCACTCAGGTCGAGGCTTCGGACGAGCGTGGAGTCGAGCTGAGCGATCGTGACCGGGGCCGCCGATTGGGTGGAGGCGGTCGGCCGCGCCGACGTCAGACCGGAGACGAGGGCCGTTAGCGCCCCGCGGGTGAGCGGGTCGTTCGGATGAAACGCCTGGACGCTGCTCGCCATCAGTCCGTGGGAGACGACGACCTTGATCTGGGGTTGAGCCCACGAGGCGGGCTGCGTCGTGCCCTGGTTCCGCGCAGCGGCGGGCGACGCAAGCAGGGCAAAGACAGCGGTGGTCGCAAGCAGACGGCTCATCCCGCCGTTCGTATCGTCAGGACGCGTCGGCGCCTTTAGAACCGTTCAGATCCCGGCCGGCAGAGCCGTTGACTGTTGAGACTTTCTGAGACGGACCGCCGACGAAGCCGGGACGTCCTCCCGGTCGGCCTCGCAAGCGAGCGCCTTTAGGCTCTTGCGGTGGAGTTCGTCATCCAACCCGAGCCGGATCCCGACGAAAGGGAAGCCGTTGAGCTCGCGCTCGAGCGGCTGCTCAAGCCGCAGCAGGTGCCCCCTGCTTACGAAAGCCGCTGGCGAGACCAGGGGATCACCGAGAATCTCGACTGCGAAGACCAGGCACCTGGGCGCGACCAATAGACCGGGCGACGAGGAGAATATTCGCGAGTGACCGTGTTCTCGAAAATCCTCGTTGCCAACCGCGGTGAGATCGCCATTCGCATCTTTCGCACCCTGCGGGAGCTCGGGATCGGAACCGTCGCTGTGTACTCGGAGGCCGACCGCGGCTCGCTGCACGCTGCTGCCGCAGACGAGGCGTACCTGATTGGGCCAGGGCCGCCGCCCGAGAGCTACCTCAGCCAGGAACGGGTGCTCGAGACGGCCGCGCGCGCCGGGGCCGAAGCGGTTCACCCAGGGTATGGGTTCCTTGCCGAGAACGCCGCCTTCGCGCGCGCCTGCGAGGCGGCGGGATTCGTTTGGATCGGCCCCCCGCCGGAGGCGATCGACGTGATGGGCTCGAAGACTGCCGCCCGGAAGGCAATGACGGTCGCGGGTGTACCGATCGTGCCAGGCACAACCGCGCCGGTCGAGTCCGCCGATGATGTCCGTCGCCTCGGCGGCGAGCTCGGCTGGCCGATCGCGATCAAGGCATCGGCCGGCGGCGGGGGCAAGGGGCTCAAGGTCGTTTCGGAGCCAGATGAGGCCGATCGCGCCTACGAGTCAGCGCGCCGCGAGGGCGAGGCGTACTTCTCCGACTCTGCCGTGTACGTCGAGCGCTACCTCGAAGATCCGCGACACGTCGAGGTTCAGATTCTCGCGGACTCCCACGGCAACCTGCTCCACCTGGGCGAGCGCGACTGCACGATCCAGCGGCGTCACCAGAAGCTCGTCGAGGAAACGCCTTCGCCCGCGGTGGGCGGCGAGCTCCGTGAGCGGATCGGCCGGCTGGGCATTGATGCCGCCCGGGCAGTCGGGTACCGCAGCGTCGGCACCATCGAGGGGTTACTCGACCGAGACGGCAACTACTTCTTCCTGGAGATGAACACGCGGATCCAGGTCGAGCACACCGTCACCGAGGTCGTCACCGGCCTTGATCTCGTGCGCGAGCAGGTTCTCATCGCGGGCGGAGAGCCGCTATCGCTGCGCCAGGACGACGTCCGGCTGACCGGGCACGCAATCGAGTGCCGCATCAACGCGGAGGATCCGTCGAACGGCTTTCTGCCCAGCCCTGGGCGGATCACGAGCTACAGGGAGCCTGCGGGGCCGGGCGTGAGAGTCGACTCCGGCGTGGCGGCGGGAAGCGAAGTGGTCGGCCTCTACGACCCTTTGATCGCCAAGCTCATCGTCCACGGCGTCGACCGCGACCATGCCAGACGACGGATGTTGCGGGCCCTCGACGAGTACGAGATCGGCGGCATCGCGACGCTGCTCGGATTCCACCGGGCGCTGCTGGAACATCCGTGCTTCGCCGCTGGAGAAACGTGTCACGGCGTCGTGGAATCGAAGGAGCTGGCGGAGCAAGCGGATCGGTTGTCTCATCAGACAACAAATCTAGCGGAGTCACCGGACGGCAGGCTTCGCGAGCGCGTCGCCCGGGTCGAGCTCGACGGGCGGCTCTACGAGGTCAAGGCGCTCGTCCCTGAGCCGCCTTTCGCCGAGCTGGCCCGTCGGAGGCGCGAGCGAAGCGGCCCCGGCGCGCATCACGGCGCCGCCAGGGACGCGGTCGTGACGCCGATGCAGGGCACGGTGCTCGCGGTCGAGGTCGCCGAGGGCGACGAGGTCCGTGCCGGCCAGGTGATCTGCATCGTCGAAGCGATGAAGATGGAAAACGAGATCACGGCCCACCGTGATGGCGTCGTCACGGAGCTCTCGGTCGAGCCCGGTCAGGCAGTCACGACCGGCCAGATTGTCTGCGTGGTCTCGCAAGACGAGACCTAAGCCGCTTGCCAGGCCACTCGGCGAGCCGGTCACCTTTGCGAGCTCAGATGGTTCTTTGCCAAAGCGTCGCTTGCGATGCCGACCCGGAGGCGGTCGGGGGCTTGGCCGCTGCGGCCGTCTCAACCGGTCGGCGAATACTCTCGCGCCCAGAGGCTTAGATCGTCCGTTGGTACGCCCGAAACGTCCAAGTCGCGAACGCCGCGGTTGCAACGGACAGGCCGAACAGCAGCGCCAGGTGCAGTCCCACCGACCCCCAGTGCGTACCGCGCAAGACGACTTCCCGCGCCGCGATCACGCCCCAGTTGACCGGGTTGAACTTCGCCGCAATCTGCATCCAGTGGGGCACCTGGCGGATCGAGATCAGTGTCGACGAGAGGAAGAACAGCGGCAGCCCGATGAAGTTGGCGATCGCGATCATCGTCGCCTCCTTGCGTACGAGGAGCGCGATTCCCTGCGACAGCCCCGCAAAGGCCGAGTTCATTAGCGCCGCCGCCGCGAGGATCACGATCCAACCGAGCAGCCCGGTGTGGACGCTCACGCCGAGGGTGAGCGAGACCAGCAGGATGATCACGCCCTGGATGACGGCGATCAGCGCCGAGCGGACGATCTGCGAGACGACGAGGGAGATCCGGCTGACCGGCGTGGCGAGAAAGCGCGGCAGCACGTCGCGGTCGAGGTCGCTGATCATCGCCATACCGCTCCAGGTCGCTCCGAAGAAGGAGTTCATGATCACGATCGCCGGGGCGAGGAACGTGATGTACGAAGTGGTGCCGAAGCCGCCACCGGGCAGCTGCGTGACGCGTTTGAAGAGCTGGCCGTAGAGCAGCAGCCAGACCATCGGCTGGACGAGCAGGAGCGCGATCCAGATCGGCTCTCGCATCAAGTTTCGGAGCTGGCGACCCACCATGAACCAGGTGTGGCGGACGGCGAGCGTCATCGTCCGTCTCCCCCGGAACCGTCGTCACGCCCTCCGGCCTCGTCCTCGGCCGCGAACTCTCGTCCTGTGTAGTGAAGATAGACGTCGTCGAGCGAAGGCCGGTGGGTCGTAACCGCTTCGACGCCGATGCCCTTCGCCTCGAGCGCCGAGAGGATCGAGGGGATCGCGCGGGCGCCGCTGGCGACGCGGCTGCGCAGCTTGCGGCCCTCCGACGACGCCTCGTGCACTTCCTCCAGTGCTGCGACGATCGACTCGGCGTCCGCAGCCCGTCCGTCCGCAAGCTCGACCTCGACCGCCTCGCCGCGGAGGCTCCGCTTCAGTTCCTCCGGGGTCCCCGCGACGACCACGCGGCCGCGGCTGACGATCGCGAGCCGGTCCGCAAGCTGGTCGGCCTCCTCCATGTAGTGCGTCGTGAGCAGGATCGTCAGCGCCTCGCCCTCGGCCAGCCGTTCCAGCTCGTCCCACATCGAGGCTCGCGCTTCGGGGTCGAGGCCCGTTGTCGGCTCGTCCAGAAAGAGCACCTGCGGGCGGTGGACGAGGCCGAGCCCGACGTCCAGCCGCCTCTTCATCCCGCCCGAGTAGCCGCGCACGACACGATCGGCTGCCTCCGCAAGCCCGAGCAGCTCGAGCAGCTCATCGACGCGCGCCTCGAGCGCGCGTCCGCCGACACCCTGGATCCGGCCCTGCAGCGTCAGGTTTTCACGGCCGGTCGCGTCGCGGTCAACGCCAGAGCTTTGCGGCACGTAGCCAATCGCGCGGCGGACCGCGTTCGGCTCGCCGACGACGTCGCAGCCAGCGACCTCGGCATGGCCCGAGTCCGGCTTCGTCAGCGTCGCGAGCACCTTGACGGTCGTCGACTTCCCGGCTCCGTTGGGGCCCAGCAGGCCGAAGACCTCGCCGGCGCGGACCCGGAAGCCAACGCCTTGGAGCGCCTGAACCGCGCCGTACCGCTTCCGAAGTTCGTCGACGACGATCGCGTCCACGCCGATCGAGTCTAGTCAGGGCGCAGAAGCCGCCTGCGCGCCGGCGTGACACCGGCGCGCAGGCGATGGTTCACCTAGAAGCCGCCGAGTCCGTTCGGCGTGCCGAGGCCGGTCGGGCCGTCGTAGCCGGGGCCGGCGGTGCAGTAGTACCTCGTCGAGGTGTTGTGCCTCTTCGTGCAGTTGCCGTTCGACCCGCTCGTGACGTCGAACAGCGAGCCCGGCGATGCATAAGCAAGCCGCGCCGGGTAGTCCGTTGCGGCGGCGTTGCCCGCCAGTCCGTAAACCGAGGCGATGATCGGCGCCGCGACGCTCGTGCCGCCGAAGACGTACCAGTTGGCGCCGCCGCTCGAGCCGTAGCTGTCGTAGACCGCGACGCCGGTGTTCGGGTCGGAGACCGCCGAAACATCGGCGACCATCCGGCGCGAGCACGCAGTGTCGGCCTGCCATGTGCGCTTCGAGATCTGCGAGCTGCAGCCGCTACCGGCGCCGTTCCAAGCAGTCTCCGTCCAGCCGCGCGCGTTTGCCGCGGTGGTCAGGCTCGTGCCGCCGACCGCCACGACCGTGTTGTAGGCGGCGGGAACCTCGACCCCATAGCCGCCATCGCCCGAACTCGCAGTGATCGGGACGCCCGGATGGTTGTACGGGCCGGCATAGCCCGTCTCCCCGAAGAACTCGCCGCCGCCATAGCTGTTGCTGATCGCGGTGGCGCCGAGCGCAATGGCTTCGTTCACTGCGGCGCCGAGGTCGGTGAAGCTGTTCGAGTCCGACTCGACGAGCAGGATCTTGCAGTTCGGGCAGACCGCGGAGACCATCTCGATGTCGAGATCGATCTCCTGCCCCCACCCGGTGTTGGCCGCCGGAGGCGCCGTGCCTCCTCGCTGGTTGACTTTCGCGAAACAGCCGTTCGCAGAGGAGCAGGCCGGCAGGCCGAACTGGCTGCGGTAAGCGGCGAGATCGGATGCGGCGTTCGGATTGTCGTAAGCGTCGACGATCGCGATCGTCTGCTTGTTCCACGTCCAAGCTGAACCGGTCGGATCGGACCACTTATACGCGGCGGCGAGATTCTGGGGCGTATAGCCGTACTGATAGGACGGCGTTGCGAGGGGCGCGGCCCCGCCGTCGGCTGTAACCACGTGAGCGTCGCAATACGCAAGCCCCATTAAGGCGGCCGTACAGACCCTCTGCTGCCCGTGTGCCGGGAGCGGGCGAGGCAGCTTCGGGCTGGGCGCTGCTGTGGCGGACCCGCCGGCGAACGCGAAGATCGCGATCAGCCCGGCAAGGCCGGTGAACAGGCGATTCATTGAACCCTCCTCGGAGTACTGCGGGCCCCGGAAAGTAGCAGGCTCCCCGGATCCTGAATACCCCCCGAAAAGGGGGGCAGCCTCTTCGAAGGCGCGGACCGGAGCGGTCCCAGCTCGCCCTGCCGGCCGCTCGAGCGTGTCGAGCGGCAGCCCCCGACCTCCGCTCGAGCCATCGGGCGGCGGCTAAAGTCCGCCGCCGGTGGATCTCTACGAATACCAGGGCAAGGAGCTCTTTCGCCGCTTCGGGATCCCGACTTCGGACGGGCGGCTCGCCTCGACCCCGGGCGAGGCTCGGGTCGCCGCGGAGGAGCTCGGAAGCCGGGTTGTCGTCAAGGCCCAGGTGCTTACCGGGGGCCGGGGCAAGGCCGGCGGAGTCAAGCTCGCCGACGGCCCGGACGACGCCGAGCGCAAGGCCAAAGACATCCTCGGCCTCGACATCAACGGTCACGTCGTCCGCAAGCTCTGGATCGAGAGCGCCTCGGAGATCGCCAAGGAGTACTACCTCTCGGTCACCTTCGACCGTCGTGAGAAGAAAGCCCTCTTCATGCTGACGACCGAGGGCGGGATCGAGATCGAACAGGTCGCCGAAGAGACGCCGGAGAAGCTCGCGCGGCTGCACATCGATCCCCTGGAGGGACACCAGCCCTACCAGGCGCGCCGCCTGATCTACGGCGCCGGCATCGCCGATCCGAACGAGCAAAAGCAGGTGCTCGACATCGTCGGGAAGCTCTACGCCTGCTTCGTCGGAACCGACGCGATGCTCTGCGAGATCAACCCGCTGATCGTGACGCCCGAGGGCGACGTGCGAGCGCTCGACTCGAAGTTCACCGTCGACGACAACGCGCTCTACAAGCACTCCGAGATCGAGGCGATGCGCGATCCGGAAGCCGTGCCGCCGGAGGAACGAGCAGCGCGCGAGAAGGGGGTCACGTACGTGAAGCTCGACGGCGAGGTGGGGATCCTGGGCAACGGAGCCGGCCTCGTGATGTCGACGCTGGACGTGATCGCACTCGCAGGCGGTCGGCCCGCGAACTTCTGCGACCTCGGCGGTGGCGGCGACGCGCAAGGGGTCATGGACGCGCTCGACGTGATCGCCGCCGATCCGCAGGTGCGTTCGATCTTCTTCAACATCTTCGGCGGGATCACTCGCGGCGACGAGGTCGCACGCGGAATCCTCGCGGCGCTCGAGCAGATCGGGATCCGGCATCCGATCGTCGTCCGTCTCGACGGCACGCATGCCGAGGAGGGGCGCGAGCTTCTCGCCGAGGCTGGGCCCGAAAACCTGCATGTGGAGCCGACGATGCTCGAGGGAGCGAAGCGCGCAGTGGAGTTGGCGAGATGACCGAGCTTTGGGACGATCGCGCACAGGCTTACCGCGACTCGAAGACGCATGCGGAGGGAGCCGACCTCGACCTCGTGGTCGAGTGGTGCGCCCCCGGCCCCGGCCGCAAGGTGCTCGACGTAGCGACCGGCGGCGGCCATGTAGCACGCCGCCTGCGCGAGCAGTGCTGCGAGGTGGTCACGACCGACCGGTCGCGCGGCATGAAGCCTGATGTCGTCTCCCGAGCCGAAGATCTTCCCTTCGCGGACGGATCGTTCGATTGCGTCGTCTCGCGGATCGCCCCGCACCACTTCGCGGACGTCCGCAAGGGCGTCGAGGAGATGGCGCGCGTCTCGAATGACGTCGTCGTGATCGAGGACACCCTTTTTTCGAGCGACCTGCACGAAGAGGCGGAGAAGCTGCGCGATCCGACCCACGTTCGGAACTACACCGAGGTTGAGTGGGTCAACCTCCTGACCGGCGCCGGGCTCGAGGTCGAGCAGCGGCAGCTCCATGAGAAAGTGCACCCGCTCGAGGACTGGCTCGCCCGCACCGGTTGCGAGGGCGAGGAGGCCGAGCGGGTCAGGGAACTGCTCGCAGACCGGATGACGGGCGACGGCACCGCCTGGACCGACGTCAAGATCGTGCTCAAGGCCAGAAAGTCGCAGCGGTAGTGGCCTGATGGCGATCATCGTCGACAAAGACACGAAGCTGGTCGTCCAGGGCGCCACCGGCCGGGAAGGCTCCTTCCACACGCTCCGCAACCGTGACTACGGGACGAACGTCGTCGCCGGCGTCACTCCCGGAAAGGGCGGCCAGGACCTCGAGGGGATCCCGATCTTCGACACTGTCGCCGAGGCGGTCGAAGAGACAGGTGCGAACACGTCGATGGTTTTCGTCCCCGCCCGCTTCGCCGCGGACGCGATCTACGAGGACGTCGACGCGGGCATCGCGACCGTCATCTGCATCGCGGAGGGCCTCCCGGCACACGAGATGCTGCGGATCTACAACTACATCCAGCCGCGCGGGATCACGATGCTCGGGCCCAACTGTCCCGGCGCGCTCTCCCCTGGCAAGGCGAACGTCGGGATCATTCCCGCGGAGATCTTCCGCGGGGGCCGGATCGGCCTCGTTTCGCGTTCCGGCACCCTGACCTACCAGATCGGCCACGAGCTCACCCAGTTCGGCCTCGGCAACTCGACGATCGTCGGCATCGGCGGCGATCCGGTCGTCGGCTCGTCCTTTATCGATGTGCTCGCGAGATTCGAGGCCGATGACGAGACCGAGGTCGTCGTCCTCGTCGGCGAGATCGGCGGTGCGGAGGAGGAGAAGGCCGCCGAGTTCATCGGCGCCGAGATGACGAAGCCGGTCGTGGGCTACATCGCGGGCTTCTCGGCGCCTCCCGGCAAGACCATGGGCCACGCGGGAGCGATCATCTCCGGAACGGCGGGCACCGCCGAGGGTAAGAAAGAAGCGCTCGAGGGCCACGGCGTCCGCGTCGGCACGACGCCGACCGAGGCGGCCCAACTCGCCGCCGAGGTTGCGAGCGCGGTGGGGGCTTAGTCGGTCCCGACTAGCGGATCTTCAGCGTGGCGCAACTCGTGGCGACGTTGCCGGCTCCGTCGGCGGCTCGGACACAGAAGTGACCCAGGACCTGCCGCCGCGGCGCGCGCCAGGCAAGCCAGTAGACGAAGGTGTCGTCGGTCGGCCTCAACGTGCGTCCAAGCCTCGTCATCAGTGAGCGCCCGCGATAAACGGAGACTTGCTCGGTCGTCTCACCGCGGTCGTCCCGTACGCGATAGGTCAACTTGATCGTTCGGCCACGACGCCCGGTCGCCGGATATGCGTGCACGACCGGCCGAACGGTATCGGGCGGCTTCGGCAGCGGGAGCACCGGAGGGGGCGGCGCGGGAGGAGGCGGCGGAGGCGGAGGCGGAGGCGAGGCTGGTGGTGGCGGAGGAGGGGACGAGGGCGGCGGCGTGGCGTCGGCAAGCGCGGCACCGACGTTGACGCGACCGTAGCCGTAGCTTTGCTGCCAGGTGCAATCCGCGCAGGTGTTGTACGGGTCGGTTCCGTAGGCGACGCCGCCGACCTTGTCGGAGGTCGCGGCCAGAACGCCGCGAACATCGGCCGGTGTCGACTCCGGATGCTCGCCGAAGCGGAGCGCTGCGACTCCGGCGACGAACGGGGAGGCCATCGAGGTTCCACTCTCGTCGGCATAGGTGCCCGGCCAGGTGGAATCGATATGCACTCCGGGCGCGGAGACGAACACATCCGGCGAGCCGTAGTTCGAGAAGTAGGCGGGTGAGTCGAGGTCGTCCGTGGCGGCTACTCCGACGGCGCCCGGACAAGCCGCGGGGGCACTCGGTGCCGAGGACGACTCGTTTCCAGCTGCCGCGACGATCAGAGCGCCGTAGGTCTGCTCGGCTGCGGAGACCGCGTTGCAGATCGTCTGTGAATACGCCCCGCCGATACTGAGGTTGATCACGCGCGCGCCCTGCTGAGCGGCCCAGACGATCCCGCTCGCCACGTCGGAGTCGTAGCCGCTCCCGGTCGAGTCGAGCACCTTGACCGGGATGATCGGCGACGAGAATGCGACTCCGGCGACTCCGATCCCGTTGTTGGTAGCCGCGCCCGCGATCCCGGCGACGTGTGTTCCGTGGCCCTCGTCGTCGGTCGCAGGGCCGGCCGTGCACGGGCTCGGGTAGAGGCAGGTCGCGCCCAGATCGGTGCGAACACGGCCGGTCAGGTCCGGGTGCGCCGCGGAGACCCCCGTGTCGACGACTGCGAGCGGAGCGCCGCCGGTCGCCCCGAACGCGCCGGGATAGAGCGACCAGCCGCCGAGGGCGCCGGTGACATCGAACGCCCACTGCGAGGAGAAGTAGGGATCGTTGGGGGGATCGAGCGCAAGCGCCTGCACCCGCGCGTTTGGCTCTGCGTAGAGGACATCGGCGCGCTCGCTGTACGCGGCGATCCGGGCTGCCGCCGACTCGCCGGCCCTAAGCCGGACGATCGAAACCCGGTTGGCGGTCTGGCCGACCGCATCGTCGCCGAGAGCTTCGATCCGATTGGCCGCGGCCGAGGGCTGCTTGAACTTGACCAGGATCGTCGGCGTCGCCGCGCGGGCAGGGCCCGCGACGGTGAGGAAAGCGAGGACGGCGACGATCAGGCGGCGGGTTGGCATCGAGAATCGAGTGCGCTCAACTGACAATCGGCATGTGTGTTGAAAGTGGGTCTCCCTCGGACGAGCCATCGCGTCCGAGTCGGATCGCCGACGGCGGCCGCTAGCTTCGAGGCGTCTGGCACTCTCAAGCCGTGCGGCCACTGGCAGCGCTCTATCGCGTGATCTTCGGCTCGGACACGGATCGAGCTCTGCGGCCGATCCTTGCGATCAACTTCGCCGGGTCGCTGGCCGGCTCGACGGTCTGGAGCTTCGTCGGTATCTGGGCGATCAAGAAGCTGGGGGCGGACCAAGCTCTGCTCGGGCTCGCCTATCTCGTCAGTGCGCTCATCGGTGTTGGTTCGGGCTATCTGGGCGGCCACCTCTCGGACCATTTCGGCCGGCGCCTGCTGATCTTGACCGGCTGGATCGGACAGACCGCGGTCGTGCTCGGCTTTGTCGCCGCCGGCAGCAGCGCCAAGGCTGGGCTACTCGTGCTCTGCTTCGGAGGTCTTTTCTTTCAGATCGGGAACGCCGCCGGTCAGGCCCTGGTCGCTGACCTCGTGCCGTCGGAGCGGCATGAGTCCGCCTACGCGGCGGTTCGCGTCGCCTCCAACCTCGGCATCACGTTCGGCCCGCCGCTCGGCGGGCTGCTGCTCTTGGTTGGTAGCTGGAACGCGCTCTTCATCGGCGCCGCGGCCTTGTCGGCGCTCGGGTTCTCGCTCGCCGTCCTCTTCCTGCCGGCCCGTGGTGCGTACGCGCCTGAGGAGCCTCCGAGCCGCGGTTCATTCGCCGTTATCGCCCACGACCGCCCGTTCTTGCTCTTCCTTCTCTCCGCGGCGTTCGCCTGGCTCGTCTACGTCGCCTTCGAGACGGTGCTGCCGATCTCGCTCGTCTCCTCGCATGGTTACTCGAGCTCGACGTGGGGCTTTCTCGTAATCGTCAATCCGCTCCTCGTCACCTTCTTCCAGTTGCGGCTGACCCAACGCGCGGCGTCAGTCCCGGCGGCGGTCAAGCTCGCTGTAGGCCTGCCGCTGATGGGAGTGCCCTTCCTCCTGCTGTCGGTGAACGACGCGCTGCCGGTGGTGATGCTGATCCTGTTCTTGTTCGTGATCGGCGAGATGCTCTGGGTGCCGACTTCGCAGATGGCCGTCGCCGGGCTCGCGCCGCCCGACCTTCGCGGTGCCTATATGGGGGCGTTTGGGTCGATGGGAGCGATCGGTTTCGCGCTCGCACCGTTCATCGGCTTGCAGGTGCGAAAGAGCTTCGGGGACTCCGCGGTCTGGATCTTGCAGGCCGCACTGTCACTCGTCGCCGCAGGGACCGGTGCGGCAGCGATCCGGATCGCGATCGGCCGTGGGCCCGAGGAGCCGGAGCCTGCCTCGGTGACCGTCTAGCTCGGCTCGTACACTCGGGGGGTGAACACGATCTCGTTCGCCCGCGGCGTGCCCGCGGCGGAGCTCTTGGCCGTCGAGCAGCTCGCCGACTGCGCCAAGACGGCGATCGAGAGAGACGGTGCCTCAGTGCTGCTCTACGGCCACACGCTCGGCTACCAGCCGCTGCGCGAATGGATCGGCGAGCGGCACGGCGTCGATCCGGGGCGCGTCGTGGTCACGAACGGGTCGCTGCAGGCGTTCCACTTCGTCCTCTCCGCTTTCGCCGGAGCCGGCCGCGTGATCGTCGAACGACCCACGTACGATCGGCCACGAAGCATTCTGAGCGGTTTCGACGAGGTCCCCGTCGACGACGACGGGCTCGAGCTCGACGAGCTCGAGCGCCTGCTCGATAGCGTCGAGCCGCCGGCCTTTCTGTACACGATCCCGACCTTTCAGAACCCGACGGGCGTGACGCTTTCCGAGGAGCGCCGCCGAGACCTGGCCGAGCTGGCGAAGATTCGATCCCTGCGGATTCTCGAGGATGATCCGTACGGGCTCGTTCGGTTCGAGGGTGACGTGCTCCCGACCCTGTTCGAGCTCGAGGGCGGGCGGAACGTCATGTACAGCTCCTCCTTCTCGAAGACGATCGCCCCCGGCCTACGGGTCGGCTACGTGATCTTGCCCGAGGCGATCGCGGCCGGGCTCGAAGACGTCGTCGCCTCGACCTACATCACGCCGGCGCTCGTCACCCAGGCCACGGTCCTCGAGTTCCTGCGGCGAGGGTTGCTGGAACCGAACCTCGAGCGCGTGCGCGCGCTGCTTCGCGCACGGCGTGACGCGATGCTCGAGGCGCTCGAGCGCGAGCTTGGCGGGCGCGCGGGCTGGTCGCGGCCGGAAGGCGGCTACTTTCTCTGGCTCGAGCTGCCCGACGGCATCGACGCCACGGAATTGCTCGGCCGGGCAACCGAGGCGGGGGTCACGTTCGTCCCCGGCCCGGACTTTGGCGGCGAGCCTGGCTCGGCCCGTCTCGCCTTCAGCTTCGCCTCGCCTGCCGAGATCGACGAGGGCGTCTCGCGGCTGGCCGGCCTAGTGCCGGCTGCGGCGACGGTGGAGCTGGGCTAGCAGCGCCCCGGCGAGAGCCCCGATCACGAGGCTGAGCAGGATCAGCCAGATCTGGGAGACCTTCGCCGTGAAGAGCACGAAGTGCAGGTGCACGCTCTTGTGGTTTTCGATGATGAACGCGATTACGTAGGAGGCGATCACGACCAGGCCGAGCAGCTTCGCCCAGAAGCGGGGCTGCCACTCCCGGATCTGCTCCTCGCTCGGCTTACGAAAGCGCGGCATTCGCCGCGAAGTCTAGGCAGCGGCGCGGGCAGCGATCCCGGCGAGCGGCCGCGGAACCAGTTGCGGCTGGCGCGGTCGCATCAACGCGCCGCGACTCTCGGCCCGGAAGGTAGGGCAGGGAGTCTCGGGAGAGAGGGCGCAAAGCCCCGCGCGTCGGAAGTAGCAGTCATCGCAGGTTGCTTTGCTTGCCTTGCTCATCTCTCTCCTTGCTAAGTGGCCGCGCTCCCCGAACGGAGGGGATCATAGAGCGATTGCCCTGCAGATCAAGGAGCCGTTCTTGGAACTTTGCGCACTTTGCGCGGCTTTCGGAAAAGGGCGGTTTAGGCTTTTGCCGGGTGCTTCGAAGGCAGTGTTGCCAGAGCGTGCAACGCCTGTGGAAAGCTCTGCACAGGGATGATCCGGAGCCCGTGCGCATACCTGCGGGCGACCCGCGCGTTCGAGCCGGCGGGCACCAGAAAAACGTCCACACCCGCCTCGCGCGCGCCGATCGTTTTTTGCTTGACGGCGCCGATCGGGAGCACGCAGCCGTCGAGCGCGAGCTCGCCGGTCGCAGCGACCTTGTAGCCGCGGTCGACGTCGTGGCCGAGCTCCTCCGTCAGGTCGAGCGCGAAGGCGAGCCCGGCCGAGGGGCCGCCGACGCCCTGGGTGTCGATGCGGACCTTGATCGGAAGCTTGCCGATCGACCCGCCGGTCTCGTCGACCAGGATCCCGATCGCGGCTTGGCGCCTGTCGTCGGGGCTCGCGATCGTCCGGATCGTCGCGGTTTCGAGGCGCCCCGAGCGGCTGTAGGTCGTGCGAAGCGGGTCGCCGGGTCGGTGGCTCGCGATCAGCGTGTGCAGCCCGCAGAGACTGTGCACGGGGCTGCTGTTGACGGCCAAGAGCTTGTCTCCCGGCCGGAGCACCCGGTCTGCAGGCGCCTTGCGCAGGACGCCGCGGACGATGACATTCGGCATCCGGGTCCGCAAGTGGTAGCCGAGGCGTCTGAGGGCGACGGCTGCGGCGATCCTCTGCGAGTCTTCCATCTGAGTCAGGTCGATCCGCTGCTGTTGCTTGGCCGTTGCGTCACCGAGCACGTCGCGGACCGGGAGGAGGGTGGCGCCGCGTGCGAGTGGCCGGCCGAGCAGGTCTTCCAGCAGGTGGGCCTTGCGGAAGCGGACGTCCACGAAGTAGACGCCGCCCTTTTGCGGGGCCGGGTGCTCGCCTGAAATGCTCACGAGCGGCTCCAGAGGATGCGCGCGGTCGGGCAGGAACACGTAGTACTTGTTCGAGGGGATCACATAAAGGACGCTGAGCGCGATCACGGCCAGGAGGAGGCCCGCGCCGGCCGCCCGGGCGAGCGTTAGCGATCGCATCGCCCAAATGGTACTTACGAGCTTCGGGGCGACCGGGTCAGAGCTGCTTCGCGCCTCAGAGCAAGAAACGCGTCAGGCCGCCGTCGACCGGGATCACGGCCCCGGTGACGTAACTGCCGCGGTCGGAGGCGAGAAAGCAGATCACGTCGGCGACTTCCTCGGCCCGGCCGAAGCGGCGGAGCGGAATCTGCTCCATGTCGGACGCGCGCGAGCGCTCGGCGTAGATCTCCATCAGCCGCGGCGTCTCGATGCGGCCAGGGGCGATCGAGTTGACCGTGATCTTTTGGGGGCCGAGCTCGCGCGCCATCGTCTTTGCCCAACCGATCACGCCGGGCCGGATCGCGTTCGAGAGTGCAAGGTTGTCGACCGGCTCGCGGACGGAGCTCGACGCGATGTTGACGATCCGGCCGTGGCCGCTGCGCTCGAGCTGCGGGAGGCAAAGCCCGGTCAGGCGGATGACCGAGAGCAGCAGTAGCTCGACAGCGCGCTCGACGTCATCGTCCGTCAGCCCGACCGCGGGGCCTCGCGGTGGTCCGCCACTGTTGTTGACCAGGATGTCGATGCCGCCGAAGGCGGTGACCGTGCGGTCGACCAGCCGTTTCAGGTCGGCGGGGTTGGTGACGTCGCCGCGTACCGCAAGGGCTCCCAGCCGTTCGGCCTCGCGGTCGAGGACGTCGCGTCGCCGCGCGAACATCGAGACGTTCGCGCCTTCGCGGGCGAGCGCCTCGGCCGTCGCCAGCCCCATCCCCGACGAGGCACCGCAGACGATTGCCGTCCGCCCTTTCAGGCCTAGCTCCACCGGGACCCCCTTCCCGCCTCATCCCCACCCTGGGTGGGGATGAGAGTCCACCCGCCACCCGCGGCGAGCGTACCGGGGATGTGCGCACGCATCTGTGCCGGAAGTGCGGCAGAACTGTGTCGATTCGTCCCCAGCACCAAGACCGGACTGCAAGCCGACACTAGGTCGTCAGCACGCCGACGACTTCGCGGACCGCGTCGGCGGACTCGTTCAGCATCGTCTGTTCGTCCTCGGAGAGCTCGAGTTCGACCACCTCTTCGATCCCGCCGCGTCCGAGTTTGACAGGCACGCCGATGTAGAGCCCGTCGATTCCGTACTCGCCCTCGAGGTACGCGGTGCAGGGCAGCACCCGCTTCTCGTCGAGCATGATCGCGTCGACCATCTGCGCAGCGGCCGCGCCCGGCGCGTACCACGCAGAGGTGCCGAGGAACTTCACGAGCTCGCCGCCGCCCTTGGCCGTCCGCTCGACCATCGCGTGGATCGCATCCTCACTGGCCAGCTTCCGCACCGGGACACCTCCGACGGTCGTCGCCGAGACGACGGGCACCATCT
>Ga0066708_10000041_pt1 | contig 20902 bp, 17 predicted proteins | sample GraSoiAngelo_157_FD_66504 | JGI IMG/M metagenome (GOLD analysis project Ga0066708, IMG submission 66504) | Grasslands soil microbial communities from the Angelo Coastal Reserve, California, USA - 14_1009_16_20cm | ecosystem: Environmental > Terrestrial > Soil > Grasslands | place: USA...
CGGCGTCGAGCGGGCTCACGTCGTCGGGCACGACTGGGGTGCAGCCCTCGCCTGGGGGCTGGGCGCCATGGCCGGCGACCGCGTCGACCACCTCGTCGCGCTGTCCGTCGGCAACCCGGCTGCGTTTCGCGCCGCCGGGCTCCCGCAGCAGGAGAAGTCCTGGTACATGCTGCTGTTCCAGTTCACAGGCGTCGCCGAGCAATGGCTCACGGCCGACGACTGGTCGAACTTCCGAGCATGGTCGCACCATCCCGACACGGAAGCCGTCATCGCCGATCTCGAACGCGACGCGTCGTTGACACCGGGCCTCAACTGGTACCGGGCGAACATCCCGCCCGAGGCCTGGGTCGGGCCTCCGCCGGACCTACCTCAGGTGCAGGCTCCGACGATGGGGCTGTGGTCGAGCGGCGACTTCGCGCTCACCGAGGACCAGATGACGCTCTCCGCCAAACATTGCGCCAACTCGTTCCGATACGAGCGAGTCGACGGCCCCGGCCATTGGATGCAGCTCGAAGCGCCTGATCGGGTGAACGCGCTGCTCCTCGACTTCCTGCCGGTCTGAGCTTCATGACGGGGCTTGCTGGGGCCAGCCGTCGCGCCACTCGAGGGCGATGATCATGACCGATCCACAGACGCCGTCGACGAACGCACCTGCCGAGCCGGAGCGGGTCGAGCTGGACCTGCGCGACCACGACAACGGCAGCGAGGTCTCCGACGTGCGGCGCGACCCGGAGCCGACAGCACCGGTGCACGATGGGCCAGAGGAGATGGTGAGCCGCCGGCAGGCCTCCGCGCGCTTCGGCCTCGACCCCGACGTGCTGCGCAGGCTGGAGAAGCGCGGCGAGCTCACGCCGTCACGCAAGACTTCGCGTGGGCCAGTCTACTACGCGGTCTCCGACCTGGAGCGAGTTGCGGCCGAGCACGCACGTGAAGCAGACGGCCGGCCGCTCACGGGCGGGCTCGTCCTGCCGCCGGAGCGCCTCTGGGAGATGGTGGAGGAGGCCCGCCGCGACGCTGTCGAGGCGTGTACGCGTGCGAGCGCGCTCGAGGCCGAGGTGAAGGTGCTGCGGGCCATGGTGGAGCGCCTGCTGGCCGAGCGCAACGAGGCGTCGACCCGTCCGCCGGGTGAGACGACGGCCGAGCGGGCGCGTCGATGGTCCGGCCAGTGGGAGCAGCACGAGCGCGAGCAGCAGCGCTTGCAGCAACAGCAGCACGAGGCGTCGACGAGGGGGTCCTGGTGGCCTCGCAAGAGCTGAACGGGAGTCCGGTCGATCGGGAGTCGGGGTGACCACGTTCATCACGCGCTTCGACACCAACGGCACCGGCATTCGTCTCGCGGTCAAGGACCTCATCGACATGGAGGGCGTGCCGACGACCGCGGGCTGCCGAGTGGTGGCCGACGCGGCCGAACCCGCCACCCGAGACGCGCCCTTGCTGGCAGGCGCCCGCGCCGCAGGAGTGCGCATCGTCGGCAAGGCCAACCTGCACGAGCTGGCGTTCGGCGCGAGCGGTGTGAACCACCACTTCGGCACGCCGGTCAATCCCCTCGACCCGGCGCTGGTTCCCGGGGGCTCGTCGAGCGGCTCGGCCGTCGCTGTGGGCAGCGGCGACGCCGACGTGGCCTTCGGCAGCGACACGGGCGGGTCGGTGCGCATCCCGTCCGCGTGCTGCGGCACCGCAGGTCTCAAGACCACCCACGGCCGTGTCTCCCTCGAGGGAGTCTGGCCGCTCGCGCTCAGCCTCGACACCATCGGGCCCATGGCGGCCGACGTCGACGGCGTGATCCTCGGCATGCAGCTGCTCGAGCCCGGCTTCGAGCCGGCCGCGACACTCCCGTCGGTGATCGGCCGCTTCCGCCCCGACGGGGTCGACCCCGCGGTCGACGAGGCCGTCGACCGGCTGCTGGCCGCCAGCGAGCTCGAGGTGCTCGAGATCGAGCTGCCCGGCTGGGCTGCGGCGCAGGCAGCCGGCGGCACCGTCCTCATCGCCGAGGCGTGGCAGGCGGACCGCCGGCTGCTCGACCGGCGCGACGGGCTCGGAGCCGACGTCGCCGAGCGGCTCGAGCTCGGAAAGCACATCTCCTCCGACGCGGTCGACGCGGCCCTCGAGAGCTGCGCGGCGTGGAGAGCCGAGCTCGAGGAAGCCCTCTCGCGCGTCGAGCTCGTCGCCCTCCCGACGCTCATCCGGTTCCCGCCGCGCATCGACGCGATGGACGACGACATCCACCTGTCGACCCTCACGGTGCCGATCAACGCGTCCGGGCTGCCCGCGCTCGCGATGCCCGCGCCGGCCACAGGCGCGCTCCCGGCGAGCATCCAGCTCGTCGGCCCGCACAACGGGGAGGAGCGCGTTCTCGCGGCAGGCCGCGTGCTGGAAGCGGTCGCCGGTTCGCTCTCGTAGCCGCCCGGTGCGCTAACCGGGCTCGCGGCGCGCCGCGTCGCGGAGCAGGCGCTTGAGGACCTTCCCGCTCGGGTCGCGCGGCAGCTCGTCGACGAGCTCCCACTCGCGCGGCACCTTGTAGTCGGCGAGCCGGGCGCGCACATGGCCCGCGAGCTCGTCGACCTGCAGACCCGGCCGGCCCTCGACCACCGCCTTCAGGCGCTCGCCGTCACGCGCGTCCGGCACACCGAACACCGCGCAGTCGACGACGGCCGGGTGGGTGTGGAGCACCTCCTCGACCTCGCGCGGCGCGATGTTGATGCCGCCCCACAGCACCATGTCGGACGCGCGGTCGGTGATGTAGAGGTAGCCGTCGTCGTCGAGGTAGCCGATGTCGCCGACCGTGAACGCGTCGTCGCGCCAGGCCGACGACGTCTTGTCGGGGTCATTGTGGTAGTGGAACTTCCAGGTCCCCATGGGCGTCACGTAGATGAGGCCCTGCTCCCCCGCCGGCAAGGGTGCGCCGTCGTCGCCGATGATCCGCACCTCGACCCCCGGCCAGGGGCGGCCCACGCTGCCGGGGTGGGTGAGCCACTCTTCGGGGGAGATGCGCGTGGCTCCGCCTTCGCTCGCGCCGTAGAGCTCGTGGATCTCGGCCGGCGCGAGCGCCTCCATCACCCGATGCTTCACCGCCACGGGGCACGGGGCCGCGGCGTGCACGATCAGCCGCAGGCTGGAGATGTCGAAGCCCGCGCGCTCTTCGTCGGGCACCTCGAGGATGCGGATGAAATGGGCGGGCACGAGGAACGAGCGGGTGGCGTGGTGGCGCTCGACCAGGCGCAGCCATTCGCGCGCGTCCCACGACTGCAGGATCACCGTGGTGGCCCCGACGTAGAGCGCGGTCGACGCCCAGCCGCCGTGGGCGGCGTGGTACGACGGGCCCGCCATCACGTAGACGTCGTCGGGCGTCCACGACCAGAGCGCGACCTGGCCGTTCTGGCTCATGCGGGCCACCTCGCCCGTGAAGCGACCGTGGATCACGCCCTTCGGCCGCGCCGTCGTGCCCGATGTGTAGAAGACGAACGACGGTGCCGCACCGCTCTCGAGGCGCGCGACATCGGAACCGTCGTCGCCATTGTCATCGGTCGAGCCCGCGACCGCGGCCTCGTAGCCGGGGCCGGTCACCAACGTCCGGCAGCGCGGCGCCTGCGTGCGCGCCGCCTCGACGGTCGGGAGCAGTGACGGCGCGGTGACCACGACGCTCGCTTCCGAGTCCGCGAGCACGTAGCCGAGCTCCTCGGCCTTGAGGTGCCAGTTGACGGGCAGGAACGGCGCCTGCAGCTTCGCGGCGGCCGTCGCGACGTCGAAGAACTCGAGGCAGTTGGGCAGCACGACCGCCACCGCCCGGTCGTCGCCCGCGCCGAGGCCGTCGAGCAGATGCGCCAGCCGGTTGGAGCGATCGTCGAGCTCCGCGTACGTGCGCACATCGTCGCCCAGCACCAGCGCAGCCTTGTCGGGTGTCTCCTTCGCGTGAAGCGTGATGCCGCAGGACTCGACTGACACGGCCGTCACAGTAGTGTTCGACGCCGTGAGCCTTCTCGAGGGCGTGCGCGTCCTCGACCTCGGGATCTGGCGGCCCGCGCCGTACGCGGCCCAGCTGCTGGCCGACCTCGGCGCCGACGTCGTCAAGATCGAGCCACCGGGCGGCGACCCCATGCGCGCCTTCCCCGAGCTGTTCGAGCGGCTCACGCGCCGAAAGCGCTGCATCGAGCTCGATCTGCACGACGACGGTGACCGCCGGCGCGCGGTCGAGCTCGCCGCCGATGTGGACATCGCGGTCGAGGGCTTCCGGCCCGGCGTGGCCGACCGCCTCGGCGTCGGGTACGAGGCCCTCCGCGCGGCCAACCCGTCGATCGTCTACTGCTCGATCTCCGGCTACGGGCAGGAGGGACCGCGGGCGAACGCGCCCGGCCACGACGTCAACTACCAGGGGTACGCGGGCGTCCTCGCCCCCCGCCCGGGCGACATCCCCACGCAGCCGCGCGTGCCGTACGCGGACCTCGCCGCCGGTCTGGCGGGGGCGATGGCGATGTGCGCGGCGTACATCCGGCGGCTGCGCAGCGGTGAGGGCGAGTACGTCGACGTCTCCATGACCGACGTGCTCGCGCACTGGAACGGCGAGCGCGACGGCACGATCGTCGCGAGCGACGACTTGGACGGCGTCATCATGGGCGTACCCGGCTACGGCGTCTACGCCACGGCCGACGGGCGCTGGGTATCGCTCGGCATCACCTCCGAGGACCGGTTCTGGTCGAGCCTCTGCGAGGCCCTCGGTCTGCAGCAGCACGCGGCGATGCCTTTCCCCGAGCGGATGCGTCGCCACACCGAGCTCGACGCGGCTGTGGCGGACGGGCTCTCGCGCCTTTCGCGCGACGAGGCGGTCGAGTGTCTCGACCGAGCGGGTGTGCCCGTCGCGCCGGTGCTCACGCGCCAGGAGATGGTCGGCGCGCTGGGCGCGTCGGCGCTGGTGCACCCGGCTCGCTACCGTCACCACCCGGTGCTGTGACGCCCGACTGGCGGCTGCGCGACGTCCCTGCGGCGTTGCGCGAGCGTTACGTCGCCGCGGGTCAGTGGACCGACGACACGCTCGGCGCGGTGCTCGACACCGGGCTGGCACGCGCCGCGTCACAGCCGTTCACCGTGCGGTCCCACACCCGCCCGTGGCGGGGCACGCTCGGCGAGGTGCGCACGATGGCGCAACACGTCGCCGGCGGTCTGCGGGCGCGCGGGGTGGGCCCGGGTGACGCGGTCGCGTTCCAGCTCCCCAACTGGGTGGAAGCGGCGGCCACGTTCTACGCCGTGAGCCTCCTCGGCGCCGTGGTCGTGCCCGTCGTGCACTTCTACGGAGCCAAGGAGGTCGGCTACATCCTCCGACGCACCCAGGTGAAGGCGCTCGTCACCGCGGCGCGCTTCGGCCACCTCGACTACCTCGCCAACCTCGAGCTATTGCGCCCCGACCTTCGCGACCTCGAACTGGTTGCTGTCGTCGACGATGACGGCCACGACTCGGGCCGCGACCGCGAGCACGTCGCGTTCGCGGACCTGCTGCGCGCCGAGGCGGTTCGGGCGCCGGCAAAAGTCGACCCGTCGAGCCCCGCCCTGGTCGCGTACACGAGCGGCACGACGTCGGACCCGAAGGGCGTCATCCACTCGCACCGCACGATCGTCTTCGAGGTAAAGCAGCTGTCGGCCATGCAGGCGAGCGGCGCGCGACCGTCGCTCGTAGGCGCGCCCGTCGGTCACGGCATCGGCATGCTCGCGGCGTTGCTGCTCCCCGTCTGGCAGGGCGGCGCCATCCATCTCATCGACCAGTGGGTGCCGGGCGACGTGCTCGCCGCCATGCTCGAGGACGACCTGTCGAGCGGCACCGGTGCCACCTTCTTCCTCACCAGCCTGCTCGACGACCCGCGCATCACCGACCGCCACCTCGAGCTGATGCACCACATGGGCCTCGGCGGCTCCGCGGTGCCGTACGCGGTGGCCGAGCGGGCCACCCGGCTCGGCCTGTCGGTCGTGCGGCTCTACGGGTCGACCGAGCACCCCTCGACGACCGGGTGCACCCACGCCGACCCGCTCGACAAGCGGCTCCGCACCGACGGCCGTCCGATGCCCGGCGTCGAGCTGCGCCTCGTCGACGACCGAGGGCGAGACGTCGGTGTCGACGCGCCGGGTGAGATCGTGAGCCGTGGCGCCGACTGCTTCGTCGGCTACACCGACGCCGCGCTGAACGCCGCGTGCTTCGATGCCGACGGCTGGTACGCGACCGGCGACGTCGGTGTGCTCGACGCGGAGGGCTACGTCGCGATCGTCGACCGCAAGAAGGACATCATCATCCGAGGAGGCGAGAACATCAGCGCCCTCGAGGTGGAGGAGCTGCTCCTTCGCATGGAGGGCGTCGCCGAGGTCGCGGTGGTTTCGGCTCCCGACCGCCGTCTGGGGGAGCACGCGGCGGCGTTCGTCCGCCTCTTGCCGGGCACGACCGCCCCCGACCTGCGCGCGGTGAGCGCCCACCTCGAGGCCGCCGGCCTCGCCCGCCAGAAGTGGCCCGAGACGCTGCAGTTCGTGGAGGACTTCCCGCGTACCCCGACCGGGAAGGTGCAGAAGTTCGTGCTGCGGGAGCGGCTACGGGCCGCGGCCGGGTAGTCTGACGGCAGCGTCAGCGTCGAACCTGAGCGTCGGACCAGTGATTGTGGAAGGGGCGAAGATGCGGCTCGAGGACCTGATCCTGGTGAGCGTCGACGACCACACCGTCGAACCGCCCGACATGTTCGAGCACCAGCTGCCCGCCAAGTGGCGGGACCAGGCGCCGAAGAGCGTCCGGAAGGACAGCGGCATCGACGTCTGGGTGTACGAGGGGAACGAGATCCCCAACATCGGGCTCAACGCCGTCGCCGGCCGACCGCCCGAGGAGTACAACATCGAGCCGACGCGCTACTCCGACATCCGCCGCGGCTGCTACGACATCCACGAGCGGGTGAACGACATGAACCGCAACGGCCTCCTCGGCTCGATGTGCTTTCCGTCGTTCGTCCAGTTCTGCGGCCAGCTGTTCTCGAAGTCGAAGGACCTCGACACCGGGCTCGTGATGCTCAAGGCGTACAACGACTGGCACGTCGACGAGTGGTGCGGCACCTACCCCGGCCGCTTCATCCCTCTGTCCATCCCCCCGATCTGGAGCCCGGAGGAGATGGCCAAGGAGGTCACGCGCATGGCCGCCAAGGGCTGCCACGCGGTGACGTTCTCCGAGAACCCCGCCCGCCTGGGCTGGCCCCACATCTTCGGAGATCACTGGGACCCGTTCTTCGCCGCGTGCGCGGACGAGGGCACCGTGATCTGCCTCCACATCGGCTCGTCGTCGACGATGCTCGGGCTCGAGCCGGGCGCGCCGATCGACTGCCTGATCACGATGACTCCGCTGAACGCGATGAGCGCGGCCACCGACCTGTTGTGGTCGCCCGTGCTGCGGAAGTTCCCCGACATCAAGTTCGCGTTGTCCGAGGGCTCGATCGGCTGGCTCCCCTACTGGCTCGAGCGCGTCGACTACGTCTACCAGCAACACCGCTTCTGGACGCACCAGGACTTCGGCGACCAGCTGCCGAGCCAGGTGGCACGCGACCACTTCACGTTCTGCTTCATCAACGACTACGCAGGTGTCGAGCAGCGCGAGCTCATCGGCGTCGACAACATCACGTGGGAGTGCGACTACCCGCACTCCGACTCGACGTGGCCGCACTCCCCCGAAGCGCTGATGAAGCACTTCGACGACACGGTGTCCGACGACCACATCAACAAGATGACGCACGTCAACGCCATGCGCGCCTTCCGCTACGACCCCTTCTCACATCGCCCGCGTGAGCGGTGCACCGTCGGCGCCCTGCGCGCCGAAGCCGGCGAGTGAGGGAGCACCGCTACAGCTTCGAGATGCCGCACGCGGCCCCGCGCATCTGGGCCCTCTTCCAGGACTACGACCGCTGGACCGACTACGCACCGATGGTGATCCGCGTCGACGTGCTGTGGCCCGGCGACGAGCGGCAGAACGGCCGGCTCCGTCGGGTGATCTACAAGATGCCGGGGGGCCGCCGGGGCTCGGCGCTGGAGCTGGTGCACGACGTCGAGGAGTCGCCCGAGGGCTACGGCTACACGTACACGATGATCTCGAGCGACCCGGGGAACGACCAGACCGGCAAGGTGCGCCTCGAGCCCCTCGGCCCGGACCGCACCCGGTTCTCCTTCGAGGAGCGCTACAACCTGACGAAGGCGCCGTGGAAGTGGTTCGAGGGCCCCATCTACAAGTTCATCAACAAGAACAACGAGGACTCCATGCGGCGGGCCTCGCAGTGGCTCAGCGCGCACCCGGAGTACCGCGCCGACCTCACCCCCACTCCCCCTCCCGTTCTCTGAACGGATGTCGGGTGGGGGTCAGGGGTCGCGGGGCAGGCCCAGCACGCGTTCGGCGATGAGATTGCGCTGCACCTCGCTGGTGCCGCCGGCGATGGTGAGGCACCGGTTGGCGAGGAAGCCGTTGGTCCACAAGGCGGGATCGCCTTCGGCGGTGGTGGCGGCCGCGGGGCCGAGCAGCTCGAGCCCGTACTCCTGCACCCGCTGCTCGTGCTCGACGCCCAGGAGCTTGCGCACGCTCGATTCGGCGGGGTCGGGGTCGGCGCCCGACACCGACCGGGCCGTACCCCGGTAGCCGAGCAGCGCGAGCGACTGCGCCTCGGCGAGGAGGCCACCGAGCGTGTCGAGCGCGAGCGAGTCGCCGGCCGCGGGTGAGCCCTCCACCAGGCCGAGGAGCGCCTCGACGCCGTAGCCGAACGAGGAGCCCGACCCCATCGACACCCGCTCGTTGGCCAGCGTGTTGCGGGCGAGCGGCCAGCCGCCGTCGACGGGCCCGACCACGGACGCGTCGGGCACGAACACGTCGGACAGGAAGATCTCGTTGAACCAGGCCACGCCCGTGAGCTCGCGCAGGGGACGGATGTCGAGGCCGGGTGAACGCATGTCGAGGACGAAATAGGTGATGCCGAGGTGCTTGGGCGCGTCGGCATTGGTGCGAGCGAGACAGATCGCGAGGTCGGCATCGCGTGCCATCGACGTCCACACCTTCTGCCCGCTCAACAGCCAACCGCCGTCGGTCCGCACCGCCTTGGTGGTCAGCGAGGCCAGGTCACTCCCCGCTCCGGGCTCGCTGAACATCTGGCACCAGCTGAGCTCGCCGAGGAGCGTGGGCTGCACCCACCGATCCTGCTGCTCGGCCGTGCCGTGGGTGATGATCGTGGGCAGGGCCCACGCGCCCACCGCGAGATGCGGACGCCGGATGCGCGCCTTGCGGAACTCCTCGTCGATCACCAGCTGTTCGACCGCGCCGGCGTCGCGTCCCCACGGGCGGGGCCAGTTGGGCACGATGTAGCCCTCGGCGACCATGCGCGCACGCTTGGCCGGCCGGTCGAGCTGCGCGATCTCCTCGAGGAAGGCGCGCACCTCGACCCGGTACGCGTCCGCCTCCTCCGGCAGCTCGAGGTCGAGCGCACGCCGTTCGCCCGCGAGCGCGAGCGTCGCCACCTGCGCGCGCCACGACGAGGAGCCGCCCAGCAGCGCCCGCAGGCTCACGGCCCGCTTCAGGTAGATGTGGGCGTCGTGCTCCCAGGTGAACCCGATGCCACCGTGGAGCTGCACGGTGTCCTTCGCGCACCGAACGAACCCGTCGAGCGCGATCCCCGCGGCGACCGCGGCGGGCAGGGTGGCCGTGGCGGCGTCGGCGACAGCCCGCGCCGCGTCCCATGTGGTGCCGCGCATCTGCTCGACGGTGATGAGCATGTCGGCGAGCCTGTGCTTCACCGCCTGGAACTGCCCGATGGGGCGGCCGAACTGCTCTCGCACCTTGGCGTAGGCCGACGTGGTGTCGAGGCACCAGCCCGCGCCGCCCGCGCACTCGGCCGCCACCATCACCGCGGCCAGCACGTGCGCCCGATCGCGCGACACGCCGCGCAGCACGCGGTCGGGATCGCGCCTCACCCGCACCGATCCCACGCGCCTCGTTGGGTCGAGGCTCGGCAACGGTGCCACGTCGACCTCGCCGGCCTCGACGTCGAAGACGCCCCAGCCGTCGTCGACGGGCAGGAGCACGAGGCGGGCGAGCACCGCGCCGAGCACCGGCGCGTCCGCGTCGAGCGCGACCGCGGCGGGCGTGGTGCCGTCGAGCAGGCCGGGCAGCAGCGTTCGGTCGTCGGACTCGGCGACGATGGCGGCCGCCAGCGCGGTGGGCAGGAACGGCCCGGGCGCGGCGGCGCGGCCCAGCTCCTCGAGCACGACCGCGAGCTCGAGCACGCCGTAGCCCTGGCCACCGTGCTCCTCGGGAACGTGCAGGCCCAACCAGCCCTGCCCGGCGAGCTCCGCCCAGAAGGGCGGCATCGTCTCCGCGTCAGCGTCGAGCAGGGCGCGCGGGACCGCCGGCGGGCAGCGCGACTCGAGCCACCGGCGCGCCGACTGGCGCAGCGCCTCGTGCTCCTCGGTGATGCCGATCGGCATTGGTTTCGTGTCCTCCTAGAACGTGACCGGCAGCGCGGCGAGACCCCGCAGGATGAGGTTCTCCTTGTAGGCGGGCTCGTCGGTCGCGAGCTCCATCAGCGGCAGCCGCCCCACGAGGGTGCCGAGCGCGAGCTGCCCCTCGAGGCGGGCGAGCGGCGCACCGAGGCAGAAGTGGAGACCGTTCCCGAACGAGAGATGGTGGTTGTCGGTGCGCGTGATGTCGAACGTATCGGGCGCGTCGAACTGTTGCGGGTCACGGTTGGCCGCGGCGAGGATCAGCAACGGCTGCTCGCCCTGCTCGACGGTGACGCCACCGACGTCGATGTCGGTCATCGCCACCCGTCCGTCGAACTGCACGGGTGGGTCGTAGCGCAGGATCTCTTCGACCGCGCTCTTGATCAGGTCCCGGTCCGCCCACAGCTTCTCGAGCTGGTCGCGGTGTCGCAGGAGCGCGAGCACGCCGTTGCCGATGAGGTTGACGGTCGTCTCGTGGCCCGCAACAAGGAGCAGCGTGCACGTGCCGAGCACCTCGTCCTCGGTGAGGCTGTCGCCCTGCTCCTCGGCGCGCACGAGCGCGGTGAGCACGTCGTCTCCCGGATCGGAGCGGCGGCGGGCGATGAGCTCGCGGAAGTACTCGTGGAACGCGAGGACCGTCTCGAAGCGGCGTTCGAGGGCGTCCACGGGCTGCACGAAGTCCGGGTCGAGGCCCCGCGCGAGGTCGCGCGACCAGCCCTTGAACCGCTCGTGGTCGGACGGCGGCACGCCGAGCATCTCGCAGATGATGACGACGGGCAGCGGGTACGCGAAATCCTCGACGACCTCCATCGCGCCCTTGGGCTGGACCTCGTCGATGAGGTCGTCGACCACCTGCTGGATGCGCGGCCGCAGGCGCTCGACGGTGCGTGGCGTGAACGCCTTGCTCACCAGCCCGCGCAGGCGGGTGTGGTCGGGCGGGTCGAGCAACAGGAAGGGTCGTTTGCCCTCCATGGCCTCCGCCATCTTCCTCGCCGCGGGCTCCTGCGCGAGGAACTCGACGGCGCCGGTGGCGTGGCGCTGGTCGCTGCTCATCTGCGGGTGCCTGAGCACGGTGAGGCAGTCGTCGTAGCGCGTGAACACGTAGAAGCCGAGCGGGCTCCTGTGGGTCGGCTCCTCCTCGCGCATGCGCCGGTAGAGCGGGTACGGATCGGCCCGGACCGCGGGGTCGAACGGGTTGAACACCAGCGGATCGGTGGTGGCTTCACTCATCACACCACCGGCTCGCCGGCGCGCGTCAGGGAGATCGCCTGCGTCGGGCAGCCCTGCATGGCGAGCACGATCTTGTCGTCGGGACATGCGGTGGGATCGACGACGATCGCGATGCCGTCTTCGTCGAGGTCGAACACGCCTTCGGCCCAGAACGAGCAGTTCCCCGAGCCCATGCACTTCTCGCGGTCGATGCTGATCTCGAGGCTCATCACGCATTCCCTCCGTCGGCCAGCGCGCGGTACTGCGCATAACGCTCCTCCACGGCCCGGACCCAGGCCGGGTCGGGCTCGACTCGATGTGAGGTGCGCGCCCAGCGGGCGCCGTCCGTCATCGAGGACTCGAGTCCGGCGGTGACGCGTGCGATGAAGGCGGCGCCGAGCGCCGCGCCTTCGGGCACCGCCACCACGTCGACCGGCAGGCCCGTGCAGTCGGCCAGCGCTTGCACCCATTCCGCGACCCGCACGCCCCCGCCGGTGGCGACGATGCGGCGCGGCGACGTCGCGGCCAGGTCGAGGTGATGGCGCGCCGCGAAGCCGGAGGCCTCGTAGGCCGCGCGACGCACCGCCGCTGCGTCGTGGGTGAGGTCGAGGGCGTGCAGGAGCGCTCGCCGGTGCGGGTCGTGGTACGGCGTGCGCTCCCCCCTCGGGTACGGGAGCCACACGGGCACCCTCTTGGGATCGACCGCACCGCGGCCGCGACCGGCAAGGGCCAGCGCCCAGTTCAGGAAGAGGCCGCCCGCGTTGCTCGCGCCTCCGATGAACGTGAGGCCGGGCGACGTGTGCGGGATCGTCCAGAGACCCGGCACATCGCGCCACTCGGTCGTGGCGGCCCAGACGATGAGCGTGGTGCCCAGGATGACCAACACGTCGCCCTCGGCGTCGGCGCCCGCGACCAGCTGCTCGCCCAGCGCGTCGATGGTGCCGGCCGAGAGCAGGGCGTCGCCGACCTTGCCGACCGCCTCGTCCATGTTCGCAGTCCGCGGCAGCTGGTCGGCTCGAACGCCCGCGTCGTCGAGCACCGCCGCGTCCCACTCCAGCCCGGTGAACAGGGGGTGGGTGGTGAACGCGGAGCCGGTGTCGAGCGCGGGCTCCCCTGAGAGGGCAAAGTTGGCCACGGCCTGCGCAGGCCAGTAGCCCCTGGCGTCGGGAACCTCGGTTGCCAACCACTTCAGGAAGGCCAGCGCCTCGCCGCTCGCGGCCGGGTTGGCGCCGCTCTCGGTGCGACCCCGCTCGTCGCCGTAGAGGAGGCCCGGCGCCCGGGGGATGCCGCGACGGTCGACCGCGGTCATCGAGGGCACCATGGCCGCCACGCACAGCGCCCGCGCCCGAGGCTGTCCGAGCGCGGCGAGCGCCCGCCGCGGGCCCCGCCGCCATGCCTGGGTGGCGTCGTGCTCCATGCGGCTGGGCGCCGGGATGTGCAGCCGGTGCGGGATGCGCGCCCGGGCCACGACGCGGCCGTCGGCGTCGGCCGCGACCGCTTTCACCGAGGTGGTGCCGATGTCGAGACCGACGGTCACCTCTTGTGACACGGCCGTCATGGTCCGACAGTATCCGGCGACGGCTCCCGAGGAGCCCGGGCGCGACCCGTCGCAGGTCGGTCAGGTCAAGCCTGAGGCTCCGCCGTCACGTCGCGGTCGACGTCGACGTCCGGATCGACCTCGTCCGCCCGGTCGTGCAGCTCGTGCGCCTCGGCCCGGCTGCGCTCCGCCTCGCGTCGCTGCGCTTCTGCCGCCAGCGACTCCCGCTTCGCCCGAGCCGCCCGCTCGTCGGCCTCCGCAGCCTTGCGATCTGCGGCGAGCCGGGTCTGCTCGGCCAGGCCGCGATGCTCACGGGCCTCGACCCGGCGCGCTTCCGTACGCTTCGACCGTTGGGCACGGAGCAGGATGGCCGCGAGCACGACGGCGGCAGCGGCGACAACGATGGCGATGATGATTCCGGTATCCATCTCGGCGGCCTACCCCACCGTCGGCCGGGCGACACCTGCCGGCCGCGGTGGCTCCGGGAGCCGGACGCCCGAGCCCTACACTCGCCGGACGGCGGGCTTCGATCCTCGGGGGGTGGACGCAGGGTGACCGAGACGGCGGTGACAGCCGCGTCACCGCGGGTCGGTGCCGATGCCGCTCGCGCGCCGGGGCGTCTGGCCCACATGCCTGCACTCGACGGCCTGCGCGGTGCCGCGGTCGGGGCCGTGTTGCTGTTCCACGCCGGGCACTTGACCGGCGGCTACCTGGGCGTCGACCTGTTCTTCGTCCTCTCCGGCTTCCTCATCACCTCGCTGCTGCTCGCCGAGAGCTCCGACACGGGCGCCATCGCGCTGCGCGCCTTCTGGGCCCGTCGGGCGCGCCGGCTGCTGCCGGCCCTGGCCGGTGTGCTCGGCGGGGTGGCCCTCTACGCCTGGCTGTTGGCGGCCCCGAACGAGCTGAGCCGCATCCGGGGCGACGGGCTGGCGACGCTCTTCTACGTGGCCAACTGGCGGGCGGTGTTCGCCCACGTGGACTACTGGCAGCTCTTCGCCGCGCCCTCGCCGCTGGAGCACACGTGGAGCCTCGCCATCGAGGAGCAGTTCTACCTCGTCTGGCCGCTCGTCATCTGGGGCCTGTGGCGTTGGCGGGGCGCGCACCTGGCCCGACGGGTGCTCCTCGTGGCCGGGGGCCTGGCCCTGGCCTCCACGCTCGAGATGGCGCTGCTGTCCCGACCCGGCAACCCGACGCGGGTGTACTACGGAAGCGACACCCGCGCCGCGTCCATCCTCATCGGGGCGGTGCTCGCGGCGCTGGTGGCGTGGCGAGGCGTGGCTCACAGCCGAGGCGGGCGCCGCGCCCTCGAGGGGGCGGGGCTGGCGGGGGTGCTCGTGCTGGTCTACGCGTGGACCCGCGTGGCCGGGCAGTCCGACGGGCTCTATCGGGGCGGTCTGTTCCTCACCGCGCTGGCGGGGGCGGCGGTGATCGCGGCGGCCGCTCACCCCCGCCCCGGACCCCTCGCCCGGGCGCTGAGCACCGCCCCGCTCCGCGGCCTGGGGCTCATCAGCTATGGCGTCTACCTCTGGCACTGGCCCGTGTACGTCTTCTTGAACGACGAGCGCACGCACGTGCACGGATGGTGGCTGGTGCTCCTCCGCATCACCGTCACGCTGGTCGTCGCCACCGTGTCCTACCGCGTGCTCGAGCAACCGATCCGCCGCGGGGCCTTGCGCGTGCCCCAGTTGAAGGCCCTGGTGCCGGCGACCGCGGTGTTCCTCCTGATCGCGCTGATCGCCGGCACGGCCGGCGCGAGCACACCGTCGGGCCCGACGCGGGCAGATCCCGGGCGCGTCCGGAAGGCGCTGGCGGAATCGCGGACCACACCTGGCGCCCGCCGCGTGCTCATCGTCGGCAACTCGGTCAGCTTCTTCGTGGGTGAGGGCTTGAAGCAGTTGCACCGCAACCCGCCGCTCGTGGTGTTGAACGGCGGGCTCCTGGCCTGCACGTTCCCCCCCGGGATCACCGACGTGCGGTGGGCCGGCCTCCCGCGTCCCGCGATCGACTGCACCACTGCGTGGAGCGACGCGGTCGCGCGATTCGATCCGGACGTCGTCGTGCTCATGATCTCGGACCCCGGCGACATCGCGGTGAACTACCACGGGCGCTACATCCAACCGTGCACGCCGGCGTACGACAACTTGTACCGGCGCGAGTTGCGCAAGGCCGCGGACATGCTCGGCGCGGGTGGGGCGCGGGTCGCGATCACGACCGCCGCCTACTCCTACGTCATGCAGTCGGTGCGCACCCTCGACAAGGACGACTGTGTCAACGCGATCTACCGATCGGTCGCGCGCGAAGGTCACCGGCGGACGCTGCTCGACGTCGCCCGCTTCATCTGCCCGACCCGCAGCACGTGCAAGAAGACGGAACGTGGGTTCGCGGTGCGGGAGGACGGCATCCACTATCGGGGCGAGAGCGCCCGGTGGTTGGCCGGGTGGATGATGGACCAGCTGGCTTCGTCGAGCTGACCGCCGTCGACGTGCCACTTTGCACGCGGGTGGCGCCGGTCCGCGATGATGACGCCCATGTCAGCAACCCCCCGGCCCGTGGCCCTCGTGACGGCGCCGTTCCGAGGGGAGGGCCTCGAGACGCTCCGGGACCTCGCCGACGTGGTCCTCGATCCATGGATCACCGCCGACACGATGCGGATGTACAACGCCGAGCAGCTGGCCGAACGGGCCCGGCAGGAGGGGGCGACCATCGTCATCTGCGAGTCCGACGTGTGTGCGGGCCCGGTGATGCAGCTCCCGCTCATCGCCATCGGCTCGACCCGCGGCGACCCCACCAACGTCGACGTCCCCGCCGCGACGGCGGCCGGGATCCCCGTGCTGCGGGCTCCGGGGCGCAACGCCGACGCGGTGGCCGAAATCGCGGTGGCGCTGCTGTTCTCGGTGACGCGCCACGTGGTCCCGGCGGATCGCGACGTGCGCGCGGGCGACGTGTGGAGGGGCGGCACGATCCCGTACCAGCGCTATCGCGCCTGGCAGGTGGCCGGGCAGACGGTCGGCCTCGTGGGCCTCGGCGCGGTGGGTCGCGCCCTGCGCTGGCGGCTCGAGGGCCTGGGCATGAAGGTCATGGCGCACGACCCCTATGCGGAAGACGCGAAGCACTCGCTGGAGGAGGTGCTCCAGGCCGCGGACGTGATCTCGCTGCACGCGGCCGTCACGCCCGAGACCGAGGGACTCATCGGCGCGGCCCAGTTCGACCAGATGCGCGACGGCGTCGTCTTCCTCAACACGGCGCGGGCCCAGCTCCACGACACCGACGCGCTCGTCGCCGCCCTGCAGTCGGGGAAGGTGGCGGCCGCCGGCCTCGACCACTTCGTCGGTGAGCACCTCCCGGTCGACCACCCGCTGATCGGGATGGACAACGTGGTGCTGACGCCGCACATCGGCGGGGCCACCTACGACACCGAGGCCAACCACTCGCGTCTCGTCGCCGACGACCTGGCCCGCCTGCTGACGGGCGAGCGACCCGTGCACATCGTGAACCCGGAGGTCCTGAAGTGAGTGTGGACGAGATCAAGCAGCAGGTGCTGGCCGCAGCCAAGGACATGTTGCGCAAGGGCCTCACCGAGGGCACGGCAGGCAACATCTCGGCCCGTCTGCCCGACGGCAACGTCGTGATCACACCGTCGTCAGTGGACTATCAGGCCATGACGCTCGACGACCTCTGCGTCATCGACCTCGACGCCAACGTGCTCGAAGGCACGCGCGGGCCCTCGTCGGAGAAGCTGCTGCACCTCTCCTGCTACAAGGGCTTCGACGACATCAAGTCGGTGATCCACGCGCATCCCGTCTACGCCACGATGTTCGCAGTCGCGCACGAGCCCATCCCTGCGTGCATCGACGAGTTCTCGATCTTCGTCGGTGGCGATGTGGCTGTGACCGACTACGCGATGAGCGGCACCGAGGACGTGGGGAAGAACGCGGTGGCGTGCCTGCAGGGCCGGGGCGCGGCGCTGCTGGCCAACCACGGGACCGTAGCGGTCGGCCCCTCGCCGGCCAAGGTGTTGCACATCACCGCGCTCATCGAGCGCAGCGCGCAGATCGTGTGGGGGGCAAGAGCCCTGGGGCAGGTGCACACGCTGCCCGACAAGGTCAACGAGACGTTCGCGACCTACTACCAGTTCCTGCGCACGAGCCCCTAGTGATGCCGGCTCCGGGTGACCGCCGCGTCGAACTCGCGTAGGCGACCGAAGACGTCGGTCAACCGGCTCGACGGCTGCGGTGGTGCCGACGAGGCCAGAGGTCGCAGTGATGGCAGGGGCGGGCGCTCCGGGCTCGACCTGGGGCGGGCGGGTGCCGGAGCCCGACGCTTCGGGACCGCCGGTGGTGGCGGCGCCGGCGCCGGCTGTCGCGGCGGGCCCGAGGCGAGCTGCATGAACTCCTGCACGACGTAGACGCCGCCGTCGGCGCCGTGCGCGACGCCGATGCCGACGTAGTCGTACGCCGGGCTCACCAGGTTGATCAGGTGATCGGGTGACGCCTCGAGCGCACGCTCGGCGGCCTCGACCGAGACGTCGACGGCCACGTTCTCCCCGAGGCGGACCCAGTCCGCGTGAACCCGTTGCTCGAGGGGTGAGTGGAAGATGGCTCGCGCCGCGGCCATGCGCTGCGCCCATTCATCCGCCCGCGCCTGGAGCTCGGCGTGGACGACGGCGGGTCGTAGGCCACGGCTCGACCGCAGAGCATTGAGGAGCGACAGGAGCTCGCCCTCCTCCGCAGCGGTGGCACGAGCCGGCGCCGGCGTGACGACGCAGAACACCACCAATCCCGCGACTGCAGCAGCAGCGGCTCTCCGCACGACTTCGCACTCCCCTCCGCAAGCGAGCACTGTTCGGCGTCTCCCGCCGCCTGGGCCGGGGACGCCAGTTGGTACCGGGGCTGGGAACGTGAGCGCAAACGCACGCTGCGTGACCCGCCCCCCTTCCGTCGGGCTCAGCGACCGAGGAAGAGGCCCCGCGGATCGTAGCGGCGGAGCGCGGTGACCTCGGCCCGCGTCGGCGGCGCGAGCTCGGCGACCACCCGTTCGACGGCGACGTCCCAACCGCAGCCGGCCGCGGCGTGGCGTACCCGCTCGGCCAGGGGCTCAGAGCCGGCGCCGACCGCAGCCAGCCGCAGGTCGCCGTCACGCCGGCGGAGGATGCCGACGTCGGTGACGACGGCCTGCACCCGGTCGCCGGGACTGGTCACGAACCCGACCTGGTCGAGCAGTCGGTCGGGACGGGCGAGGGTGACGACGACGCACTCGTTGGCGCGCGTCGCCACGTCGTTCGCACCGCCGGATCCCACCAGGAACGGGCCACCGGGAACGAGGGTGGAGTTGATGTTGCCGTGCCGGTCGACCTGGGCTGCGCCGAGGCAGCCGATGACGGTGTTGCCCTGACCTCCGATCACCTGACCGAGGATGTTGGAGGCGTCGGACAGCCGCGACGCGGCGGGGAACGAGCGTTGGTTGAAGATGTACGGGTCCGCAGGGGTGGGGTGGTACCCCCAGAGGCCCAGCTCCGCAGTGAGCTCGGTGGCGTGCCCGCGCGTCCGCGCCGTGTCGACGCCCACCCATGCGGCCAGGTTCGCCACGCCCGCGCCGGCCAGCACCGCGTGCGCGCCGGTCGCGTCGATGCGGTCGACCAGCTCGCGCGCGCCCCAGGTCGCCGCTCGCTCCCACGGCGTCACCGGCGCGTCCTCGTCGATCGGGCACGCGTCCGCGTCGGCCTGCCACGACAGCGGGTCGGTGCGAGCGCGCAACCACTCGAGTCGCTCGCGCCCGACCCGCGCGAGGTACTCGTCGTGTGTCGTGATGTCGAGGCACCAGGTCTTCGCCCACGCGTCGAAGTCGCCACGACCGGCGTCGCGGGCACCCACCCAGAACTCGACGTCCTCGCCGTAGCCGTCGGTCGGCAGACCGCGAGCGAACACCCCGCCGGGGTGCGCTCCGAACGGAGCCTCGACGATCGCGAGCACGCGGTGGGCGGGGAGGAGCACCCGCTCCGCCCACGGCGACAGGTCGTCCACGACCCGTTCCACCGTCACGATCGCGCCCCGGCGGGCTGCCAGCGCGCCCCACACACCCTCGAGCAGCGGGGGGTTGAAGGCGACGTTGCCGGCGTGGTCCGCCACCACGCCATGGACGAGCGCCACGTCGGGCGTGAGCGGGGCCAGCAACCCGACGGGCCCGAACGGTGACTCGATCTCCGCGTAGTCGGCGTTGGCGGCCATCGACGAGCCGCGTAGCGAACCGGTCGTCATCGCGGGCAGGCCGCGCGCCGCCGCCTCCAGCCGTTGCACATAGGTGAGGATCGACCAGTGCTCCACCTCGATCACACCGCTCGCGTAGGCCTGTTGGAAGATCGGGTTGGGTGTGTAGGTCGGGAACGAGTCGCCCGAGTACGCGGTGATCACCTTGCGCACCAACCCTCCGCGGAAGAAGAGCGCGCCGAGCGACGACAGGCTGAGCATGACCAGGGTGAAGCCCGGGTCGCGGCCCCACCATTGACGCACGAGCTCGCGGGCGGCGGCCGTCCAACGCGAGTGACCGAGGCCGAGGTGGACGACGTCGCCCGGGACGACGTGCCGCTCGACCGCCGTGCTCAGGCCCGTGTGCTCCACGAGCCGCCGACGCTACCCGGTCCCGCCCAGCCCGAAGATCCGGCGCGCGTTGCCGGCCACGATCTTGGCGCGCTCGTCGGCGGGGATGTGGCCCATGGCATCGGCGATGCTCTTCCGCGAGTAGGGCCAGTCGTTGCCGTGGTGCGGGTAGTCGGTGCTCCACATGATGTTGTCCACCCCGACGCCGTAGCGATTCTCAATGCCGTTGCGGTCGGTGATGAACGTGGCGCTCATGTTGCGGAACCAGTAGAAGGACGGCGCCTGCTTGATGGGGATGTTGCCCCAGGAGCGGTTACGCCAGTAGCGGTCGTCGATCTGCTCGAGGAAGTGCGGGATCCATCCGACGCCCGTCTCGATCATGGCGATGTGGAGCGCCGGGTGGCGCTCGAACACGCCGGTGAAGATGAGTTGGCCGATGGTGCCGGGCACCGAAGCGAACACGCCGCCGAGGCCGGCGACCGCTTTTGCGTTGGCCTTGGCCTCCTTGCCGCCGTAGAGGGTGCCCTTGCCGGATTCCGAGGCGCGCTTGGCCGCGGCGCGCTGCGCCTGGCGCTGGCGGCGGGAGAACAGGTTGATGTGGATGCACACGGGCAGGCCCGTCTCGGCAGCCGCGGCCCAGAAGGGCTCGTCGTCGTCCGACAGGCTGTCGCCGCCTGACGGCCAGTTCGAGAGCACGACGCCCTTGAAGCCGCGCGCCGCCACCTTGAGCAGGTAGTCGACGGCAACGTCGACACCGATGGAGGGAATCTGCGCCATCCCGACGAGACGGGTGTGATCGGGCGCGCAGAACTGCTCGAAGAGGAAGTTGTTGTACGCGTCGACGCCGGCCAGGACGAAGTCGTCGTCTTCGTCACCGAGGAAGTGGCCGATGGTGCGCTGCGGCGCGAAGAGCACCTCCGCGTCGACGCCGTCGAGGTCCATGTCCTTCAGGCGCTCGTCGCCGTCGTAGCACCCGGCGCGGGCCTCCTCGTACGTCACGCCCGTCCAGCGGAAGTTGTCCCACGCCATGCCGGGCGTCGACACGAGCCCGATGGGGTCGGGCTCCGAGGCCCCGGCGAAG
>Ga0066708_10000042_pt1 | contig 20895 bp, 18 predicted proteins | sample GraSoiAngelo_157_FD_66504 | JGI IMG/M metagenome (GOLD analysis project Ga0066708, IMG submission 66504) | Grasslands soil microbial communities from the Angelo Coastal Reserve, California, USA - 14_1009_16_20cm | ecosystem: Environmental > Terrestrial > Soil > Grasslands | place: USA...
GATGGAGGAAGATGGTTCGGCATCTTCCCTGCATGAGCATCGGCCAGTACGCGTTTGCGTTTGCCAACGAGCTCGCGCTGTCTTGGCGTGAAACGCTCATGCAAACGAAGAAAGAATTCAAGAAATCCGCTCGGGAGTGTACGCTTTGGATCGAAGTTCTGAGGCGCGGAGTTGATGTCAAAACCGTGCAGTTGGTCCATGCTGGTGAAACTGTAACAGGCGTGAGTCAGTCGCGCATCCTTTGCAGCGAGCACCATGCTGGGTTGGCATAACATGCTGCATCGAGGAGACGCAGCATGCTGTGTCTCTACCTGACTCATGAACACTGCCTATCTCTCCCTCGGCTCCAATATCAGCGATCGAGTGGCCAACATTCGCGAATGTATTGTCCTCCTCGGCTCGGCTGGACGCGTGAGTAAGGTCTCTTCCTTCTATGAAACCGAGCCCATGGAATTGCGGGAGCAGCCGTGGTTCATAAACTGTGTTGTGGAGCTCGAAACCTCACTCAGCCCGGAGGAACTCTTAGCCAACATCCGGCGGATTGAAGCTGACCTCGGGCGCACACGCGAAGTTCTCAAAGGGCCTCGCACAATTGATATCGACATCCTTCTTCTCGGCTCGACAGTTGTTGAAACGAAGGATTTGCAGCTGCCGCATCCCGCGATGCACAATCGAAGGTTTGTCCTGGAACCACTTGCGGAGATTGCGCCAGAGGTACGACATCCTATTTTGGGGCGTACAGCATGGGAGCTGCTGCAAAACTTACATCCACAAAATGGAATCGTCCGGCGTCTTGCGGCTAAGTAATTTTCTTGCTCCCAAGACGAGCACGCAGCTCTGGATTTGGGTAGAATCTCTGGGTGCGCCGAATTATGCCAGTGTTCCTGTTCGGGGTCATGACCTTCGTCGTTCCTGCAACCGCGAGCGTTCCCACCAGGCAGTATTCGGCTCCTGCCTCTGAACTGAAATCGCAGCTCGATTCGCAGACAGTTTCATTTGAGGATTTCAGGCGTCAACTTTCGATGCCGATGCTTGATCCGCGTCCGTTCTCTAATGAATTTTATTTGCGCGAGTTCGCGGCCGAGCCAGCGGAGTTCCGGCACCCACACTCTAAGTTTAGTTCGTTGAGTAATGCGGCTTCGGGGCTTTCGAAGAGAGTGGCAAGTTTGCGCCGCGCTCTGGCCCGCATGATGCCGTAGGTGCCTGGCTCACCGGTACAGATGCAACATGCTGCGTCTCCACCTGCGGCAAACTTTATCCTCCGCCCTACTGTGCTCTTTGCCGCATCATCAAGACGGCATCCGCCTATCCTCAAACTGAGTTCGCGGCCTTTTACTGCAAATTTATTTCGCTGTAACCATTCTGTAACACCTCCCTCGGAATATGAAGTTAAGTACCCATAGAAGGAGCAAATCGCCAATGAGAGGTCTTAAGCGGACCCTTACAATTGCAGCGCTGCTGGTCGGTTCTGCGGCAGCCCAAACGACTTTGAACGGAGCAGGCGCTACATTTCCATATCCGATTTATTCCAAGTGGTTTAGCGAGTACCACAAGCAGCACCCTGAGGTTGAGATCAACTATCAGTCGATTGGCAGCGGCGGCGGCATTCGCCAAATCATCGCTGGAACCGTTGATTTCGGCGCCAGTGACGTGGGCATGACTGATGAGCAGATGAAGCAGGCGAAGTCGCCTATTCAGCTCATTCCAACGGTAATGGGTTCGGTAGTACCGGCTTACAACGTTCCCGGAGTTAAAGAAGATCTGAAGTTCACCCCTGAGGTTCTGGCTAACATCTTCCTTGGCAAGATCACGAGCTGGAACGATCCAGCGATTCAAAAAATCAATCCCGATCTGAAACTCCCCAACCAGAACATTAACGTGGTTCATCGCTCTGACGGTAGCGGCACCACAGGCGTGTTCACCGATTATTTGTCCAAGGTCAGCCCCGAATGGAAGAACAGTGTTGGCAGTGGGACATCAGTAAAGTGGCCAGTGGGAATTGGCGGCAAAGGCAACGAAGGTGTTGCCGGAACGATTCGCGCGGTTGATGGCGCCATCGGATATGTCGAGTTGATCTACGCCTTACAGAGCAAGATCCCGTACGGCTCGGTAAAGAATGCGGCCGGCGCATTCGTGAAGGCCGATCTGCAGAACACCAGCGCGGCCTCGAACGGCGTAAAAATCCCCAACGACTACCGCGTTTCTATCACCAATTCCCCCAAGAAGGACGCATACCCAATTTCAACTTTCACCTGGTTGCTAATTCCGACCAAACCATCCGATGCAAATAAAGCGAAAATCATCAAGGACTTTCTCAGCTGGATGATCGACGATGGCCAGAAGATGGTGGAATCGCTGAACTATGCTCCCCTTCCGCCGGAGCTCCAGGGCCGCGTAAAAAATACCATTCAAAACCTGCAGTAAACTCCTCCCCTGTACTTCCTTGAAAGAGGCGCAGCATCCTGCGCCTCTTTGCATATCGAGTCCTGAAGCTCGTTTCCAAGCGATCAGAGTTTAGCAGGCTGCTGGTTGTCTAACGCTTTTCCCGATCCTGATAAACATGGTCCGCCGTAAGACTCTCGCCGCAATTGCCGCAGAAAGCGTCAGTGATGCGTACCGTGCGCTGGCATTGTGGGCAGGTCGGCGCCAATTGAAAGCGGCACTGCGGGCAGGCATTCGTATTCTTAAAGATACCCTTTGGAGTTCTTTGGCAGCATACCGGCCGAGGCGCCGGAACCACGCAAGCCAGGCTACGCCACGTTTTCGATCGCCATGGCAATCCCCATCCCGCCGCTCACGCACAATGTCGCGATCCCGAGATTGGCCTTCCGCTTGAGCACCTCGTGCAGCAACGTGACCGTAATTCGCGTGCCGGTGCAGCCAATGGGATGGCCCAACGCAATCGACCCACCATTCACATTGAGCTTTTCGTAATCAAAATGCAGCTGGCGATCGCAGGCCAGGACTTGTGCTGCGAAAGCCTCGTTCAGCTCGATCAAGTCGACATTGGAAACCTTGATGCCGTACTTTTCTTCTAGCTTCTTCAACGCAGGCACTGGACCGATACCCATGCGCTTGGGATCGACTCCCGCCGTGGTCGCGCCAACAATTCTCGCGAGCGGCTTCAGCTTGTGTTTGTTCGTGAACTCCTCGCTTGCCAATACCACTGCGGCCGCTCCATCTGTGATCCCAGAGGCATTCCCTGCTGTCACAGTTCCCTCTCCGGAAAAGACTGGTTTTAACTTTGCCATGTTTTCGAGAGATGCCGCGGGCAACGGATGCTCATCGCGTGCGAATACCTGCTTACCTTTTTTGCTTTCGATCGCGACCGGAACGATCTCCGCGTCAAAGCGTCCACTCTGGATGGCGCGTTCAGCACGCTGCTGAGAACAGAGCGCATACCGGTCCTGCTCTTCTCTGGAGATCTGGAATTCCCGCGCCAAGACTTCAGCCGTTTCCCCCATCACCATCTGCGCCATGGGGCAGAAAAAGCCGTCGCGATACATGCCATCGACCAGCTCCTGATTCCCCAGACGGTATCCCCAACGCGCACCGTCAAGGTAATAAGGTAGCCTGGACATCGACTCCGTACCTCCGGCCAGCACACATTCCAGACTTCCGTTTGCGATCTCCTGAAACCCCAACGCGATCGCCTTTAGTCCCGAGGCGCATGCCTGATTCACCGTATAGGCCGGTACAGTTTCGGGAACGCCGCTGCGGATGGATATCTGGCGCGCGACGTTAGGCCCTCCACCAGCTTGTCGTGCGTTGCCAATGATGGTTTCTTCAACCCGTTCGGATGAGACTCCGGCGCGCTCCAGCGCAGCCTTGGCCGCGATGACTCCCATATCGGCAGCAGTCATGTGGGCAAGCGAGCCGCCAAACTTGGCGATAGGCGTGCGCACGGCAGAGAGAATAAAGACGTCAGACAAAAAAGCTCCTTACTGTGAGAACAGTCCTTTCTCAATCGTAGCAGTTGGTGTGCCTTTGCTTACGTGGTTCCGGCCGCCTCGGCCCGTAGAAGGCTGAAGCACCCAAGCCGTATGTCTAAAGCCCATGCTCTCTCAAAATGAGGTTGTGAGATTTAGCGTTTCGTTCTACTCCGATGAATGGACATCCCAACCAGCGTACCGGCCGAGGCGGCCGGAAGCACGTAGGCAGCGCAGGGGCGTCGCAGGGTGCGTCGCAGAATCTGAACATCCTGGGCTTGTACACTGTCTGCGATGGATGCTCTCTACGGAATCCATGCGGTGGAAGAGGCGTTGCGCGCACGCAGCCGCTCGCTGGATCACGTGGAAGTCGCTCGAGAGCGGCACGATCAGCGGCTGCAGGCATTGATCGATCTGGCGCGCCAAGAGGGCGTTTCGTTGCGCTTTGTTCCTCGTGAACAGCTTGACCGCCTTGCGCGAACCAAGTCGCACCAGGGAGTCGTTGCCGTCGTAACCGGCAAAAATTATTCCGAACTCGATGAAATTCTTGCTCATAAAAACGGAAAGCACATTTTTGTCGTCGTGCTCGACGGTGTGGAGGATCCGCACAACCTTGGGGCGCTTATCCGCACCGCTGATGGCGCCGGAGTCGACGGAGTCGTGATTCCCGAGCGTCGAGCTGCGGCGGTTAACGCGACAGTTGCGAAGGCATCGGCGGGCGCTTCTGAGCACGTGAACATCGCCCGCGTCGTCAACCTGGCGCGAGCGCTCGAAGAGATGAAGGAACGCAACATCTGGATTGTCGGTCTGGATGAGCGCGGTGATCGCAGCTACGACCAACTCGACTACCGGATGGATTGCGCGATGGTACTGGGAGCCGAAGGTCACGGCTTACACGATTTGGTTCGCAAGAAATGCGACTACCTCGTCTCGATTCCCATGGCGGGAAAGGTTCCATCATTGAACGTGTCGGTCGCAGGGGCAATCGTGATGTATGAAGTCGCGCGCCAGAGGCGCGCGCTGGATACGGTATCAGTCGACCGTCCAGCCAAACAGCGTAAGGGCCTCGGCTCGTGAGATTGGTCATCGCCCTGGGCTTCGCGCTGGCGTTCTTAAGCGAAGATGCAGCATGCTGCGTCTCCACGGATGCGTTAATCCAATCGCCTGAGAAATCGACCGAACTCGATCGCAGTGCCTTTACTTTCCTGAATTGGGATCTCAACCTCCGCATCGAGACGGCTTCAGAATCTCTCTCTGTGCGCGGCAAGATCACCATGCGCAACGACTCTGATCAGCCACAGCGCCAGATTCCGCTTCAGATCTCATCGTCATTGAAGTGGGCATCCATCAAGCAAAACGGCAGCTCGATTCCCTTCACGGCTTCCAAAGTACGTTCCGATCTGGATCACAGTGGCAATGTGCAGGAGGCAGCGATCACGCTGCCTGTGCCGCTTTCACCGGGAGCATCGCTTGAGTTGGAAGTCGGCTACAGCGGAACTGTCTCGCTCGACACCACACGTCTCGCGCAGCTTGGGGCGCCTCTCGCAGCGCGTGTAGCGAGTGACTATGACCGCATCACGCCCAGCTTTACCTGTCTGCGCGGGGTCGGCCATGTGCTCTGGTTTCCTGTTTCGATCTCGCCGGCGATTCTCGCACAGGGCAATCGCGTGTTTGAGGAGACGAGCGCATGGGCGGTGCGACATTCCATGTCCCGCATGACCCTAAACATATCGGATTCGGACGTACCCGAAATTGACTACTTTTCTGCGAATGCGCAGAAATTCGGGTTCGTTTCCAATGGGCAACTAGGCCATGGCTTGCGGACTTTTTCCTGGTATCACCTTGGCCTCTCCGGACCTGTGCTTGTGGGCGCTCAATATCGTTCCGTACTTGCCAGAAACGATGTCAATAGCGTTTTCACGATCCGCTTCTTACCTGAACACGAAGCGCAAGCCGACGACTATGCTCGTGTGATCCGCAACACCGTGGCTCCGATCATCCGCAATTCAAAATTTCCGCCGCTAGCCTCGGTGCTGGAATTGCCAGAAGCAGAGGATTCAACATTCGAAGCTGATACGATACTTCTCACACCCCTCAAAACGATTGATCGGAAGTCACTGGAAGTCACTACTGCGTACATGCTTGCTCATCAGACCCTGTGGTCGCCTCGCGCCTGGATCTACGCCGGTGCCGCCCACCTCGCCCAGGCGCTGATGCGCGAACAGCAGGATGGGCGCGCCGCTGCCATCAGCTACATGCAGCAGCGCCTCACGCCACTGCTGCTTGTGGACTCCACCGCTCCTGAATCGGCTAAGAGCAGCAGCTTGGTGAACACAACGAGCGAAGTCTTCTTTCGCACCAAGGCAATGTATGTCTGGTGGATGCTGCGTGAAGCCGTCGGGCAGCGCGTTTTGCTCGACTCCTTGCAGCAGTATGATCCCGATGTGGATAAAGAGCCGTCATATATCCAGAAGCTTCTCGAAAAGAATTCGCACAAGGATCTGGAGTGGTTCTTCGATGATTGGGTTTACCAGGACCGTGGCCTTCCGGAATTTACCGCCAGCAATGGATATGCGCGTGCGAGCCTGCAGGGTATTTATCTAGTGTCCGCAACCATCGAGAACAAAGGAGCTGCGGCGGCGGAAGTGCCGGTTATCGTGCACACCGACAAGGGAGATGTTCCGACTCGCCAGCGCGTTCCAGGACACAGCAAAGTAGCGGTCCGAATCGAAGTCGGCAGCCGTCCCATTGAGCTGACCGTCAATGACGGAAGTGTTCCGGAAGCGGATCGATCCGACAACATCACTCCAATACGAATTGCCACTCAATAGAAAGGAAGCTGAATGGCATATATCCAATTCCTCGGCGCCGCCGGCACCGTGACCGGATCGAAACACCTGATCAATACTGGAGACAAGCAGGTGTTGGTCGACTGCGGCCTCTTCCAGGGACTGAAGCAGTGGCGCGAACGCAACTGGCAGCCGCTGCCGATTCCGGCAAGCGAGATCGATGCGGTGGTTCTCACGCACGCGCACCTGGATCACTCCGGATGGATTCCCAAGCTGGTCAAGCAGGGTTTTCGTGGACGGATTTATGCCAGCCCGGCAACCATCGACTTATGTGGGATTCTCCTTCCCGATTCAGGACATCTGCAGGAAGAAGATGCAGCTCATTACAACCGTAATAAATCCTCGAAGCACAATCCCGCTCTGCCGCTTTACACACTCTCCGAGGCACAGGATTCTCTGAAGTACTTCGAGCCTATTCCGTTCGAGAGGCCCGCGCAGCTCGGCTCGTTTTTTCAATTTCGATTTGTGCCGGCGGCCCACATCGCGGGTTCGTCGATGGCCGAGATTAAGCTGACGCTGAACGGTGGAAATAAGCGATTGCTATTTACCGGAGATATCGGCCGCGTACATGATGACGAGGTTTCTTCGGGAAAGGTTCAACACTTTGGTCCGCGAGAGGGCGAGTCTGCCGACGTGCTCGTGATGGAATCCACTTATGGGAATCGCCTGCATCCGACCAGCGACGTTCGTCCCGAGCTGGCGAAACTCATCTCCGATACCGCTGCGCGTGGTGGCACCGTTGTAATTCCTGCCTTCGCCGTCGAGCGCACGCAAAAGCTTCTCTTCCTTATTAAGGAACTGATGGAGGAGAAGCAGATTCCGAGCATTCCCGTCCATATCGATAGCCCCATGGCTATCTCCGCGATTCAGGTCTTTCTGAAGCACTCCGAGGAATACACGCCGCAGACGCGTGGATTGATCGCGCGTTATGGCTCTCCTCTCCAGTGGGACAGCTTCTTCTTCGATCAGAAGCAGGAAGACTCGCGCAAACTAAACGACGCGCGCTATCCGATGATCATCATCTCTTCCAGCGGCATGGTGACCGGCGGGCGCATTGTGCATCACTTGATCCATCGGCTTTCAGACCCGAGAAACACTGTAATCTTCATTGGCTTTCAGGCACCAGGCACGCGAGGTGCTCTGATAAAAGCTGGTGCATCATCAGTCAAATTGTTCGGCGAAGAGGTCCACGTTCGCGCGCAGGTCGCCGCACTCGAGCAGTTCAGCGATCATGCCGACACGCCGGAGTTGCTGAAGTGGCTTTCGACGTTCACGCAAAACCCGTCGCAGACGTATCTGGTCCACGGCGAACAGCCGGCGGCTGCAGCTCTGCGCGATGCAATTAGCGAGAAGCTTGGGTGGAAAGTGGATGTCGCGCAGTGGCTCCAGAAGGTGGAGATCGGTCACTAGCTCGACCGTCAAGCCAATGTCAGTCGCAAGGCTTTGTACCCGGCGCTGTCCATTATGAAACCGGCATCCTGAGCCTCTCCTTTAGCCGAACGATCTGCCGGAATGAGCCGAACTCCGTTGCTGCATCCTGGCTCTTTCACGAGGATTTGTCGTATAAGAGCCACGAAACGGCATGGAATCGAATGATCGCCGGCGATCCTTCGCCCAAAGGAGGGGCACAGGATGGGAGGGATTGAGGTGAGCTCAACACGTCGGTTCTCCGAAAGTGTCGCGAAATCTCTCGATCGCTAAACCACAGCCCTATTCCCGTCAGCATCCAAGCTTCTGATGCTGCGTACTGCGAATTCCGCGAGTTCCAGTCACCGGCCGCGCACTCTCAGGCTTCATAAGAATCCGCGTCTTTTTCACCGGCACCACAACATGAGCACGCTCGCGATCATCGTCACCATCGTCGGCATTGCATGGGCGCTGATCGTATTGCTGCAGCCCGCGCCTAAATACCACCTGGCGCAAACGCCTGACGGTTCCATCGACTCACCCGATTTCGTTCGCCAACTGGAAGCGATGACGGATACCAGGCTGCAGCGCGCTGTCTCCATTGATGTGCTGACAAATGGAGAAAATTTTTATGAAGCTGAGCTCGAGGCGATCGGCAAGGCAAGGCGGAATATCAATCTCGAGGCTTACATCTTCCATCATGGGAAAATCGCCAACCGCTTTCTGGAAGCCTTGGTCGAGCGCGCACGAGCCGGAGTGCAGGTTCGCATTGTGGTCGATGCGTTGGGAAGCTTCAGTACCTCGCGACATTTTTTCAAGCCTCTGCTCGAGGCTGGCGGACATATGGAGTGGTATCACCCGCTACGATGGAACAACTGGACCAGGGTGAACAATCGAACGCACCGTGAGTTGATGGTGGTGGATGGCGAAGTTGGGTTTATCGGAGGAGCTGGAATTGACGATCAGTGGCTCTCCGGTACTCGCCGGCAGCCACGCTGGCGCGATACGGTCTGTCGTGTGCGCGGTGAAGCAGTTGCTGGACTGCAGGGCGTCTTTCTCGAGAACTGGCTCAATTCATCGGGCGAGATTCTTGCTGGAAACGACTTCTTTCCGGAGCTTCCGACGAATGGAAGCGCGCAGGGATTCGTGATCGACAGCAGTCCGTCGTTCGGCGGATCGACTCGGGCCCACGTTCTCTATCAAGCTTTGATACGTTCGGCAAATAAGTCGATTTACATTACAACTCCGTATTTTCTTCCGGACACCTCCATTCGCGAGGAGATGCTGCGAGCCATCAAAGAGCGTCACGTGCAGATCAGAATCATTACCCCAGGACGCAAGAGTGACCATGCGATGACTCGCAATTCCGGCCGTGCGCTTTATGGCGATCTGCTGGAAGCGGGAGCTGAGATTTACGAGTACAACCCGACAATGATCCATGCCAAGGTGCTCATCGTCGATGGACACTGGTCTGTAGTTGGGTCCACGAACTTCGACAATCGCTCGCTCGGCATCAACGATGAGGTAAACCTTGCAACTCGCAGTCCCGAACTTGCTTCTCGCTTGACGCAAGATTTCCAGCACGATCTCGCCGAATGCCGGAGAGTCACCTACGACCAGTGGAAAAAGCGGCCGGTATGGGAGCGTGCTTTCGAAACCGCAGGGTGGTTTCTTCAGCGACAGCAATAAATGGCGATCACGATCCGCCTGGTTACATACAACATCCACAAATGCCGCGGCTGGGACCGCCGTGTTTCTCCGGAGCGCATTGCGCGTGTGTTGGCGCCCTTAAAGGCAGACTGCATTGCGCTGCAGGAGGTAGTGGACGGCTCTCCATTAGGGAGAGTGAATCAGGCGGAGGCGATCGCAGATGCTCTGACGGGGAAATACGAAGTTTTTTTTGGCCGGACGCGTGACCTGCGCGGCTCCCATTATGGGAATGCCACGCTCGCTCGGCTGCCGGTTGCATGCAGCGAGACGTATGACCTTAGCTGGAAGCACCGCGAGCCCCGCGGGTGCTTGCGCACGGACATTCGTATGAAAAGAGGAGAGCTGTTGCACGTCTTCAATGTGCATCTTGGCACAAGCTACCTCGAGCGCCGGGCCCAAGGCCCTCTACTGCTCAGCGAGGAAATGCTGAACCATGTCGCCCACACCGGCCCTCGCGTGATTCTCGGGGACTTCAATGAATGGACGCGAGGCCTCACCTCAGAGCTGATGGTCAAGCAATTCAGCAAGATCCATCTTCATGAACACCAAAAAAGACGAGGAACTTTTCCCGGCCCAATACCGGTATTGGAGCTTGATCACATCTACTTCGATCCCTCGTTGGAGCTTGTTCGATTCCGAATAGTTCGGAATCGGCTCTCGCTGCTGGCATCAGATCACCTGCCACTTCTGGCAGAATTCAGACTCAAGTCATAGTGCTTCAAGGAGTTAGCGATTCACAAGCAAGTAACTTTTTGCGATTACCACGAAGTTACTAGAGAGGTCTTTACAGCGGCAGTGACTCACAATATTCTCCCTCACGAAGGCAGTTCTGGGGGAGGGCTGCCGGGCGCTTGCGGCTTTCGGGCCGGCAGGCGCTTTGAATTTCGGGGCTCGCTATTGACGGGGGTTAACGCGAGCCCCTTAACTTCTACTGCGCCAAGGCCTTCTGGGCTCCGCTTCTTTTTGGCTGGGACATCATCTAATCAACTTCAGCTAGCCCAATGCTAGGATTGAAGGTTGGACCATTTCGATGGGGGAGAACTTACATGGCAGGTGACGCGGTAATGGAAGTGACCGATGCCAATTTTGAGCAGAGCGTGCTCAAGTCTGAACAGCCGGTAATGGTGGATTTCTGGGCTACATGGTGTGGCCCATGCAAAGCGCTGTCGCCAGTAGTGGATGAGGTAGCACAGGCTTATAACGGCAAGGCGAAGGTCTACAAAATGGACGTAGATCGCAATAACTCGACACCGATGCGCTACGGAGTGCGCGGAATCCCCACGCTGCTGATCTTCAAAGACGGCAAGGTGGCGGAGCAGATCGTCGGGTATGTGCCGAAAGACACCATTCAGAAGGCATTAGACAAGCATGTGTAGTCAGCTTCTAATCCGCTGAGCTTCTCAGCTGCGAAGCTCAAGTTTTGTTGTATCCAGAGCGCGCCGTAAGTACGGTGCGCTTTTCATTTTTCTGCTAAAGACGCAACTACTACCTGCTTTTCCTCATTTCCCCTTAGAATCATCGGTCGCCGGAACAGCACGGTACGGGATTCCGCGCGGGAGGATGAGCATTGGCTACCATCACTGAACCGAAAACTCCGGAAGCGCGATTTGAACCGTACGTTCCTTCCGAGACGAAGCTCAAAGAATTCACTCCGCGTGCGCTGATTCTCGGGTCGATATTTGGAATTCTCTTCGGCGGTGTGACGGTGTACGTTGGGCTCCGCGCTGGTCTCACCGTTTCTGCGTCGATTCCCATCGCAGTGCTCTCGATCAGTATTCTGCGCGCCTTTGGTCGGGCCACCATTCTCGAAAACAATATTGTGCAGACGACTGGGAATGCCGGGCAGTCCGTCGCGTCGGGCGTGATCTTCACTCTGCCCGCTCTCATCTTTCTAGGCTTTCAGCTCGAAGTTGCGCGGATTTTTCTGCTGAGTCTTGTCGGTGGACTCATCGGTGTGTTTTTCATGATCCCTCTGCGTCGGCAATTGATTGTGAAGGAGCATGGCGTCCTCACCTATCCCGAAGGGACGGCATGTGCCGATGTTCTCGTTGCCGGCGACCGGGGAGGCAGCTTCGCCGGCCGCGTCTTCTGGGGACTCGGCCTGGGTGCGCTTTACACGTTTTTCCAAAATGAGAATCTGCTCGCCGCCTGGCCTAGCACGCCTACGTGGGACATCAAGCAATATGCGGGTGCGTCGATTCGCGCCAACACCACCTCCGAATACATGGGCGTCGGATACATCATCGGACCGCGAGTCGCGGGTGTGCTGTTCGCTGGAGGCGTCTTTTCGTGGCTCGTGCTGATGCCGGCCATCCACTTCTTCGGCGCGGGCTTGGCCACGCCCATCTATCCCGGCACAATGCCGATCTCACAGATGTCGCCCACCGATCTTTGGCGCACGTATGTTCGCCCCATGGGCGCAGGCGCTGTGGCATGTGCCGGCCTGATCACGCTGATGAAGACCATGCCAACCATTGTCTCGGCAATACGCACCAGCGTGAAACAGTTGGGCTCGGAAAAGAGCGAACGCTCCAACCTGCGTACAGATGACGATTTGCCTATGTGGGTGACGGTTGGCGGCTCGGTGCTGCTGATTATCATGATGTGGGGGTTTCTCACGTTTAAGCCTGTTCCAGGCGCGCAGACTTCGCTCTTCGCCAATATCGTGGCTTCCGTCTTCGTCGTCGTTTTTGGATTCTTATTCGTTACAGTTTCTTCGCGCATTACTGGCCTGATCGGCAGCTCGGCCAATCCTGTTTCAGGAATGACGATCGCGACGCTGATGGCTACCTCCGCGATCTTTCTGGCGTTGGGCTGGACGGCTCCCGCTTTCGGCGCGCTCGTGCTCACCATCGGCGGAGTAGTTTGTATCGCGTCGTCCAATGCCGGCGACACTTCGCAGGACTTAAAGACAGGCTATCTGATTGGGGCGACTCCGAAGTGGCAACAGGCGGCCTTGCTGATCGGAGTCACCGTTTCCACATTCGCCGTTGGTTACACGCTGACAGGGATGAACAAGGGGCTCGAAGAATTCCGGCCACTTGTTAGGCAGATAGACCTCAATCGTCTGCCGCCGGGAGTCACCGTCGAAGAAACCAACGGGCAACGCGGCTTCACGCGCGATCGCTTCAGCTATCGCGATGCCCAAGGGCAGATGGTCACTCTCCCCGGGCATGACTACTACGTCCTGAATGCGATTAATTCCTCGGAAATTGCCAGCGGCAAGTACCTCTACAGCCCTAAATCGGGACAGATCGAAGTACAGTGGATCCAGGGCATCGGGAGTGAGCGTGCTCCCGCTCCTCAAGCACAGTTAATGTCGACTGTGATCAACGGCATTCTGACACGCAAGCTGCCTTGGGGATTGGTAATGCTTGGAGTGTTCCTGGTGATCGTGGTCGAGCTGCTGGGAATTCGCTCTTTGGCGTTTGCTGTGGGGGCTTACATCTCGATCGGAACGACGCTTGCGATCTTCGCTGGCGGCGTTGTCCGCTGGCTCGTAGAGTCCGCCGCCAAACGCGCCGGCGAAACTCCGGCTGAAACCGATGTTAGCCCCGGTTCTCTGTATGCCAGCGGCCTGATCGCTGCGGGCGGAATCATGGGCCTGGCTGGTATTGGTGTGAAGCTCATATTTGGAGCCGACAAGCCAAACCCGTTGGACATCAGTTCGCGGTTGCCGGCGATGGGTTTCGGTGCACTGGGGTTGAATGTAGTAGCGGTTATTGCGTTTCTTGTGCTCGCGTGGTCTCTCTATCACTTTGCCCGCAAACCGCTGGGGAGTGGTGGAAGCACAGCAGCAAAAAATTAACCCATTGTTGTCTTTGTGGCACACCGCCCTCGGCTGTGAGGCCGCTGTGCCACATTGGTTTTCTTTCTCAGCCCGCCCTTAAATGAACCTTCAGCATCCTTTTTCCCAAACGGAGAACAAATGGATTCGGAAGGCTCCGTCTCAAGATTCGATCTTCCACTAGCACATTTTCAACGTGAACCGCTCTTTCCTTAATTTTTCTTTGAGCCTCGGTGCGCGAGGGCGTGAGAGCACAAACTACCAGCAGCTTGTCGATCTCAATGGGAAGAGGATCGGCGGCAGCACCACCCAATCCAATCTGGGAAGTAAGCACGTTGCATTGCGGCAGTTCATCAGGTACCTGATGCTTTTGGAACTGCTTCGCCCAGTTCTCCTCCGCCTCGTGCGCGGCCTGCTCGGAGTGAAAATCCTTGACAATTCTGCGTGCCAAATCCTTCTTGGCTTGCATGGCATGCACTGCCCCTGACGCGACCCTTGACTTCAAGTCCTCGATCTCCGCCGTTCGCAAATCGGTGAGCAGAGTGTAGTAGCGCCACATCAGCTCGTCGGAGATCGACATCAGCTTGCCGTACATCTCGAGTGGCGGCTCTTTGATTCCGATCGCATTCCCCAGCGACTTCGACATCTTCTGCGTGCCATCAAGCCCTTCGAGGATGGGCATCATCAGGACAACCTGCGTGGGCTGACCGTGCTGGTGTTGCATCTCACGGCCGGTAAGAAGATTGAATTTCTGATCCGTTCCGCCGAGTTCCACGTCGGCTTCCAGAGCGACGGAGTCATAGCCCATCGCGAGTGGATACAGGAGCTCGTGCATGGCGATTGGCTGCTCTTTTTGAAAGCGATCATGAAAGTCGTCGCGTTCCAGCAATTGCGACACTGTGTATTTTTCAGCGAGGCGGATGAAATCGATGGCGCTGAATTTCGAGAACCATCGGCTGTTGAAGTCGATCACCGTTTTTTGATGATCGAGAATTTTGAAGACCTGCTCTTTATAGGTCTCCGCATTGCGGTCGATCTCTTCGCGCGTTAATGGCTTACGGGTGGCCGAACGTCCGCTGGGATCGCCGATCAAGCCGGTAAAGTCGCCGATCAGGAAGATGGCGGTGTGACCCATGTCCTGAAAATGTTTGAGCTTGCGAATCAAAACCGTGTGACCAAGATGCAGATCGGGCGCGGTGGGATCGAAGCCGGCTTTCACCTTGAGGGGCTTGCCGGTTTTGAACGATTTTTCCAGACGCTCGCGCAGTTCCTGCTCGCGAATAATTTCCACCGCGCCCTTCTTTAGATATGCGAGCTGCTCGTCAACTTGAGGAAAGGTCATGCGATATGGGTAAAGAGCTCCGACTCACGTTGCTCGGTCAGGTCCTGCATTTTGGGCGTGTAGTCGAGAAAATGAGGGGTGCGGCGATGCGCGTCGAGCGCGGTGTCATCGCGATAGAGCTCGTAAAGCATGAATTTTCGCGGCTCTTTGCGCGACTGGAGCACGTCGAAACGCATGCATCCCGGCTCAGTTTGTACCAATTTGACATAGGAACGGAACATATCGGCCGTTTCCTGTTCGCGGCCAGCTTTTACGGTGATATGAACTGTCAGGCAGATCATCGGGGCTCCAGGAATCCTTCATTTTACGGGAAAAGGCGGGTTGAACATGGAGACCAGAAAGAAACCGATGTCCAAAGCTAACCTACGCTGCGCGATATCGTCCTTTCCGCATGCGGGCTCTTGCCATTCTCGGACCTGGAGCGCAGGACAGCGACTTAGAGCGTCTGCGAGACACCGGCCTAAAGGTTGAGCATTGGGACACCAGTGATTCGCAATCCGCCGCCGATCTTGTGGCTGTTATGGGCGGAGACGGCACAATTCATCGCTTTCTTCCACAGCTTTTGCGGGTGAAAATCCCGGTTTTGCTGGTTCCATGCGGCAGTGGAAACGACCTGGCGCGGGCTGTAAGCATCTCGACAGCACAAAATGCGCTGGATCTGGCGCGGCAATTCGTCGCCGGAAACGCCATCCTGCGCGTGATAGACGTCGGAATCATCGTCAATAAATACGGTTACGAGATCCCTTTTTGCTGTGTTGGCGGCCTTGGACTGGACGCAATTGCAGCCGAATGCGCCAATTCTATGCCGCGCGGGCTTCGTGGAAACGGCGGTTATGTGCTTGGAATGACTCGTGCGCTGCTGCAAGCGCCGGCTTTGCGGCTGCGAATTTGCGCTAATGGACGCGAAATTACGCAGGATTCCTGCATGCTTAGCTTCGCTAATACACCTTCTTTTGGCGGTGGATTGCGCATTGCGCCGCACGCAAAGCTCGATGACGGCGCACTGGAGTGCGTTCTGGTGCAGAAAATGGGACGTTTAAAGCTTCTTCGGAGCGCCATTGCGCTGCTTCGAGTGCGTCATTTGAAGCTTAAGGAAGTCACTTCTTTCTCCTCCGAGCGCCTGCGAATCGAGAGCAATCCGCCTACTTGGGTGTTTGCGGATGGCGAACCGGTGTGCCAAACTCCGATTGATGTGCACGTTATTCCTCGCGCTTTGCGCCTGTTAAGCGCTTAAAAGACGGAAACTGCGGCTTCCGCGAGCATTTTCAGCCGTTGCGCATCATCCATTTGCGGCATTGCGCCCGCTTCCGAAGCCACCCAGGACGCCCATTTATTGGCAAATGCCAGCGTCTTTTCCAGCTCTAATCCGCGCAAAATGCAATGGATGGCGGCGGCAGTAAAGGCGTCGCCGGCGCCGATTGTGTCGCGTACGCGCACCTTAAAGCCCGGATGCGACACGACTTTTTCGGCTTGCGCAGCCATTGCGCCACGCTCTCCGCACGTTACCAGCACCACTTTAAGGCCGTATTTGTCCAGCAATTCGCGCATTAGCGCGCCGTTAGAAGCGCTTTTCAGGCCCAAGATCGCCGCTATTTCGGGCAATTCCACGTCATTTAACTTCAAAATGGTCGCCAAATGGAGCGACGAATCGATGATTCCGCGCTCATAAAACGGCCTTCGAAGATTGATATCGAAGACTCGCAGACACTCCGGGCGCGTGTTTTCGAGAAAATTTTGAATGGCTTCGTGCGATTTTGGGGTTCTTTGCGCCAGACTTCCGCAGCAGACGGCGTCACAGTTAGCGGCTATTTCGCGCCAATTTGGGGTCCATTCGAGCGCATCCCAGGCGACCGGCTGGCGGATTTCGTACTCCGGCTGACCGGCTCTGAATCGAACCTCCACGGTACCTGTTGGAAGTTTCAAATCGGTCTGAATACCGCTGGTGTCGAGATTGCGCCGGGCGAGCTCCGACTGAATCTCCGCGCCCAGCGAGTCATTCCCGATTCGGGAAGCGATGATTGCATGCTCGCCCAGCAGGGAAGCGATGTAGGCGAAGTTGAGCGGGGCTCCGCCCAGATGTTTGCCCGTGGGAAGCATGTCCCAGAGAGCTTCGCCAAGGCCAACTACCAAGTGTGCGGGCAGAGCCATGATAGGAAGCTATGTGGCACAGCCGCCCTCGGCTGTGGACTCTGCATAGTACACAGGCGACAGCGCCTGTGCCACACACCATTTTTAGGTGATCTGGGTACTAGAAATGTTGTGACTGGCCAAACTGTCATCCTGAGGCCGATGTTGGCCGAAGGATCTCCCGCGATGCCTTGGAACGTACTTGCTGCCTCACGGCTCTTTGGCGAATATCCTGGTGAAAGGGCCGGGATGCAGCGAGTCAGTCTGATTCATTCCGGGAGATCCTTCGGCCAACAGCGCGCCTCAGGATGACAGTTCTTAACGAGCACGACTCGGGACCATTCTAGTGTCCCAGGATCAGTCCGTGTGGCACTGCCTGGGGAAATACATAGGCGTACATCAAAACGATCAATCCCACGATCGCTCCCAGTGCGATCGAGTGCCACACCACGAAGCGGAAGATCTGGCCCTCGTTTCCAAGCTGATTGGTCGCTGCTGTTGCCACGCAGATCGACTGCGCATCCACCATCTTCCCCATTACGCCGCCGGCGCTGTTGGCGGCGCACATCAGCACCGGATCTAGGCCGAGCTGCTGCGAGGTAATGCGCTGCAGGCTGCCGAAGAGCGCGTTTGACGACGTGTCGCTGCCGGTGAGCGCCACTCCGAGCCATCCCAGGAAGGTTCCGAAGAATGGATAAAACCTTCCGGAGCGGGTAAAAGCGAGTCCCAAAACGGCATCGAGGCCTGAATATCGCGTCACGTAGCCCAAGCCGAGCATGAACGAGATCGCGAGTATGGCAAAGCGCATTCGATACAAGGTATGACCGAACACTCGTAAAAGCCGTCGCGGACTGAGTCCCAGAATGAAACCCGAGATGACGGCGGCAAGAAAGCATCCGCTGCCCGTGGCTGAGAGCCAGTTGAAATCGAACCTCGCCGCTTCGCGCGTGGGCTTGGCCACTACAGGAGCCGCGCGCATCACGTTGTTGTGCAGAATCGGGAACTCCCAGCCGCCGCGCTGGAATGCCGGAGTTGTGTAGCGATTCATGGCGGTCTTAATGGTTGGCAGGCCCCAAAGCAACACGATGACGGAAAGAATGAGGAACGGCAGCCAGGCCAATGCTGCTTCTTTGCGCCGCTCGCGCATAAATACCTTCGGATCTGGCGGCGGGTTATCGATCAGCGACTGGCGAATGCGGTCTGCCTCCTCCTTTGACAGAGACTTCGTCGTGACACTCAGTGTCACTGTAAAAACCTTTCCCTCTCGCCATAAGCGCTTCGGTTTCCAGAGCTTCAGAAACACCACCAGCACAATCATCGAGACGACTCCACTGGTGATATCCACAAGATTGCTATCCATGTAGTTCGCCCAGAAGAACTGCGTGGCGCCGAAGGAGAATCCAACGACGAGGATCGCCGGCAGCACTTCGAAGGTCAGCTCCCAGCCCACCATGGCGCGCACCAGCCAAAATGGAACTATGACCGCCGTGATCGGAAGGATGCGTCCGATCATCGCGCTTAAATCCGGCTCAGGCAGACCGCAAACCGCAGCCAGCGTGTGTACCGGGATGCCGATCGCTCCCCATGCGACTGGAGCGGTGTTCGCGATCAAGTTGAGCGCAGCGGCGTGGAAGGGACGGAATCCCAGGCCGATCATGAACGCGCCGGCAATCGCGACCGGCGATCCAAATCCGGCACAGCCTTCGATGAACGCGCCGAAGCAGAAGGCCACGAGCAGCACCTGCAGGCGCTGGTCATAAGTGATGCGAGCAATCGAGCGCTGCATGATCTCGAATTTGCCGGCCTCGACTGAGACGTCGTAGAGAAAGACGGCAGCCACTACGATCCAGACAATCTTCAGCAATCCAAACGAGACACCGTACAGAAAGCTGGCCGCGGCGAGCGAGACAGGCATGTGAAACGCCGTAGTCGCGACGACCATCGCCGTCGCCACGCCGGCTAACGCAGCCAGATGCGGACGTACCTGCAGTCCAGCCAGCAACACGAAGAGCACAATAATCGGCAGCGCCGCGCACAACGTGGACAGCCACCAATGTCCGAACGGATCGTAGGTCTGGGTCCAGGCCATGGGTGGGGATTGTACCGAACAACACCCGGATCGGCTGCGGTTAGCGGTTCTGAGAACTGGGTGATTGTTCACATTTCGGGTGATCCTTTGCGATTGATGACTCCTACGCTCAAATTGCATCGGCCCGAACCACGCGCATAGGCTCGTCACCAATGATGTGATATCATGATATCAAGCGATAAGATCGGAGGAAGATATGGGGCAGCTTGTGGTGCGGAATCTCGCGAGCGCTGTGAAGGAACGGTTGCAGCAGCGGGCCCGGCGGAATCGCCGAAGCATGGAGGAGGAGGTGCGTGAAATTCTTCGCAATGCGGTCATTAATGATGATGAAGGCTCGGCTCGCGGATTTGGCTCCGAGATTGCCCGCTTGTTCGCTAAGACCGGATTGCACTCTGACATTGCAGAATTGCGAGGTAACGAGATAAACCCGGCATCGTTCGAGTCATGATTATTCTCGACACCAACGTGCTTTCCGCGTTAATGCAGCAGGAGCCCGATAAGAAAGTTGTGGCGTGGCTCGACCAGCAGCCCCGAACGTCGATCTGGACTACGTCATTGACGCTTCTCGAAGTGCGATTCGGGCTGCAGATCATGGCCACTGGAAAACGCAGATCTTTGCTGATGCAAGCATTTGAAAATCTGCTCGACATGATGAGCCAGCGGGTCGCACCGTTTGACGCCGCCGCTGCCAGGCAGGCGGCTGACTTGAGGGCATCTCGTAAACGACGAGGCCGACCGGGAGAGCTGCGGGACACGATGATCGCAGGGATCGTCGTTGCGCATCACGCTGCGCTCGCCACGCGCAACCTGAGTCACTTTGAAGATTTGTCCGTCCCTGTAGTTAACCCCTGGCTCGCCTAAGCTGCCGCGAGGATTCGGCCACGAATTGAAGATCGCAGTGACCAGGAGCGGGACGCAGCATACCGGCCGAGGGCGGCGGAACGACCGATTCACAGATCGGGAACACGAATGCGAGATACGCCTATCTTCCAACCTCCAACCTTGTCGGTGCTTAGGTATCAGGTGGGACAGTAGTCAGCGGGAGTACTCAGTAACAGATCAGGCTCTCCCCTTTTGGCACACTAACACTTCAGCGTTCGTCTCTTTCCGAATTCCCCGGCTGCAGGTGCTTCACAAGCTTGTCAGCCTCATTGGCCGTTTGGTTTAGTCCAGACGGATCGTTTAACTGTGGCAGGGATTTCCAAAAATCCCGGAGTTGCGCGGCTGCGAAGATGGCTGGTTGGTACCGAATTTCATCCAGCGATCGTATAAGAGCGATTGTCTGGCTATAGCGATCCCTGTAACCGTGAGTCTCAGCCCAAATGCCGTTTTGGTCGATCAGATTCCACCAGCCTACCGGCAGCGTTGGGCCAATCGCCTGCCAATATTTCACATCAGCTTCCAGCCTGGATGTCAGCTCCGGACCTGCCGCAGCTCCTCCCGCCTTGGCATATTGTTCTATGAGCGTTCCATCGTCTTTTGACAATTTCGGATCGTCCAACATGGAACGAATCGTGGGCAGTGCTGCCTCTCCAGATTTTCCCAGCTCCTCCAGCACAAAGTTTTTGGCTGGGTAAATTTTCGAATCGGCGTACGATCTCAAAGCCTCAGCACGCGCCTTGCGATCTTCAATCGCGACGGCGGCTTCGATTTGC
>Ga0066708_10000053_pt1 | contig 19108 bp, 18 predicted proteins | sample GraSoiAngelo_157_FD_66504 | JGI IMG/M metagenome (GOLD analysis project Ga0066708, IMG submission 66504) | Grasslands soil microbial communities from the Angelo Coastal Reserve, California, USA - 14_1009_16_20cm | ecosystem: Environmental > Terrestrial > Soil > Grasslands | place: USA...
CGATAATTCCGCAATTCTCCTTCGAAGGGAGAACGGCTACACCCAATTACCTGGCATTCTTTGCCAGCGTAATGTTCGACCAGCGCCCGGCCGATGCCTCTGCTTGTTCCCGAAATTAAAACGACCTTGTTCTCAAGCATTTTGCGCTTCGCTGATGAGCACTCCAACGTAGTCAGCAAGCGATTGAATCGTTCGAAATGGACTTTCGTTCATCGAGAGCGCTCGTTCATTGGCCAACGTCAGACTAATGCCGAACATATCCTCCACTTCTCGCTCGACTGCGATCAGTAGGTTCACGAGAGCTAACGAATCCACAACTGACTGTGGGCCCAGCAGGCGAGTTTCAGGTGTCTTCGTCAATTGCCGATCCGCTGGTAACCCGCCGTTAATCCAATCAACAGCGCGATAAATGGTAGAGAACTGGGCTTCCGGAGTATTCATAAATCATCAAATCGACAAATAATACTATGGCCCAACGGGGGTGACCACAGTCAGACAGCCTGAATGGAAAGCTCTCTCGTTGCGGTCGAGACCGCCCCGGCCCGGCAGACTCGACCTGGTCCGGGGCGCGGTTTTAGCGGGAGATCGCTAACCTCTCGTTCACCAATTGTTAGCTCTATGCTACTATTACGCTCACGGCCGGGCAACTGGCGTCAGCAGAAAGCTTAATGGCGGGGCCGGAGCACACACGTCATCACCTGAGGTCATGTCTGAATGGTTCATCTTTCCCATTGCCAGAATCTCCCCTTTGCTGTTGATGGCATGCGCTTCAACCAGCACGGCGCTGAGAGCAGCCACGGGAGCGACATTATTCAAATCGACAACGCCTGTTTGTTTGTTCCAAACAAAAGCGCGATCGCCGGACGAGCTTGACGAACTGCCAACTACCGTGCCGGAGTCGTTAATATCAAGCGCACGGCTCGAGTTACCCCCGGGCAGAATTCCCAGATCCTCCATTCCGCCACCCTTCGTCCACAAAAACGCGCGCATCCCGCTTGGACCTTCGGAATAACCAACTACGTCACCAGCGTTATTAATCGCCACGGCCTCGCTAGCGGAGTCCCCGGGCAACGTGCCAAGGTCACGCACATTGCCACTCTTTGTCCACACCACAGCGCGGTCACCGGCAGGGCCAGCAGAGGCTCCAGCAACCTCGTCGGAATCATTTAGGTCGTGAACTTTACTGTAATTACCCCCGGGCAGAATTCCCAGGTTTCGCACCCCCGTCTTCTGCGTCCACAAAATCGCTTTGCTGCCACTCCGCCCAGAGGAATAGCATGCGACGTGACCGTATTTGTTAATGGCCACCGCCTGACCGCATGTATCACCTGGGAGCAGCGGTAAAGGCCGCAATCCGCCCCTGGCGGTCCAAATGAACGGAAGAATTCCCGTCGCCGCATTCGAACTGCCAGCAATTTCTCCAGAGTCGTTGATTCCGGTTGCTGAACTGTAGTCGCCCCCGGGCAAAACACCCAAGTGTTTGACGCTCCCGTGAGGACGATTCCAAAGCGTTGCTCGAGGTGTGCCTTCGCCTTTACTGCTTGTTCGGCCGACGATATCTCCAAAGTTGTTCAGTTTACATGGTACCCCAGCTACGTCCTCGTTTGAAAGTTCAGTCACAACATACTGCCGCGTCTGCCCGACTACCTTCGTTGATGCGATCAAACTGGCTGTGACCATTACGACGATCGCGGCAGTATCGTGCCATTTTCTAAGCCACAGCGTAGGAAATTCCGTCGTCATAAGGTTTCTAAGGAGTGGTTACAGTATTGCTATAAGGTGACAGGCCAACGTTGTTCTTAGCTGCTACTCGATAGTAATAGGTGTGGCCACGTAACGCTTGCGCATCTTTGTATTTAGTGGTGTTCGCACCGGTAGTCGTTATGATTGTGAAAACGGTCCCGTTGGGCGAGCGCTCGATTTGGAAACCGGTTTCGTCATTAGAGTGATCCTTCCAAGCGAGGTTAACCAGCCCATTCTTTGCGACGGCGGCGGTAAGACCGGTTGGTGCAGCTGGGACAGTCAATGACACGCTCACGGTATTCGAATAGGCTGAGCTGCCTCCTCCGTTAAATGCCGAAACCCGGTAGGAATATGTTGTAGACGTTACGCGCCCAGTATCCGAGTAAGCGGTTACGTTCGCTCCCACCCTGCCGACGTTGCCAAATGTCCTCCCATCAGTGGAGCGCTTGACATCAAATCCTGTTTCATTGCTCGAATTATCTCTCCACGATAGATTAATGCTCGAAGCGGACGCAGCAACACCGCTAAGATTGCTTGGAGCAGCTGGTGTCGGGGTTGGTGTTGGAGTCGGGGTTGGTGTTGGAGTCGGGGTCGGGGTTGGTGTTGGAGTCGGGGTCGGCGTTGGAGTCGGGGTCGGCGTTGGAGTCGGGGTTGCGGTAGGTGTCGGAGTAGGTGACGGTGTAGGCGTTGGTGTTGGCGTTGGTGTTGCCGTCGCGAAAGTCGTTGCGTTCGCAGTGTTAGAATAAGCCGAATTCCCGGCAGAATTGTAAGCACGAACGCGATAGTAGTACTTAGTAGAAGCCGTAAGGTTCATGTCACTATAGCTTGTTATGTTCGCACCTACGGTAGCGATTTGTGAAAAAGTCTTGTTGTCTACAGATCGCGCCACTTGGAAGCCACTTTCGTTGGTAGAGGTGTCTTTCCAAGTGAGATCGACCTCGGTTGTCGATGTGGGGGTGGCGACAAGGTTTGTAGGCGCCACCGGGATCGGTATAGGAGTAGGTGAAGGTGGAGAAGTCGGGTCACCGGCAGTTACCCAGATAATATTGGCCACAGATGGAACGCCATTTCCATTCAGAATGAAAAGCATGTAGTATCCAGGCGGCGCGATATTCCCGCTCGATGGTGAGACGACATTGAGCCCACCTGAGGCAAGCGAGAAAGATGGCCGAATGATCCGCTGTCCCATGTCGAAGCCGTGAGTAACAGAGGAAAGCGCGATCATTGTTACATTTGTTATGCTGGCGGCATCCGGTGTTGCTACAAAGAATGAGCTGCCGTAGGAAACGCCGGCCGGGGTAGAGCTGATGGTAGGCCGGCCTCCCTTGAAAAGATACGGCGGCGAATACACTTCGGCTGACGTGGTACCGGAGCCGTTTTGACCGTCCGCGCATAAAACGCGCCCATCGGGTAACAACATTGCAGTAGCATGATATCCTCTGTTAGTACTTAGACTCGCCATTGTAGACCAGTTGCCCGTGGTGGGATCCCACATTTCGGACGGGTAGGCTGGATTGGTGGATGCGTTGTTGGGATTCTCAGTTCCTCTGCTACCCCCAGTCACCAGGACTTTTCCGTCCGGGAGCAAGGTGGCGTTGTGAAGCTTACGTCCCCCAGCCATCGGGGACGTGTACTGCCACGTTGGGTTCGTAGCAGTTAAATCGATGATCTCCGCCGACGCAGTAGGCGCGGTCGTACAAGTACTCGAGTACGGGTCGCACGGGGTTCCCCCCACGAGGAGGATTTTACCGATGTCGTACATCACCGCAGATCCCCAATTCCGGACACCGTAGTTGCTGTTACCAACCACGCTCCACGTGCCCGCGCCGCTGGTATCCAAATACCGGCTACTCTGGCTCGGCCCGGCGCAGAATACCTGGCCATTAGGTGCCACAAGCATGAACGGATAGAATGGCAGGGCTAGATGTGCAGCGGTGAGATTGCGCCAGGAAGATGAGGCAATCTGCCATACCTGCGGCTCCACATTGACCCCCGTCGTACCATTAATCCAACCACTCGTAACTAGAATGTCGCCGCTGGGCAACGTGGTACTCGTAGGATACCACCGACCAGCATTCATATTCGGGAGACGGTTCCAGTTACCGGTAGCCGGATCGTACGTATAGGTGTTTGGCAGCCCTACAAAACTGCTTGTGTGTCCCCCGGCCACGAAGAGCTGGCCACTGGGCAGAAAGGCGTGTCCTGCGCAAAAAATGTTCGCACCAACATGGGCAAGGGCGGTGAAGGTATTTGTCGAAGGATCCCAAAGATATGGATTATCTCCATTGGCAAAAGATGGCCACCAGATGACCTTGCCGGTCGGGAGGACTGCAGCATGAACGGCTTTGTAGGGCCACGTGGTTCGAGCTGAAAATTGGCCGACCGTCGCAGGGTCCTGCGCGACTGAAACGGAGGATAGTATCGAGAGGAATGCGCCGAATATAAAGCAACGGCCGAGCAGACCTGTTGGGCAATGGATTGACGTGCGTTTAGATAGGTCCTTGACTGGCCACTGACGAAACAACCAATCGCGGCTCCACATGGTTTTTGATCCCCTAATGGATTCGTCCCAGCCACGAAAACATTTTTCAGACATCGCTTAAAACGCAGATTGCGAGAATGCTCTCATAGTGTCAATCGAATAGATCAACGATTTCGGTCTTGCCGGAAAAAAGGTTCGCGTAGGTATTTGTATTTTCCCATAATAACAAGAGGAACCATGCTATTTTGCGGCCTTGCCATCTCAGGTGAGGCGCGGCCTTCGCCTCCCCACCCGCTGAAAGAAACTTTACCGGCCACCAGCCGGCCCAACCACCACTTGTAAGGCTTTGCGGTCATACTTCCCGTTCGGGTTTAATGGAAGCCTCGGCAAAGTCTGAATTCTTCGCGGCACCATATAGTAAGGCAGTTTTGTTTTCAGTTGTTTCATGAGCCTCTCGGTATCGAACTTCTCAGCCTCAAGGAATAATTCGATTCCGTCTGCGTTGCTGCTGTTCGGCCATACCAGGGCAACAACCGCGTCTACTCCAGATAAACTCCGAACTACTGCTTCTACTTCGCCGAGTTCTACCCTGTGGCCTAATATTTTCACCTGATTATCGTGTCGGCCCAGGTAAGTCAAAGGTTTGCCGGGTACAGGACGACGAACGCGATCTCCTGTTCGGTAATAGATGCCCTGTCGGCCCGGAACGGATACAAAGGCACGTCTTGTGTTTTCTTCATCGCACCAGTAGCCCTGACTAAGTTGTGAACCCGTCATTATAAGTTCGCCTTCATAGCCAACCGGCACTTCCCGTAGCTCTTTATCGACAATTAGTGCCTCCATATTTTCGAATGGCTCACCGATTGGCACAATCCCGTGTTCACAATCGCTTGCTGACGTGTGATTGTTCCAGCGATAAGCGGTACAGCCGATAGTCAACTCGGTCGGACCATAGATGTTTTCAACGATTGAGTTCGGCGCAGCGGCACTCCAGTCACGAACAACTTCAACCGGCAATGCCTCCCCACAAAATAAGCTTAAGCGAAGTTGCGGATACGAGCATGGTTTCAGTTCCCCTAGTCTGCGCATAAACATGGCCGTCGACGGCACGCAAAACCAGGCTGTTAGTCGCGCCTTGTTTATAAACACGCCCGGCTTGATTAATTGCTTTTGGGTAGGAACGCAGAGACACGCTCCGCTCCCCCAGGTCGCAAACAGGTCATGCGCCGATAAATCGAACGTCAGATCGAAATTTTGTGAGATCCGATCGTTGCTAGCGAAGCCGTAGCGCTTCGTGACGTAGTCCACGTAATGAAGCACGTTTGTATGTGATACCATCACCCCTTTCGGCTGCCCCGTACTCCCGGAAGTAAATAGGAGATAAGCAATCGAATCTCCGGGAACGTCGATGGCGCGCCAAGCATCGGCCGGCAGAAGGTCATCCGCTCCGAGAATTCGATGTCCAGGGAACTTGGTTGCCAGTTCGCCTACGTCTGATCGATCGGGCAATAGCAGAAGCGACGGCGCCTCGATGCCAGATAGAATTGCACTCAATTGTGGTTCAGATCCCTCATCTACAACCATTGATCGACACATTGATCGTTGCAGCATTGAGCGGGTTCGGTCCACCGGAAAGGTCCGGTTTAACGGCACGTAACCGTGACCTGCCATGAGCGCACCGAGGACGCCGGCGTAGGCCGTCTCAGAACGATAGCCAAATACGCCAGTGAGCGGAACGGCGCTGTTGCCCACGTTTTCCTGAATGGTAGCAGCGAGACGTTTAGCTCGTTGGGCCAATTGTTGATAACTAACGTCGTGGCCGGCAATTTCAATCGCACCACGGTTTGGAAATCGAGTAGAAGACTCGAGAAATCCACGCCAGAGCAATCGGTTCGATATGGTTGCACTCATTGAGCCCGGACTCTTCGTTAAAAGAGGTCGCTCACCGCAGCTGTACTAGGATTTCTGTCCCCTCATCTGCCCGTGTCACTGCCATGCCAACAGATATAGGTTCCAAGCGATCGAATCTGAAGTAAACGAATGCAGAGTTCGTGCGAATCACCACAGATCGCCGGGACAACAACGAAATCTTCGCGCCTTATACCTCTCTACTCTTGTCAAACAATTCGGTCTCCACCAATTCGCAAAGAATATGTCCAATCGTGATATGGCACTCCTGGACACGTGCCGTATTTGCACAAGCAACGGTGATGGAGAGATCAACACCTTTCGCAACTGCTCCCCCGTCTTTGCCGGTCAGTCCGATTGTTTTGAGGTTTTGTTTCGACGCTTGTTTTAGACCGGCAAGGACGTTTGCTGAATTGCCGCTTGTGCTGATGCCGATCGCGACATCGTTGGGACGGCCCAGGGCTTCAATCTGCCTGGAGAAAACCTGCTCGAAACCGAAATCGTTCCCCACCGCGGTGAGGATGGAGGAATCAGTGGTCAAAGCGATCGCTGGCAATCCTGCGCGTTCAATGGCAAATCGACCGACAAACTCAGCCGCCAGGTGCTGAGCATCCGCTGCGCTACCGCCATTTCCAAACAGCAAAAGCTTGTTGCCCGCTTGCAAGCAGCTCACGATCAGCGTAGCCGCTTTGACGATTGTCGGACCGTTCTCGCGGCCGATTTTCATCCGCAGTTCCGCCCCTTCGGCCAGAGCGGCCACCACGCGAGTGGACGCTATTTCAAGATCCATAAGGGTGGGCAGATTTGCTGCTCAAGACGAAACCATTATTCGGAAAGCTTGATGACAACAACAAACAAGAAAAATCTGACCAGTTTAAATTTTTGCGGCAGTCTTTGCTATGGATGCCATCTTGTCCCGCCTATTAACGATGCCTACGTTCATCTCGCTTATCTTCGAACAATCAATTAATGGAACAATTCTTCCGCCGTCCGGTTTTTTGCGGGGTGTGAAGCGCTGAGGGCGAAGAGCGATCGCAGCCACCACGTGGCAATTCGGATGTTTAGGACTCGCAACCGTTACAAAGTTTGCCAAGCGTTTTCGTGAAACGTCATTTTCCCAGGAGCCGTCCGCCGTCGCGGACGCTATAATTCGCGGAAATGTTCGTCCTCGTCTCCAGTTGCTACCAAGCCTTTTAAATTGGCCGCCGAAGAGTGAACAAACCGAAACTCGCGATGCTGATAAGAAGAAGCGTACTTCCGGAGTCCGGAACAATGTCGGGCGGCACCCCCGGGCCGACGCCAAATGGACGACCGGGCTCGGACAAAAACTCAAACTTTTCGCCGGTGATGGAAACGAATGGACCAAGCGGAAGTGTCAGATCGAAATGAATTCCAAAGAAATCGAGAGGGCGCTGCAAATCTCCAGGCAAAAGCGGAAAGAGACCGGCAGCGAGCAAGCCATTATTCCCGGAGGCGCTTCCTAGCTGTTGAGGCTGCTGCAGCGGGTTACCCTGCTGGTCGACCAAAAACCCTGTCCCGCTCAGGAAGTCGACCATGCTGGAGCTATTTGTTTGCAACTTAAGGAGGGCCACAAATGGACTACTCGTAACTGTAAACAACCGGACAAACTCACTGTGCGAAAACGTGAAATCGAGCGAGAGAGTCTGACCCTGCAAGGCTGTCCCGTTCAGTGCATCAAAAGAGTTGGTAACGTTGGAAGTGACATGGGGGGGGGTTCCGAGGTCAAGATCGATGGTGGTCGCTCGGGCGGATCCAATCGGCCCCAGACTTATAGCTGCGATAATTCCGGCAAAAAGGGCTAATGCTTTCACCGCACCGCGTGAACTTAATGCCCTATAACGCATCGGTAGAACTCAGCTTTTGCTTATGGTAATGAGAAACCCGCTGCCCCACAACATTTATTTTATAGCTTCTTAATTTTATTATTTCGATGCTGTTCCCGAACACGTTTGCGACTGCAAGTGCGAGACTGTCATCAGGCCGCCAAGAGCTCGATCCATCGCCTCATCAATCACTTTGCCAGGGCAGAAAGAAAAACTTGGCGTAGAGGTAAGCGACGCCTTCGGTGATGACTTCTTCAACACCTTCGCTGTAGCGCCACCAGTGCGTTGAATCGTAATCCGGACTGGGCACAGCGATGATACCGATGGTGAACCCTTTGCCAAACGCTTTCTGATAAAGGAGACGCGTCCGACGAGCGTGAAAGTCTTGAGTTAGAACGTTGAAGCTCCGCACTGACATATTGTGATCACGAAACCAGTTTCGCAATGCGACTGCGGAACTGTATGTTCTGTCCCGATCCATCACGCGCGAAGGGACCATCTGCAACGATTCACTCGGAACTCCGAAGTTCTTTAGGAGTTCGGCGCCCACGCTGGCAGCGGTGTTGTAATCATTGATGTAACCTCCATTTCCAACGACCGGACCACCGGTTGTAAAGACGCGTTGATAGGAACCGGCCTTGAACTCCTCTACCGCTGAACGGATGGCATACTTGGGTATCCATCCTTCAACAACAAGCACATTCGTATCTACCCGCTGCGTTGTTGCAAGAAAAGGGTAAACATTCAAAAACGCGAAATAAGCGGCCGCCAGACCTACCGAGGTGACAAGCAGCCAACCGCGCCATGATAACCCCCAGCGCTCCTTCCGCGTAAGGATCCCCCAGAATTTTCGCGATGCCTTAGTTTGGGAAGCGGTAAGATGCTCTCGCGTAATTGTCGACGGCATTGGCTTAATTTCTCGGTTTTCGTCGCTTTAGGGTTGCAATGAATTACATTGCTACGCTGTCCTTTGTCTTGGGCCTTCGAACCTCTGACACTCAGATCTGAGCTGTCATATCCTTCAGCACTGCTTCCCCTTCCTCAAGGCCGCACTGCGGCGGGCACGCCTGATTCTACCCAGGATAAAGTCGGGCAAGATCGCCTGGATTAGTAATTTCGGCGTCAACGTATGAAAACGCCGCAAAAAAGCAGAAACATCTGCCCTAAGACAATATAGAGCGCCAACCGCAGCGGACGTCTTGTCCCTAGCGCAAAGCTCTTTCTCAGCCAAATTCAATCCCGTTGTCAGCGAGTACCGGTACTTTGCAACTCGCGGCTCGTACTTCCGTGTAATATATCGGCAGTAACTCTGCGTGCCAGATTGCGTCAGGAGTGTGGACCATCGGTCAAGATACTTTTTATTGTTAGCTCGCCTTACGTCTTCCAGTCCGCTTTCAGGAACTTGGGTGCCAATAAACTGGGCTATTTCCTGGTGGCACTTCGCCGGATCTCCGATGTAGTCTTCGTAGGTTAACTCATACACATGTCTCAAATGGTTCTTGTCCTGTTCAAAGAGTTCGTAGCAATGTAGCCAGTGTTCAAAGAGACGGTGAAGAGATGTTATCTTGACACTCCACATTCTCTGAGTGGACATACTGACTGCGATGGGGTGTCGCCTGATCACAATGAAATAGGAGTTCGGAAACGCTGCTTGCAGAAACCGCGTCATCAGAATATTCCCTGGGGTTTTCTCGACGCAGATCATCTTGCTCTTGTCCCAATATCGATGCCAACTCGCCTGAAGCCTCGCCACATTTTCTGGCGTTAGCAATTCTGAGTGTTCCGTCCGATGCGCCCGCGGATCGAACCCAAACCTGCCGGGACCACCGCATTCAAGGTCAAGTGGATAAACATCCTGAAGATGTTCCCCCTCATCTATCGGTATGGTTGTGCCGATGTAGAAGGGGGTATTCTTGAAGCCAGTACAATCTTCCAGTCTTCCAACGTTCCGGCCGAGCACGCTGGTTCCACTGCGGTGCAAACCGCACACAAAGACGTACTTGCAGTTCCGTTCATGTTCCTGTGGCATAATTTTGCCGATTCAGGTTTTGCCGAAAGACTCCCTTTGGCGGGCTTGTCTGGTCCTGGTAACGACAAACTCAGGTAATATTGGCCTGATTTTCCGCTTCCCATACCATTTACAATGCATCCCGATGCGCTGAATCAACGCCCAGGCATTTGCCCGACAACAATAGAGGGGACCAATTATGGCATCGCCTCTTTTACCGCCCCGAACTAATTCCCCAGTTGGGCCAAGTCCGCTTGTTAATGAATAGCCGTACTTGGCAAAGGCCGGCTCGTTCTTCTTGGCGATATAGCGATAGTAACTCTTAAAGAAAGAATTCCTGACAAGATTACGCCATTTCGCAAAATACTTGTCATTGTGCACGCCGGTGGTCTCCTCCATATGGTGCTCCGGAACTAGCAACCTCGCCGGGTCACGCCAATCGGTCACCGTCCGAAACTGATCTTCCCTTGGTGGCTCAGGGACCCGTGTCCCAAGAAGGGCCGCAATTTCCCGATGATATTTGCCCGAATTCTTGACGTAATCTTCGGATTTCAACTCATACACATGCTTCAGATACTTCTTGTCTTCCTCGAAAATCTATGGCAGTCCAACCAATGTTCAAACATCCGGTAAAGCGAAGTTACGTTCACTTTCCACTTCTGGCTGGCCATGCATACTGCCACTGGATGACGTTTAACAATAATGAAGTAGCAGCTAGGAAATGCCGCTTGAAGAAACCGAGTCATCAGGAGGTTGCCGTGCGCACTGTCGGCCATATTTTTGCGGTAGATCAGCTCCTCAAGTGATCTGAATAAACCAGGGTTGTTATCGCGGCCACTTTACTCCATGAATATCGTTTGTTTGCGTACTCTCTAATTTGAGCCCGGCGGCTTTCAAGGCGGTGAAATAATTCCGCCTTAAAGTACGTGTCTATCTTCCTGGCGAGATCGGACGAATCCTGCGGCTTGAACACAAAACCGGTTTGACCTTCAATGATTTGCTCTTTCAAGTTCCCCACATCTGAGGCGATGGCAGGCAATCCAAAGCTATAGCCCAGGAAAAGCACGCCGCTCTGAAACACGCGAATGTATGGTAGAATCAGAACGTCGGCCGCTTTGAAGAATAATTCCGTCTCTTCGTCTGGAACGTACTCAATCCTCTCGATGATCCGGCCACGCACGCCGCTCTGCGCAATTGCTTGTTGGATTCGGTTCCAGTAGTCCTCACGCCCTTTAGGCTTGCCCACGATAATCAGTCGGTAGCCTCGATCTTTATTTAAGAGTCCTGCAAAAGCTGAGATCAAGTATTCCAGTCCTTTGTAAGGCGCAATGTTCCCAAAGAAGAGCATGGTTTTATCGCTTCTGTTTACGCCCAACTGCCGTTTTGCCTCTGCGCTCGAAAGGCCAGTGTTCGGTACCGTGTTGTTAATTCCAAATGGGATGACGCTCACCTTACTCTCCGGAACACAAAAATCCGATACGAGCTCGCTTTTCATCCTTTCGGTATGAACGAAAATATGGTTGCTCAGCTGGTACTGAATTTTCAGTGAAAACCGGTTCAGCGAGGAATCGTTTGCATCTCGTTTTCTGATGTTCACGTTGTGGACGGTAAGAACGATTTTCTTGCCGAGCCACTTATAGTACAACATCAGTAGCGTGCGGTCGAAGAGCTCGAATTTATTGTTCCACAGGAGGTGGAACAGCCTCGGTTGCGCTGTTGCCGCATAACTAATGAGTTTTATATAATACTTTAATACCCTCTGCACTTTCGTAAAAGGGCTCGCATCCGACCGTTGATCCCCTCGCAAATTAAGAAATCTTATTCGCGGATTCTCGACAACCTCAGCGACCTGCAAGTCGTCGCTACCGATGAAATCGAGTGATACGCCTGCGGACGTCAGCGCGGCTGCCATGCCAAGCGCATAAGGCTTGTCCCCGCCGCCGGTAAGAAGGGCGATGTGGATAGCGGGAGGGCAGAGGGCAGAAGACAGAGGACGGATGTCTGGATTCTGATCGCTGATCGCTGATCTCCGATCACCGATTTCCGGAACAGCGCTCATTTCGAAACATTTCGCCCCGAGACCGGAGCCATCGGCTCGAGTTGACGCATTACCGCATTGAACACCTCATCGACGCTTATAGCTGTTGTCGCGCGCTCGTCATATCCGCGCTTGTAAAAGAATTCTTCGAGAAGAGGTGAAACTATTTTTGTCTGCGCGCCGTAATCGTAAATTTCCCATGGACTGGTGCAGGTGAAGAGGGTAACGCAGGGTGTCGCTGTTCCCAGCGCAAAATGCATCGGAAGGCTATCGCCGCCAATCAGACAACGATGATTCCTGACGTCAGCAAGGTGTTCGAGCAGGGATGACCGCTTAGGCAGCACATTGACTGTTAGTCCCTGAGCTTCGAGCGCCTCTCGCAATTTGCCGTAATAGGCCCACTTCTTCATCGGCCAGACAAGGCCGGAATCGGCGGCTATGGCAATGTCACCTGATAATCCAGTCTCGATTGGTTCCGGCAGCAAGTATGGCTCGCCTGCAAAGCGCAAGCTCAAGCCGCCAAAAACCATATCCTGATATGTCCTCCGATTTTGGAGCTTCAACCTGTCTGCCGCCTGCTTTCCGTAGCTACTAATAAGACTAAGGTCAAACCAACACTTGGAATTCTCCGTGTATTGTAAAGAATTATCGGAACCGGCGTAGGCGCCGAAGATCGCACTGCACTCAACGTTCTTCAACAATTGAGCAACACTGAGAGTATCTTCGAGGTTTATAACGAGACTATAATGTCGATCTAACACTTTCTCGCGATCTTCCCATGAGAAACACCGCAAATTAGGCGCGAGGCCTTCCAGCAGCACCGCGTTTTTCCGTTCCGTTAGCCAGGTTACTTGGCCGTTTAGCCGTCTCAATAGCGGCGTGGTCCTCACAACATCCCCAGTAGCACCAAGTTTAACGATCAAAACATTCACCATGAGACCCTTCCGAATTGGCTAAGAGACAGGAGTCTCAACAATACTCTCCGAGGACACAGCGGAGACACCTGGTTGTCGCCTTCGCAAAGCCACTAGTGCTATTTTGTCCTCTCGATCCAATCCCAAAAGCCAGAATCCAACCGCGGCGGTAACCAAAAACGCTATTCCGCCCAAAGGAATAATCGTATACGGACTGCAGCCGGCGTTAAATAACCAGCCGCGAAGTAGGTAACCGACCAGACCGGCTGTGCCGATTGCGACAATACCTTTCAAATATTTCAGGTTGTATGCTTGTAATCCGAAAAGCAGATAAACTTGCACAAGCTTAACGCCGTTAATTGTTGCAATGCTGAGAGCTGTTGCGACTGCTGCACCTATCATTCCCATCCTTGGTATAAGCAGCAGGTTGAGTAGAAAGTTTAATGCCACGATCGATATGGTATTGGTTAGCTCCCATTTTTGTTTCCCGGTCATCGTAAGCAACACCCCGGTGGGACCGGTAGCCGCATTAACAAGCTGGCCAACCGCAAGAATTAGCAAGACAGTGGAACCCCCGGCAAATTCCTTCCCGAAGACTTGCAGCAATTCGACGCGGAAAACTGCGATGCAGACAAATATCACGAGCGCGGAATAGCCCAGCCATTTCGTGGCGGTCACAAATAATGTTTCCATTGATTGATCATCATGAGTCTCCTTAAATTGAGCAAATAACGGTGCCACGATCGGAAGCAGAATCTCCAGTCCTAATAGGACAAAGGCGGACACTTTGAATGCGACAGAATAAATCCCAACATCCTTTGCGCTAACAAAGTGCCCAAGCATTATCGTGTCCATCTGATTCAACAGTTGAAAGCCAAGCCCGATTACGAACAGAGGTATCGAAAGCAGCAGATAGCTTTTAAAGATTCCTTGGGTAGAGGACTCGGTCTGGAGCTTCGCGCAATGCTGCACAAGAAATACCGCCAGGACACCGCCGGCGGCTAATTGGGCCACAATCCGCGCGGCTATTGCACCCTTCACGCTCGGCCAAATGAACGCGAGCAGTGTCAGTAGAAACACGAAGACTGCGGGGGACAAGATGTTCGTAACTTTTGACGCAAAATCGAAGCGCTTCGCCGCCGTCACCGCGCCTGAGAAGAATCTAAATAGCGCCAGCACCGGGACCTGCAAACTAAATAGACGGATAACGCTTGTCATCGCCGGCGAATGAAAATAGGCCGTTGCTATGATCGGCGCCGTGAGCAGGAGAACCGCAGAAAGAGCCAGCGAGATTATGAACACCACGCTGCTACCTGCTACGAGCAACCCTCGCCCTTTTTCTCCGCGAGCTTCGAGAACTGGCAGATAGCGCAGCAACGCCTTGTCCAGGCCGAGCACGCAAAATGCAGTTACGAGTTGCACGAGGACCGAACCAAGCCGGAATTCTCCCAGCCCAGCAGTGCCAAGAAGTCTGCTCAGCAAAATCGTCGAGATAATTCCTAAAAGGAGTGCAGCGCCCCTGGTGAAAAACACCACCGCGCCTTGTCGGCCCACCTTACCCAGCATAGATCCAATAGTACTTGAAAACGCGTTCACTGCTTATCCTGCTCCATGTTCAGATAACTCGCTGCCGGCTTCACTCAAGCCGCTTCGCCGATTGGACGGCCATGGCAGTTCAACTCCAAGCATTTCTCTCAATTTCGCTGGTTCCTCCTCGTAATACGACGCCATAAAGTCCTTCGTCGCGTTAGACATCGCCACGTTTTTGCCTCTGATGACGTTCAATTTCTCGTACGTGGCAGTCACATTTGGTCGAAGCCGCCGCAACAGCAAGCGAAGTACCGGCATATTTCGAACCAATTTGTGAATCCGCTCCTGGCTCTCGAGATATGCTTTGTGTAAACCAGGGCTTCGCACGTCCGAGCCCTTGTTCACAACATCAAAGCGGTACTCTTGAAAGTAAGCCGTGTCGATACCGACTGAATGGCAAATAGATGTCATAAACACGAGCGGATCGCGCTGAAGGTCTTCGTAGAATGCAATATGGACGACGCGTTTATCGAATAGCTCCAGGTACGGTCTTAGATAGACCGAGTAACGGCCCTGCTCTAAAGCATGGAAGGCTGGATGATCGCGCTCTCGCGGAAGACTGGTACCATTACCTTGCTGGATACAAATATAGTCGTCGAACGTAAGATCATATGGTATAACACCCCTTTTACGGGCAAAACGGTACCAAGACAGTAACCTAGAAATTGGTTCCCGTAGAATGAAGATAAAGTGGACGCTCGCGAGCGTTTCGTGAATCACATGCGGAGTGTTCGCAGAGTAGAGATAATCGGGTGTGGCTTCAAATCTCCAGCTCTCTTGTGGCCCAGAGCCAAAAAGTGACAGGTATTTTTCCTGACCATCCCTTTGGTATCGCTTCTTTGACGGAAGCGGATAGTCCGCGTCGAGAAAGAACCGCGTTTCTTTCTCGGCCGGGCAAATCTGCGGATGACCTGCGAGGTAAGTAAAGACAGACGTTGTGCCCGCCTTGCTCGTTCCACCAATTATGAGAAATCTGTAACCGGAGAATTTAGCAGAGCTCTTCATTTGCAGTGCTTCCATCTAGTGAACCCGAAGGTAGCCCATTACGTCAGACAAACTCTGGTCTGGGGCGATGCAGTCTATCCTAGGTTGTCGCGGCGCCAGTCGTACGAACCTTGCAGCTGCAGCCAACGCCACCAAAGTCTCGCATCAAGAACCGCATGGTACGCCTCATAAGCGAGCCGCTCGGGAACCGAGAGCATCGTACAGTTCAGTTCTCTTAAGATCCGCCAGTTTAGTCGTGCCTTTCCTCGGATTCCGCGCAATTCGTCCACCCACGAAACACGGACGTCCAGCAGCTCATTCAAGCGTTCAGCGGACATCCAGCAACCGATCTGCGTTGTACCATTCGATCACCTCTGGAATCTCACGGTTGCGCCCTACCGGGAGTCAGCGCGACGGCTTTAATTGGTTCGCCCGGCTATTACAGACGGCTGTAACGCTAGCTGAGCGTTGGTGGTTTAGTGTCGCGCCGCGGGGAAGGTCTCGAAAGAGAAGCCGTTCGACAGCATCGAGTGTGACTACTGCATCGATCTCTTGCACGTAATTCCTGCGACCGCTTAGGTGATCCGAAACCATATTCTCCAGAAAGCGGAGGTTCCACAGTGAACTACGGCGAATTTGAACAGCTTTCAGAATTTCATCGATGTAAGGTGCCAAGTCTCGTTGAAACCAAACTCGGTAAGGCAAATATTTGTGCAGTCCGATTATCCCTAAGGCTGAACTTATTCGTGTCAATAAAGGGTCGACGCTAGATAGACCGTGCGGTAATCCCTCACTGCAATGATAGTCGAGTTTACAAGCAACCTTGGCAGCGATGCGCCGCAAAGCCGTGGCTAACCGGCTGGCCTCGCCCATTTCTCCCATATCGGTAGGGAATTTACTCAGCAGCGGATTGTTTGACTTTACCAGCGATGAAGTGCAATCAGCCGACCTTCGAATAGCCTCTGGCGCTTGATAGGCGAGAGACACGATCTCATTGTCGAGGTATGGGCTCCGGAACGCGACTTGGGAACGGCTGGCCGCTACGATTGCAAACCGCTGCTCAGGGACCTCACGGAAGGCGGCAAAGGTTACAGGATGCTCACCGTCGTGCGACCACCGGCGCGTGTAGGAAGTTACGGTCTCGGCCAAGTCAGCATTAACTAACCGGTGTGCAAGATGAAGCGGCTTAAACATGGACACTCCTCTCAAGATTTCGCCGCCGAAAACACCTGTCAGGCGCACCGGAGACAACGCGCGAGCTTGATTGTTCAAGTAAATTTCATGAGCGCCCAAACTTCCAAGGTAGCCATCAGTTGCGTAAACTGTGCGATCGACATGAAAGGCGAAGTCTGAGAAAAAAGCGGGACCTATGCGCAGAATTTGGTGTTCTAAGCCACATACCTCTGCTATCCGTGCCGCCAGTATAACATCCAGAGTGTCTCGGTTTTCTCCTGAAAAAGTATAGCAAACCGGCTTCTCTCCCGCCTTCGGCAGGCAGGTCATAACCATCCGCGAATCCTGACCCCCCGTCAGAGAAATACCGATCTTCGATTCCGATTCAAAATACCGTGGCAAGACTCGTTTGAATGTTTCTTCAAACTCAGTTATGAATGAATCAGGGGGAAGGATAGAATGAGATTCCCAAGTTTCGGGAGAGAAATATTTCTTCTTCTCACAGTTTCCCTTTTCAAAGGACCACACCGATGCTCCCGGAAGCAACTCAATACCTTGAAATAAAGTCCGCTGCCCCAACGTACAACCGAAGGCCAAAAACTGAGCGACACCTTCCCGATCAAATGCCCTGAGCTCCGGCAGAACTCGAAGCAACGCTTTGGCTTCACTGGCAAAGAAGAGGGCGTCCTCTGTCTCATGGCAGTAAATCCGCTCCACTCCGTAGCGGTCATTGAAGAGGAATGCCTTGCTCTGCCTTTTATCAATAAGCAGACCGCTGAAGAGGCCATTTAGTTTTTCAAAGAAGCCATCGCCTTCTTCTTCGTAGAGATGGACCAGCCAGTCTCCAGAAGCCTGTCCAACTTGATGCCTTTTTTGCTGGAGGGCGGTTCGGGTTTCGGGATCCGCAAAACATTCGCCTGAGAAAAGAAGCACAACATCTGTTCGCTCATTGAAAAAGGGCTGCCCGGCCCCAAACGAACCTTCCTGTGCCACCCAACTGGCGCAAATCCCCAACTCAGGGACCGAGTACATACCCGAATTATAGAAAGACTCGTATTCCATGGAATTGGTCATGGATTTCACGAGGCTCTGACACTCTGCAGTGGGTCGCTTACTGACTATTCCAGCTATGCCGGGCATGGAGGAGGTTTACTAGGCGATACTTAAGGGCTTTGTTATGCCGTAACTTGGTTAGCTTCAGCCGCCGTCTGAAGCGCAGGACAATTGGTTGGTTGCTCCGCGAATATTCGAAATATACCCTTTTTGAAGCTGTCGCCAACGAAGCCACAATCGAAGATCAAGCACGGTGTGGTAAACCTCATAAGCGAGCTTTTCCGGAAGGGTCAGCAGTTTTCGGTTCAGTTCTCTCAAAATTCGCCAGCTTAGTCGTGTGTTACCGCGGATTTCTCGCATTTCATCCACCCAGTTCTCAATCTTCCCTTGCAGAAGGTCATTCAAGCGCTCGGTAGGCTCCAGCAAGCGATCTGCAATATACCATTCGACGAGCTCTGGGATATTCCGTTGCTGACGGACAAGGCTGGTAGTTGCGTGAACTTTCGAGTTGATGAATTGCGCCGGGACGGCCCATGGCGTTGAAGCGCCGATGTGCCGGAGAATACCATCGACATAAGTTTGCGGATCGTTTTGCAGTGTTTCAAACAGATCAATGTGCAAGGCATCCCGCCCAAAGGCATTGGACCAGATTTCTATGGTGCGGGGGTAATCCGAGGATAGTCTGTTGCGAGCCCGCTCAACTTGGCGAAGAAACTCAATCGAGCTAATTTTTCGGACATCTTTCCCTTCCAGATATCCAAACTCCAGGAGTGCTTGAGACCACACCCGGTCGATCGGGTGGCGCAATATTAGAATGGTGCGAAGGTCAGGTAACAAGTTCGCGATCCGATTAACCTGCCACGCTTTCAGCCTGACGTATTCAGGTGAGATCTCTCCACGGACCGGCTTCGGTTCATCTCCATTTGCTGGTGCAAAGTGCGCTTCATACCAGTCGAGATCGTGCCGCAGCATATCACGGAAAAAAAAGAAGCACATTTCTTTGCGATCACTCAGTTTTATGTCCGGATGACATTTCAACACCTGGTAAAGCCAGGTCGAGCCGCACCGCAGAGAACCGATTCCCAAAAAAGTTGGTAGGGACCCATGTGCAAAGTTGCCCTTCCTGGGTTGATAGTTTGGCCCAACAGGCAATGCTCGCCTTTTTTGCGAGAAGGGCGTGTAATGTGTTTTCAAAGCTTATTTGGCCCAAGCAAAGTTTTCTGTGGGGAACCCCGCACATTTCGTATGTTTCGTCATTGTTTTAATGCTTGGCGGACAGGGGAAGGATTCGAACCTCCGATGCGACTTGGGTCGCATAGCAACCCTTGCGAGCTGCTGCCTTAAACCACTCAGCCACCTGTCCTCAAATTC
>Ga0066708_10000055_pt1 | contig 19035 bp, 18 predicted proteins | sample GraSoiAngelo_157_FD_66504 | JGI IMG/M metagenome (GOLD analysis project Ga0066708, IMG submission 66504) | Grasslands soil microbial communities from the Angelo Coastal Reserve, California, USA - 14_1009_16_20cm | ecosystem: Environmental > Terrestrial > Soil > Grasslands | place: USA...
GACGTCGACGTGAGCGCGGCCACGAGGATGATCACGAGGATGGTGCCGATGGCGATGCCGACCGTGGGCACCAGGCTCCAGGCGGCCACGAACAGGGCGAGCACCACCGGCCCCGGCACGTCGGCGGCAAGCATCATCAGATTGGTGGCGACTCCGACGACCGCGAACACCACCAGCCGCCACGCGAGGTGGATGAGCGCCCGCCGGTGGGCGCCCACCACCGTCTCCTCCACGCGTCGTCGTCGGGTGGTGTCGCGGATCTGCGCGAGTCCCGCGTGAAAGAGGCGATGGCCGTGGATCATGAGGAAGATCATGAGCACTCCGGCGGCGAGAAATGCGACGCTTCGGCTCGCCGTGGCGCGCAGCACCTCGGCCTGGTCACCGCCCTGCAGAGTGAGCGGCAGCTCGCGGACGAAGTCGCGCGTGCGCGCCTCGAGCTTGAAGGCCCGCGCCGGCTCACCCCACCGCTCGGACCGCTCGATGCGTCGCGCCGCCGCGGGCGCCTCGCGCCGGAGGCGGTCGGCTTGGGTGTGCACATCGTCGACGAGCAGCCAGACGACGCCCCCCACGCAGACGACGAGCACCACGAGGACGGTGAGGAAGGCCAGGACGCGGGGGATGTGCGCGCTCAGACGGGTGACGGCCGGTGAGAGCAGGCTGGCCACCACGCCGCTCGCCAGCAGCCACCCGAGCACGCGCGTGGACGAGCTCAGCACCGCGAGGACGACGAGCCCCAAGCCGAGCAGGGCCACCGCGGCGACCACCGACCGGGGGGTGACGAGGAGGGTGGTCGGAGCGCGTGGGCGGTCCGACGGTGTCGTCGGGCCGTTCGGCATCGATCGCTACAGTAGCGGCGTGCCTCCGGACGGGATGGCCTCGCGCGACGGGAGAGCCTCGCGCGACGGGGGAGCCTTCCGCGACGAGGGAGCCGTCCGCGACGAGGAGACCGACGTCAGGATCGTCGACCTCGACCCCCGCTCCATCCTCGCCCTGCTCGTCAGCCTCTTCGCGCTCACCCTGCTGACCGCCGTGGCCCGGGCGGCGTCGCGCTCGCTCACCTGGCTCGCGATCGGCGCGCTCCTCGCACTCGCACTGAACCCGGTCGTGCTCCGCACTCAGGCGCGGCTCAAGATCCGCCGCAGCGTCGCCGTCGGCGTGGTGCTCAGCACGTTCCTCGGGGTCATCGCCGGGCTCGTCTTCCTGCTCGGTCCCCCGGTCGCAAGCCAGGCCCGTGACTTCCAGCGCGAGCTGCCGCGGGTGCTCGATCGGCTGCAGGACCTGCCGATCGTGGGTGACAAGATCCGTACGAACGACGTTCCGCGCAAGCTTAAGGACTGGATCGACAACCTGCCCGAGCGCCTGGGCGAGAACCCGGGGCGGGTCGCCCATGCGGGCCAGTCGGTCTTGAGTGGCGTGCTGGCCGCGCTCGCCATCGTCCTCATCACGATCACGCTCCTGCTCGACGGCTCGCGCGTCGTACGCGGGCTGCGCCGGGCGGTGCCTCTCTCGCGACGGGCGTTCGTCGACCGCGCGGGCGAGACGTTCTACCAAGTCGTGGGCCGCTACTTCGCGGGCTCACTGTTGGTCGCGCTCCTGGCCGGCACCGGCGTGCTCATCATGGGCGTGATCCTGAAGCTCCCCCTCACCCCGGTCGCCGCGCTCTGGACGACATCGACGAACCTCATCCCCCAGATCGGCGGCTTCCTCGGCGGCTCGATGTTCGTGGCGCTCGGCCTCACCAAGGGGCCCACGACCGCGTTGATCTGCGTCGTGTACTTCCTCGCGTACCAGCAACTCGAGAACCATGTCATCCAGCCGGTGGTCGTAGGTGAGGCGGTCGACCTCTCGCCGCCGGCCACCATGCTCGCCGCGCTCGTGGGCGCGTCGGCTGCAGGTGTGCCCGGCGCATTGCTCGCGACGCCGCTCGTCGGCGTCGTCAAGGCCCTCTACATCGAGGTGCGCGACCCGGGGAGGGCGCGGCGCAGAGCCGTCAGCGCAGACGGCGCTCGAGTGACTCGACTTTTGCGTGCAGTGCGTCGTCGACGCCGGGCCGGTGATCGATCTTGATGACGACGCTCACACGGGGCGCGCGTGCGGCGACGGCGTCGACCGCGGCCTTGATCACGCCCATCACCTGATCCCATTCACCCTCGACGTTGGTGAACATGGCGTTGGTCTCCGACGGAAGGCCACTGTCGCGCACCACGCGTACTGCATCGGCGACGAGGTCGCCCACCGAATCGGTGAGTCCGAGGGGAGTGACGGAGAAGGCCGCGATCATGCGTCGAGTATCGCGGCCCGCACGTCGGCCAGCCGCGCGAGCGAGGCCAGCACGTCGGCCTGCCCGTCGGCGAGGTGGCGCACGATCACATCGGTATAGCCCATCCCCGCGAGCTCGCGGAGCTGCTCGGCCACGCGCTCCGGACCCCCCACCACGCACGCGGACGGGTCAAAGCCCCGGTAGCCGCGCGCGAGCACCGGCCCGGCCACCCGTTCCGCGTCGGCGTCGTCCGCACCGACATGGACGTCGCGGCGGATCGCCACGGCGGTCGGAGTTCGGTCTCGCACCGCACACCGCTCGTGGTAGGTGGCGACGAGCGTGCGGGCCTGGTCGACCGTCGCTTCAGGGCCGGCGAGCCAGCCATCGCCCAGGCGGGCGGCGCGGTCGACGGCCGCCGGCGCGTGACCGCCGATCCACACCTCGAGCGGCTCGGGGGGCACGGGGGCGATCTGCGTGCCGTCGACGTTCTCGCCCGCGCAGAGACGGCGAACGACGTCGAGCGCGTGCTCGAAGCGGGCGACGCGTCGGTGGATGTCGACGTCCATGGCCGCGAACTGCTCGGCGCCGCCGCCGATGGCGCACTGCATGATGAAGCGCCCGGCCGCGATGGTCGCCAGCGTGCCGACCTGCTCGGCGACGAGCACCGGGTTCCACAGCGGGAGCAGGTAGAGCGCGCCGGCCGGCCGTTCGTCCCACTCGGCCAACAGCCGGCCGAGCATCGGGGCGTTCTGGTAGTAGGGGACGGGCACGCCGTGGTGGTCGCCGACGAAGAGCGAGTCGAGCCCTGCGTCGCGTGCGGCCCGCGCCCGCTCGATCATCCACCGCGCTCCGGCGCGCCCATCGTCGATCACGTAGCCGCTGCGCAGCGAGGTGCCGAGCCTCATGAACCGGCGGGTGAGAGGTCGACGGCGAGCACGGTCGCGTTGGCGTCGACGAGGTCGGCGGGAACCTCGATCGTGAGTTCGCCGTGCGGATCCTCGGTCAGCGAGTCGATGATGCCCGTGCGCGTGCTGTGGCGGAGCTCGGCGCGGGTCGCCAGAGCCTGCACGGACTTCACGCGCTTGATCGGCACGCCCCGGACCGTGACCGATTCGTACGGTCGCATGAGCAGGTGCAGGTAGACGCGGTCGCCGCGCCGCGTGCTGGGACCGTAGAACTGCCACGGCTCGAGTCCCGCAGTCGTGCCGGTTATGCTCTCGCCGTTGGCGCGCATCCATTCGCCTACGACTCGCAGGCGCTCGACCTGCTCGGGCGGCAGCGTCCCGTCCCCGCGCGGGCTGACGTTGAGCAGCAGGTTCCCGCCGCGCCCGGCCACCTCGCACAACGCGTGGATGAGCTGACGCGCCGACTTGTAGTGCGTGTCCGTGGGGTTGTAGCCCCAGCTCTCGTTCATCGTCATGCACGCCTCCCACGCCCGGCCGGGTGGTCGAGGGGGAACGAACTGCTCGGGCGTCTCGTAGTCGCCGAACCCCGGCAGACGGTCGTTGACGAGGATGTCGGGCTGCAGCGAGTGGATGAGCTCGATCAGCTCGCGCCCGCCCCACTGCGCCGCCGACCGCTCCCATCCGCCGTCGAACCACAGCACGTCGATGCGGCCGTAGTTGGTGAGGAGCTCGGTGATCTGCCCGGACAGGTATTCGAGGTAGCGGCCCCACCGCTCGGGCCCGGGCACGGGTGGCGAGTAGCCGAAGCGGTAGGGCTTGTCCGCCTCGGTGAACGGGGGGTAGTCCGGCGCGCTCCAGTCGGGCAGCGAGAAGTAGAGGCCGACGCGCAGACCCTCGGCGCGCACGGCGTCGACGAACTCGCGCACGATGTCGCGCCCGAACGGCGAGTGCTCGATCGAGAACTCGGAGAGCTTGGTGTGGAACATCGCGTAGCCCGAGTGGTGCTTGGCGGTGAGCACCGCGTAGGTGGCACCGGCGTCGCGCGCGGTGCGGGCGAGAGCGGCGGCGTCCCATGCGGTGGGGGCGAACGTCGCCGCCGACGAGTGGTACTGCTCGACCGTCACCGACTGGCCGAGGGGCAGCGCGAAGGTGCCGCCGACGAGAGGCCACGAGATCTCGAGACCCTGTTGACTGGCGTGGTCCCAGTGCACGAAGAGCCCGAGGCCCGCGCCCGCGAACCAATTGGATGCGGCCCGCTCGCTCAACTGCGGAGCAGGGTGCCGGCTAGGGCGCCCGTGTGCTCGCCCTCGGCCATGAACACCTCGCCGTTCACGATGGTGGCGTCGTAGCCGGCGGAGCGCTGGATGTAGCGGCCGGCGCCGTTCGGGAAGTCGTGCGCGTACTCGGGCAGCGGGAGGCGCAGGCCGTCGAGGTCGAACACGTTGAGATCGGCGTAGGCGCCCTCGCGGATGACGCCGCGGTCGGTGATGCCGAACAGCTCCGCGGTGTCGCTCGTGAGCCGGCGCACGCCCTCCTCGAGCGTGAAGATCCGACGGTCGCGCACCCAGTGGGAGAGAAAGAACGTGGGCAGGCTGGCGTCCATGATCAGGCCCACGTGGGCCCCGGAGTCACCGAGACCGAGCACGAGCTGCGGATGGTGCAGCATCGCCTCGACCGCGTCCGTGCGCTGGTTGAGGAAGGGCCAGGTGAACAGGGCGCGGCCATCGCTCTCCAGCGCGACCCGCACGAACGTCTCCGGCACCGACTCGCCCGCCTGTGCCGCGCACGCGGCCAGGCTGTCGGCGGGGGTGTAGGTGTAGCGCGCCTCGCCGGTGCCGAGGAAGTACACGCCGTTGAAGTCGAATGGCGGCGGGCTGGCGACGGCTTCCTGCACGAGAGCGGCGCGACGGGTGTCGTCGCGCAGCACGGCCAGGCGTGCCTCGAGGTCGAGCGGCCGCAGCGCCCGCCAGGCGGGAAGCCCGTCGAAGAAGGTGCGCGCCTGCAGGCCGAACAGCAGGCCGATCCCGCGGGCGGTGGTCTGGGGACGCAGCTGCGCGCCCGCGGCGGCCTCTTCGTCGACGAACTTCAACACGTGCTCGTACAGGCCAGGCCGGAAGTCGCTCTGGGCCACGCCGAAGGTAACCGGCCGCCCGGTGGTGCGGTTGACCTCCGCCATCCACGCCACCTCGGCGCGGGTGTTGGCGAAGTCGGCGCCGTCGCCCTCGCCGAGCTTCGGCGCCACCTCGAACACGCCGCGCTTCCACCTGCCGAGCACGTCGGCGATGGCGAACAGCTCGTCGGTCTGCGCGTAGGTACCGGGGACGGCCCGTCCGTCGGGCACGCGGTGCAGCATCGTGCGCGACGTCGAGAACCCGAGCGCGCCCGCGCCGATGGCCTCTTCGACGAGCGCGGCCATCTGCTCGATGTCGTCGGCGGTCGCGGGGTCCTGCTCGAGACCGCGCTCGCCCATCACCCAGTGGCGCACCGCGCAGTGCCCGACCATGCCACCGACGTTCATCCCCTTGGGCAGCCGGTCGAGCGTGCTGAGGTACTCGCCGTAGGTCTCCCAGTCCCACGGCAGGCCGGACAGGATGGCCGCAGCGGGGATGTCCTCCACCGACTCCATCATCTCGGCGAGGTAGCCGCGGTCCTCGGGCTTGCAGGGCGCGAACGTCACGCCGCAATTGCCGAGCACGACCGACGTGACGCCGTGCCAGCAGGACGACGTCGCGATCGGGTCCCACGCGAGCTGTGCGTCGAGATGGGTGTGGATGTCGACGAAGCCGGGGCTCACGATGCGCCCGTCGGCGTCGATGGAGCGGCGGGCGGCGCCGTCCACCTCGCCCACCGCCACGATGCGATCCCCGGTCACCGCCACGTCGCCACGGAACGGCGGTGCGCCGGTGCCGTCGACCACCGTCCCATTCTCGATGATCAGGTCGAAGGCCATGCGGTCACAGTAGGCGGCAGTCGTTGGCCGTGCGCCGCCCGCGTTCTCCGGTTCAACACCCCTGGTCGTCCAGGCGCGCCAGGAAGGTGCCCGCGCCGGTGACGCGGGCGCCGCGCTGCCGGGCGCCCTCGGCGAGCGCGCGGTCCGAGGTGATCACCTCGACGAGGGCCGGCCCGTCCGCGTCACCCGGAAAGCCCGCGTCGAGGAGCTCGAGGATGCGCTCGTCGGCCGCGTCCCGGCCTCGGCGCGCGGCATAACGGACGACCACACCACCGTGATCGCCTTCCACCAGATCGGGCTGAGGTACGTCGAGGACGAGCACGACGTGCCCCCCGCTGACGGTCACAGAGCAACGGAGGCGCTCGAGCAGCCGGCGCACCGCCGCAGGCGGATCGCGCCACCAGCCCGCCACGCCGGCACCGACGACGTTGTTGCCGTCGATGACGAGCGTCGTCGGGCCGTCGCTTCCCACGTCGGCCTACGGTAGGGCCCTGCTCGCGGGCCCGGCGGCGATGCGGACTACCGTGCACTGCATGCCGACCGACAAGCCCAGCCATCAGGTTGTCGTCCAGGCGACGGCGGCCACCGAGCGAACCATGCGCCCGCAGCGCGTGCCGGTAAACGTCTACGAGACCAGCGCCGCGCTGGTGATCATCTCGCCGTTGCCGGCCGTCACCGCCCAGGACGTCACGATCGAGCTGCATCCCGGAACGCTCCGGTTCTGGGCGAGCCTGCGCAGCGCGCCCCCGCGCGAATACCTCACCCACGAATGGGAGTACGGGGGCTTCGAGCGTGAGGTCGAGCTGCCCGAGGGCTTCGGTGGCGACGTCGAGGCGTCGCTCGCGAACGGGCAGCTCGCCATCCGCGTCCTCCGCGGTCGTACCGATCAGCGCGTCAGCATCAAGCCCAACGCGCTCTGAGTTCGCCTTCCTCGTCCGTTCAGAGAACGGGAGCGCGACCCGTCTCTCTCAGCACGACCGCGCCCAGCGCGCACACGACGATCGCCATGCCGATCACCTGCAGGGCGACGATGCGCTCGTCGAGAAAGAGCGCGGCGCTCACCGTCGCGACCACCGGCACCGCCAGGGTGAGGAGCGACATCGCCGCCAGCTCGACATGGTCGTGGGCCCAGCTGATCAGGAGATGGCCGAGCCCGCCCGAGCCGACGGCGAGCGCAGCGATCCTCGCCCAGTCACCCGCGCTGCCGGGGTCGATGCGCTGGCCCGACAACAGGGTCACCGGTGTGACCGCGACGGCCGCCACGAGCGTCATCCCCGCGAGGAACTCGAAGGCGCTCAGGTCGCGTCTCGCCTGCTTGGAGGCGACGAAGTACCAGGTCCACGCGAACAGCGCGCCCGTGGCGAGGAGGTCACCGCTCGGGCTCCACACCGGTGTGGCGGAGGACCCGAACACGACGACGGCGACGCCGCCGATGGCCACCATCGTCCACATGACTGCTCGCCCGGTGACCCGTTCGCCGAACAGCCTGCCGACGAGCAGCAGCACGAGCGCGGGTTGAAGCGCGCCGATGACGGTCGCGTTGGCGACAGTGGTGTGCTTGAGGGCGCTGAAGAACAGGACGATGTCGAGGCCGAACGCCAGCCCTCCCGGCAGGCACAGCCGCAGCAGCCGCCGGTTGTACCGACCCCCGCGTGCGTAGAACACCGCGGAGGTGACCAAGGCGCCGATCCAGAGGCGGTGGAAGCCGAGCACCAGGCCGTCGATGTCGCCGACGGCCTTGGCCACGACCGCGACCCCGCCCCACACCCCGACGGCGGAGAGCACCGCCAGCGACCCCGCCACCGGACGTCTCTCCACCACCGGGCGCGCCTGTCCGACATCGTGAGCGGCCACCGAGCCATCTTCGCGGCTCCGGCATCGGGGTGTTGCTTCGAATCAGACGTCGGCGATGAGCACAGTCAGTCTGTTCCGCGCAGCACACATCATGCCGATGACACGCTGAGCACGACCGCGGCGTCCTCGGTTGCGACTCGAAGGCGTGTCAGCAGCTCCACGGCGGTGGTCCGGGCGTCCACCGGTAGGCGCGGAAGGGGCCCTCGGGGCGTCCAATGGGCGACGATGGCGTGTGGGTCCCGTGTGTTCGTGAATGCCAGTGGGAACCGAGCGGCCACGAGCGCGTCGAGCTCACTTGAGATCCGCGGATCGTTCGTCGACTCACTCGTCGCTGAGAAGGGGTAGGCGAACGCTCGAGCGGTCACGCCCAAGCGCTCGGAGAGGGTGCGCCGGCTGATGTCGAGATCGCGACCCACGCGCGTGCGCCAGTGCCGGAAGCTCTCGGGCCTTCCGCTCGCCAGCAGCACGCGGTTGTTGAGCGCGGGGCCCGAGCGCCGACCCGGCAGCGCCGCCAAGACGTGTTGATTGTGGGTGTGCGACCCGATCTCCCACCGCCCGCTGTCGCGCATCGCCCGTAACTGACCCGACGTGAGGTAGTAGGAGGCACGGTCGTGGGCGATACGAGACGTGATCACGAACATCGCGGCGCGGAAGCCGTAGCGAGCCAGGATCGGATCGGCCGCGGTCCAAGCGCTCCCGACCCCGTCGTCGAAGGTCAGGAGGATGGGGCGCGGAGGGAGGACAACGGCTTCGCCGGCACGCACAGCTTCGACTTGGGCCAGGGAGACAGAATGGAAACCGGCTCCTCGGAGCATCGCCAGTTGTTGAGCGAAGTGTTGAGGCGAAACCGTATAGAGCCCGCGATCACCGGCGACTCCGTGGTAGGTGAGCACCGGCACACCCGCGCGATAGTCCGGGATACCCATCGCTTTGGCGAAGATCGCGAAGCCCGGGGCCACCCGCGGCGCAGGAACCCGACGCTCGTCCGCTTCCACCGAGCGCACGAAGTCCACGCTGATCATCGTGAGCGCGACGAGGGCCGCGGTGGTGACCAAAATGCGGCTCAACCTAGACACGGCGGGTACCCCAGGAACCGTCGCGCACCCGAGCGAGCGCCCACAGCAGCTGCGCCGAGAAAGCCAGATAGAACAGCGTTCCCAGACAGGCGTAGAGCCACAGGCCATCTTTGCGGGCCGAGCGGTAGTAGAGGCTGTACGCCATGGCGACGAGGTAGAGCGCCATGGCGTACACGACCGGAAAGATGCCTTGGTGCCCAGGCATCCAACAGAAGTTCCAGAAAAGAATGAGCGGACTGAGGAGCCCCGTGAGGGCAGCTATGCCGATCGAGGGCAGCGCGATCGGGCGGGTACGCCAGATGTGGCCCATGAGCAGCAACCCTTCCCGGAGCCACGACTTCTTCCAGCGCAGCTGCTGACGGAAGAATGTCGCGTACTCGTCAGGAACCTTCGTCCACGACTCGGCCCGAGCGTGATAGCGCGTTCGCCACCCTGTCCGAAGGATCTGATTGGTGAGTGAACGATCGTCGCCGTAGGTGCACGCTGCGCCAAGGAAACGCTGGTGCTCCCACGCCTCGAGCACCGGAAGAACTGCGTCTCGACGGTAAGCAGCGAAACAGCCCGAGCAACAGGTCACGGCCCCGACGACGGACTCCGCGGCCTTGAGCAGCGCGTAAGAGATGAAGTACCGGGCCGCCTGTATGCGCGTGAGGAGGTTGTCTCCCGCGTTGCGTACATAGGTGATACCGGAGACCGCACCGACTCTGGGATCGGAGAACGCCTGGACGATGCGGCCGACCGCGGGCGGGTCTGGCGCCGAATCGGAGTCCACGAAGACGAGGATCTCGGCGCCGGTCGCTCGAATTCCCGTCGCCAACGCGGCCCGCTTGCCACGGTTTTCGGGTAGGTCGATGCACTGGACCGCCCTTCGCGAGCGTGACGCCGCCGCGACCATGCGAGCCCACGTGTCGTCGCTGGATCCGTCGTTGACACACACGATCTCCAGCTTGTCGACCGGATACTGGACCCCACAGCAGGCTTCGATCGTTTCGACGATCGCCCTGCCCTCGTTGAAAGCAGGCACGATGATGGCAACGGTTGGCTGAATCCCGGTGTCCTCCGGCGTGCGGTAGAGCGCCGCCAGGGTGAAGCGGGAGAGGACATAGCCGCTCACGACCAGCGTGTAGAGGCCTCCCATGCTGCGCCAGCTGTACCGATGCAGCCTCTCGAGCAGCGCCCAGCCAAGGATGGTCAGCACACCGAGCAACGCGATCGTGGCGCCATCACGGGAAAGGACCAAGAGCATGCGCGCGGCGGTCCCGACGTCAGAGCGGTGAGTTTCAATCGACCGCGAGCGCGCGCGAGGCGGCGACGAGTCGCAGCGGCAGCGTCGGCGATGATGATCGACCAGCGGCTCTCCACACGGCGTGGGTACCAACGCCGAGCCTCGTCGGTGGCGACGACGGATTGCCGACGTCCGCCGATGCCGAGGAAGCACGCCATCGGCGGGCGGTGGTTCCCCAAAATCCCTGAGAACTCCGACTTCATCGACCGACCGACGCTCGCGCGCTCGCCCCACCGTGACCCCCCGGAGCCCACCATCGACCCGCCCCGTCACATCGGCGTAGGAATCTAGTGATCGGGTTCCGGCCCCGCTAGAGGCTGACGACGCAGGGTCGACGCTCCGCGCGCGGTCGGGCGAGACTGTCGGTGTGAGCAGGACAAGGCTGGGCGTGATCGCCGACCCTCACCTCGCGCTCGAGCGGGTGGAGGACACCGGATGGCACAACCCGTTCCGGTTGGCCGACGCGCATGACCGGCTGGACGCGGCCCTGGGCCACCCGCTCCTCGACGGCACCGATGTGGTGGTGGTGCTCGGCGATCTCGCGCACTTCGGCGACCGCACGTCGCTTCGGCGCGTGGTCGACGCGGTGGCGTCCGCCGGTCGTCCGGCGCTGCTGCTGAGCGGCAACCACGACGTGTTGACGCCCGGAGCCCGGTTGGAGGACGAGGTGGTCGGCCGCGGCGCGGGACTCGTCGCGTCGCCGTTCGCATGCCAAGCCGAAGCTCCTGCGGTGAAGGCCTTCGCCGCGGCGGGCTCGGGGCTCGCGGTGCACGAGGTGACGGGCATGAGTGAGCGGCAGCTCCAGCCGTTCGACGTGAGCGGCCGCCGGCTGGCCGACGCCGATCCCCACGGGGGACTCGACGTGCTTCTCACCCACTTCCCGGTGTTGACGCTCGAGGACCGCTGCCGAGACGCGGAGCTCCTCTACTCGGGGCACCTCGGCATCCTGGCGCCGACCCCGTCGGTGTTGCCTGCGACCGACCAACCCGTCGTCGTCCTGAGCGGCCACCTCCATCTCCGCGGCGTCACGACCGAGGCGAACGTGCTCCAGCTGGTGTTCGCCGCGCTCGTCGAGCCGCCGTACGAGGTGGCCGTGGTCGAGATCGACGTCGAAGAGACGTCGATCGGCTACCAGTGCGCGTCGGTCGTCGAGCCCGACGCCGAACGGCTCCCGGTGCTCGACCCTCCGTCGGGTCGCTGGACGTTCGCACCGGACGCCGGTCGCTGGTCGGCATCGGCCTGAGGGGCGGATCGGCGCGATCGTGCCCCGGAACCGTGGGCTGTCTCAGGCACCGTCTTCGTCGAAGAGCGAGAGGCGGCTGAGCTCGGTTGGCGCGTCGGCCGGTGGGAGGACGCCGTCCTCCGCGGCCGCGATGGTGGGCTCGTCGAGGCCGAGGTGAGCGGCGAACGCGGTGCGGTCCATGCCCAGGCGGCCGCGCTCGGCCAGCACCGACGCCGCGAATCGGGGGAACGGATGCCCCTCGCCGGCGAGGCGGTCGGCCATGGCGCCGGCCAGGCGCGCCAGGTCGGGCCGCCACTGCCCCGACGGGTGCCGGTCGCGGGCTGCGTCGTCCGGCTGCATCGTCAGCCAGGTTGGCATGCTCACCGCAGGATGGGGAGCTCGGTGAGCCCGGCGAAGCGGGGCTCGCGCTCGGCCAGGACGCGGAGGCGGTCGAGCGTGCGCTTGACCACCTGACGGACGAAGGCGGGGTTGAGCCCGTAGTCGCGGGCGACGGTGACCGAGGGCGACGGATCGCCCGCGTCGGTCTGCAGCTTGACCTCGAGGAGGATGGCGCGGTCGCGCGGCTTCACCTTGCCGCGGTCGAACGCCTCGACGAGCAGCGCGCAGCCGTCGTGGCACGGGGCGAGCCGCTCGAACACCTCGAGGCCCTCGGGCTCGTCCCCGATCGCCCGGAGCTGCTCGGCGACTGCGACGTCGTGGTCGTCGAGCGGGTCGGCGTGCTGGCCGACCCAGCCCGCGGCGATCGCCGCCAGCCGCTTCACCGCCCAGTTCCACGGCAACGCCCCGCCCTCGGGATCCCACGCGCCCGCACCGTCGAGCAGCGCCAGGCACCCGTTGAGCACGAGGCCGTCGAGCTCGTCGGGCTCGACGTGCTGCACACCCAGGCGACGCAGCTCGCGTCGCATGAGCGCGGCGACGTGGTCGCCGTACTCGAGATAGAGCGTGAAGACCGCCGCCTGGTCGCCGCCGGCCATGCGGGCCATCACCTCCACCAACCGCTCGAACCGCTGTGTCTCCACTTCTCCGCTGCCCTTTCCCTTACCGTTCTCGTCCGGCAACCACTGACGAGATGAGCATGACAGGGGGGTGTGACAGCTACGGGCGGCGGCCCCGGCGTCAGGACGCCGGGCGCGGGACCGTGGGCGGAGGCGCCACCTCGGGGACGTCGATGGCCGAGCGGGCTCGCGAGAACACGAGTGCGTCCGCCAGGTTGCGGGCGTACCTGTCGCGTGCGTGCAGCGGTTTCAGGCCCCAGCGCCACTCGATCATGCGCAACACCGAGCAATGCTCGTACGGGCCCTTGTGCTCGACCCGCGGCGGTGCCCACGGACCCATGACGATGCACGGGACGCGGAAGCCCAGGCGGGAGTAGTCGGGATGCGGCCCGGAATTCGGATTGACGTTGTCGTCGCGCACGTTCGGTGGCGGCACGTGATCGTAGAACCCTCCGTGCTCGTCGAACGTGAGCACGAACACCATTCGGTCCCATTGCGGACTGCGCCGCAGCAGTTTATAGACCTCTCCGATGAAGGCATCGCCCACCTTGACGCTGCCGTGCGGATGCATGTCGTTCGACGTCCCCGTCAGCTCGGGGATGGTCCCGTACTCGGGGTCGACGAACGTGACGTTCGGAAGCGTTCCTGCCCGGGCATGCTCCTTGAACAGCTCGTACGGATGGCTGATGTCGTCGTAGCGACGGCTGGCGAACAGACCCGTCATCGGCTCGCTGAAGTAGTAGTAGCCACCGGAGAGGCCTGCGCCACGGACACGATCCCAGATGGCGACGTCCAACTTCGACGGCCGCGACCTGTCCGGCGGGGGCAGTGATTTGGCATCTTCGAGGTAGGGATAGATGCCCGTGTCGTCGACGTCCGTCGCCGCGCAGTGCTGATAGAAGCGGTTGGGCCACGTGGCACCGAGCACCGAGCAGAAGTACCGGTCGAAGGTGGTGTAGCCGCGTGCCAGCGTGGCGAGCACCGGAAGGTCGGCCGCCGTGTAGTAGCTGATCGGGTAGGTGTCGCCGACGGCCTGCGTCTTCAAGAACCCGTCACACGCCCCGCCGTTCCACTGTTGGGCGACGGCCGGCCAGTCGTGCCGGGGATCGCCATAGCGCCATCCCTGCCAGTCGGGAGCGACGGACCAGGTCGGCCGCGCCGCGCCGGAACTGTCGGCATAGGTGAGACCGGCCTGGCGTCCGTCCGCGCCCGGGAGCCAACCCAGTAGGTGATCGAACGATCGGTTCTCCATCATCAGCACGACGACCGTGTCGAACGGCGCCTCCGCTGGGGCGGGGAGCGGTACCCCTCGCGTCTGCCGCTTCGCTCCACTGCCCGTGCACGCCCCGAGCGCCACGGCCCCTGCAGTCGCCAGCGACCCGGTCAGGAAACGGCGACGACTGATGGGCTGCGGGTTCAGGTAGTCGATCGGGACCCCGCCGGCATGGGCGGACTCTACGGCATCGGTCGGTCGATCGGCCGGCCTCGTCTCCCTCAGGGTTCGACCCCGTTGCGTCGATGAAGAGGCGTGAAGCAGCGAGTGATCGCGGCGATGTGCGCCCTCACCGTCGTCACCGGCTGCGCCGGCGGCACCGGCAATCCGATGACCATGATCCGGGCCCTCGGGGCCGGATCCAGCGCCGACCTTCAGCCCGAGACGATCCCCGCGGCCGACTCGAGCGGGCCCCTTCAGGTCATCGGGGACAGCACCGCATCAGGTGGCGCCTATCTCGATCTCGATACCGTCACCCCGCCGCCCGCTCCGACGTCAGAGGCGTTCTATGTGGACAGCGTCAGCGGCGACGACAGCCTCGACGGTCGTAGTCCCGAGACGGCTTGGAAGTCGTTGGCCAGAGCCGGGACCGCCGCCGTGGCCCCCGGCGGGAGCCTGCTCTTCAAACGCGGCTGCAGCTGGACGGGCTCGATCACCATTCCGTGGAGCGGCGTCACAGTCAGCGCGTACGGCAGTGGGCCGTTGCCGCTCATCACGAACGGGTCGACCGCCGGCAGCATCGTTAACATCCAGGGTTCGAACAACCGCATCGCGGCGCTCGAGCTGCGCGCGACCAGCACGGCTCACGGCTACTTGTCGGGGTTCAACTTCTCGAGCGGCGCCAAGTTCAACACGCTGTTCTTCACCAAGACCAGCGGTCTCTACGCCGGGGTCTACGTGAACAGCGGCGCCACCAACAACAAGATCGTCGGCAACACGATTGGGCCCAACAGCATGATCAACGTGAACGTCAACGACGACTCGGGTGCCTTCGGAGTCTTGGTCTGGGGGGACAGCAACGAGATCGCCGGCAACGACCTGCGCGGCAACGTCGGCCTCTCGGATCGCTACGGCCTGGACGGATCGGCGGTCGAGATCTACAACGGCTCGCGCAACTGGAGCCATCACAACCGGGCTTCCGGCAATCTGGCCTTCTCCGAGTTGGGGGTCGATCCGAGGCACGCCGTCACCGGCAACATCTATGCCTACAACCTCGTGACGTCCGATCTCGACCAGGCCAGCTTCATGATCACCCGCGGCCCGACCCGGGCCGACGGCACACCGCAACCCAACGGTCCGGTCAACGACACCCGGGTGTACGGGAACACCGCGTTTCTGACCGCGGCGACCAGCAAGGGCATGGTCTGCTACGCGCACTGCAGTCCGACCATCTTGACGTCGGAGAACAACATCCTGGTGGCCGGCCTCCACGCCCTCGAGTCCGACGGCAGCTTTACCGAAGGAAACAACATCTATTGGCGGGTTGGCGGTAGTCCCGCGACGACCTGGCCGATCTCGGCCAGCTCCCAGCTGGCCGACCCGTTGTTCCTCGATGCCGGCAGCGACTTTCACCTGGCGGCCGACAGCCCGGCGATCAATGCCGGCACGCTCGACAGCCTGTCCAGCGGCTTCTTGTACGACCTCGACGACAAGAAGGTGCCGATCGGACCTCGGCCGGACATCGGCACCTATGAGTTCGGCAACCGCACGTGCGCCAGTCTGCCGAACCCCGCCAACGGTTTCGTGACCGGCGAAGTCGATCTGCCGGCGGCCGCGAACTACTTCATCTGGTCACGCATCCGTCCGGCCGACGTCGCCGGTAAGTCGTACTACGTGCAGGTCGACAGGCGGTGCAGCATCGAAGTCGGGGGGACCGACCTGGAACCCGGCGACTGGACCTGGGTCAACTGGCGCGACGGCCGGCTCGACGCGCCGGTGGCGATCGACAAGCTGACCGCCGGCCGGCACACGGTTCGGATCTTCGGTGCTGACCCCGATGTCGGCCTCGACCGTCTGCTCTTCACTACCGATGCCGGCTGCCGGCCCCGAACCGCGGACGACAACTGCGGCTGACACCCGAGGCCGCGACGACGTCGGACGAGCTCGACGCCGCACTACGAGAATCCTTCGTGAGCGCCGGCGAACTCGTACTTGGTCGGGTCGGGCGTCTTCATCGCCTCGCGGAAGCGGACGAACGACCAGGGCCACACCGCCGGGAGCCCGCGGTCGTCGAGGTACCAGCTGCGGCAACCGGTGACCCACACCGTGCGCTGCGCCGCCACCTCGCGCGCTCGCTCGAACTCCACCAACGCCTCGCGGGTCGCGCACACCTCCCGGCACTCGCCCGCCCGGATGCGCTCGATGAGTTGCATGACGTAGCGGGTCTGGAGCTCGGCAACCTCGATGAGCGAGAAGTTCCCGACGGGCCCGTTCGGGCCGTTCAACATGAAGAAGTTCGGGAAGTCGGGAATCGAGATCGACAGGTACGCCTCCGGGCGAGGGGTCCAGGCCTGTTCGAGCGTCGTGCCGTTGCGCCCGGCGATGGTCATCGGTCGCATGAAGGCGTCGGTCTTGAATCCCGTCGCGAGCACGAGCACGTCGAGCTCGTGGAGGCGGCCATCCTTGGTGCGGATTCCGCCGGGCTCGATTCGCTCGATGGCATCAGTGACGAGCTCGGCGTTCGGACGCTGGATCGCGTCGTAGAAGTTGGGAGAGATGATCAGCCGCTTGCATGCGGCGCGGTAGTCGGGACGCAGCCGCTGTCGTAGCTCGGGGTCGTGCACGTTGTTCTCGAGGTTCGCGAGGCACGCTTGCTCGACCAATTTGAGCTCGGCCGACTCCGAGTCGACGACGGCGTTGGCGAACAGGTCGAACATGTCCGACAGGTTCTGGTGTAAGTCCACGAGTCGTTCGGGCTGCGCACGAAATGCCGCCTGCTCCTCGTCGGAGTACGCCGGGTTCTCCTGGGGCATCACCCACTGCGCCGTGCGCTGGAACAACGACAACGCCGCAACGCGATCGACGATGGCCGAGACGATCTGTATTGCTGTCGATCCTGTTCCGATGATCCCGATCCGTGTGCCGTCGAGCTGAACGCGGTGATCCCACCGCGCGCTGTGGAACATCGCTCCCGCGAAGGTGTCGATACCATCGATCTCGGGATATCGCGGGTGGTGGAGCACACCCGTCGCTGCGATCACAACGTCGACGTCGTCGCGATTTCCCGAGGCCGTCGTGAGATGCCACTTGCCATCAGAGAACTCGCATCGGGTGACCGCGTCACCGAACCGAGCTCGTTGCAGGACGCCGTGCTCCTCGGCGACCCGCTCGAAGTACGCCTGGATCTCCGGACCGGGGGCGAACCGGCGACTCCACTCCGACGTGAGGGCGAACGAGTACGAGTACAAGTGAGACGGCACGTCGCACGAAAGGCCGGGGTATGTGTTCTCGCGCCACGTGCCGCCGACGCGGTCGGCCTTCTCGTACACCGTGAAGTCCGTGATCCCGGCCTCGGTCAGCTTGATCGCGCTGAGGATGCCGGCCATCCCTGCGCCGATCACCGCGCATCGCAACGGGCGCGCCTCGGGATTCATGCGTCTGAGTTCATCACACCGTCGGCGCGCGGCGCGAGAGGATCGGCAGGCTCACCGTTGCGGTGCCGCCGACGTGTTCGCCGAGCTCGTTCACCGCGCTGAACTCGACCTCGACGAGCCCGTCGTCGCCATTGCGTGACACATCGGTCACCGAACCGTTGTAGGTGAGGACGTGTCCCGGAAACACCGGCACGCCGAGGCGGATCGCGAGACGCTTCACCATCGCTTCGGGTCCGGCCCAATCGGTCAGGAACCGACTGCACCAACCGGTATCGGAGAGGATGTTCATGAAGATGTCGGGCGCGCCCTGCTCGTTGGCGTAGGCGCGGTCGTGATGCACCGGCATGAAGTCGCGCGACGCGATCGCGCCGGCCACGATCCGCGTCGCGCTCATGTCGATCATGAGCGCCGGGAGCACGTCGCCGACCGAGATCGTGTTCCAGTCGAGCGTTTGGATGTGGCGGCTACTCATCGGTTCGCCGTCCTCGTGGCCTGAACTTCAGAATCCGAAAGCGCTGGCGACCGACGACCTCGCCGTTTCCGACGGTGTAGTTCGTCACCCACGTCACGAACCGCCCAGGCCCGAGCCGGGTCTGCTTCTCCGGTGAGACCGACTCCAGCACCGTCTCCGCCGACACGATCTCGCCGAGCCGCAGATAGCGCTCGATCTCGAACTCGGAGTTCGTCGCGAGCGTGCCGACGAGACCGGCCTCGTCCAGGACCGTGAGCACGAACGCACCCCCGCGCTCCACCGGAGACCCCCCACGCTCCGCGATGCCCGTGATCGTCGGTGTCGCCATGGCCCATGTCTGCAACATCAGCGGCGGCGCCACGATCCCACCGAACCGGGTGTCCGCCGCGTACTGCGGATCGACATACACCGGGTTGTGATCCTCGAACGCGGCGGCCCAATGACGGATCATCGGCTGGTTCACCGGATCCGGTGCGACCGAAGGTCCGCCCGCCCCGAGCGGCTTGCCGACCAGCGCCGCGAGCTGCTCGTCAAGCGTCATGTCGAGCAGTGCTAACGGTTTGCGCGCCGGCCGGCCGCTACCGGCGTCGTGGGCTCCGCCGCGGCCGCCGCGGCGGGCGCGGCAGCCGCGACGTCGGGGGGCGCTTCCACGCTGATGCGGGGGACGAGTCGATCGAGCCACTTGGGCAGCCACCAGTTGGCGTTCCCCAGCAGTTCCATCGTCGCGGGCACGAGCACCATGCGGACGATGGTCGCGTCGATGAAGATGGCGGTGGCCAGCCCGAGCCCCAGCAGCTTGAGCACCCGCAGATCCCCGAGGACGAACGACACGAAGACCGCGATCATGATGGCGGCCGCCGCGGTGATCACCCGAGCGGTCGAGGCCAGTCCGTCGGCCACCGCGGTGGCGTTGTCGCCGCTGACGAGGTACTCCTCCCGCACCCGCGAGAGCAGGAACACCTCGTAGTCCATCGACAGGCCGAACAGAACGGTGAACAGCATCATCGGCACCCAGAACTCGATCGGGCCCGGCCGGCCGATCCCGACCACGGTGCGCAACCAGCCCCATTGGAAGATGGCGACGATCACCCCGTAGGCGGCGCCGATCGACAACAGGTTCATGATGCCG
>Ga0066708_10000059_pt1 | contig 18598 bp, 22 predicted proteins | sample GraSoiAngelo_157_FD_66504 | JGI IMG/M metagenome (GOLD analysis project Ga0066708, IMG submission 66504) | Grasslands soil microbial communities from the Angelo Coastal Reserve, California, USA - 14_1009_16_20cm | ecosystem: Environmental > Terrestrial > Soil > Grasslands | place: USA...
GCGACCGGTCGCGGCGTGATGCTCTGCGCGCTGGCCGCCATGGAGCACCTGGGCATGAAGCCGCACCAGTCGCGGGTGGCGATCCAGGGCTTCGGCAACGTGGGCTCGGTCTCGGCCCGGCTGCTGGAGGAGGCGGGCTGCACGGTGGTCGCCGTTACCGAGGATTACGGCGGCATCTACAACCCGCTCGGGATCTCGGTCAAGCGCGCGCTCGAGTACCGAGCTCGCGAGAAGTCGCTGAAAGGCTTCCCGGGCGCCGAGGAGGTCTCCAACCACGACCTGCTGGGGGTCGACTGCGACGTGCTGGTGCCGGCCGCGATCGGCAACCAGCTCACGTCCCGTACCGCTCCTTCCGTCAAGGCCAAGCTGATCGTGGAGGGCGCCAACGGGCCGACCACGCCCGAAGCCGACGCCGTGTTCCGCCAGAAAGGCGTGTTCCTAGTCCCCGACATCCTGGCCAACGCCGGGGGCGTGACCGTCAGCTACTTCGAATGGGTGCAGGACCTGCAGTCGTTCTTCTGGTCCGAGCACGAGGTCAACCAGAAGCTGGGGGCGATCATGCAGCGCTCCTTCCGCGAGGTCCTGCAGACCGCACTCGAGAAGAAGATCGACATGCGCATGGCCGCCTACTGCCAAGCCGTGCACAGGGTGGCCGCCGCCACCCGCGACCGCGGCCTCTACCCCTAGGTTTCGAACCTCCGCACGGCCTTCACACGGCGCTCACAACCGGGCGCCAGATTGGGTCCCGTCAGAAACCACATCTCACCCAAGGAGGTAAATCAGAGATGCGACGCGGATTCATCTGGATATGGGGCCTGGGCACTCTGCTGATCGCGGCGCTGGTCGGCGCCGCCGCCTACGCGGCCGGCGTGGCCACCCACGTGACCAACGCGGTGGCACCCAACGGCGCGCCCTACGCCTACCCCTACTTCTACGGCCCCCACTTCTTCTTCCCCTTCGGGTTCATCTTCCCGCTGCTGTTCATCCTCTTCATCCTGTGGCTGGTCTTCCGGCCGAGGCGTTGGTGGTACGGCGGCGGCGGCCCCTACGGGCCGGGCCGGAGCCACATCGAAGACCGGCTGGAGGAATGGCACAAGAAGGCCCACGGGGAGACCACCGCCCAGACCCCGGAAAAGCCAAGCTAAGACGGCCATGAAGACGATCCTGGTCGTCGACGACGAGCCGGGAATCGTCCGCCTGGTCCGCGACTACCTGGAGCACGGCGGCTTCACCGTCCTCACCGCGAGCGACGGTGAGGCCGCCCTCCGCGCGGCCCGCACGATCAAGCCCGACCTGGTGGTGCTGGACCTCGGCCTGCCCGGCCTGGACGGGCTCGACGTCACCCGCGCCCTGCGCCGCGAGGGCCCAGTGCCGATCATCATGCTGACCGCCCGCAGCGATGAGACCGACAAGCTGGTCGGCCTGGAGCTGGGCGCCGACGACTACCTGACCAAGCCGTTCAGCCCCAAGGAGCTGGTGGCGCGGGTGCGCGCGGTGCTGCGCCGGGTCGAGGGGCTCGAGGGCCGGCCCGAGGTGATCCGCGCCGGCGACGTCGAGCTGGACAGCACCCGGCTGTCCGTGAACGTCAACGGCCGTGCCGTCGACCTCACGCCGACCGAGTTCCAGCTGCTGGCCACCCTGGCCCGCCAGCCCGGCCGCGTCTTCACCCGCGCCCAGCTCCTGGACGCGGTGCACGGAGTGGCCGTGGAGTCCTACGAGCGCGCCATCGACGCCCACGTCAAGAACCTGCGCCGCAAGCTGGAGCCGGATTCCCGTGCTCCGCGCCACGTGCTCACCGTCTTCGGCGTCGGCTACAAGTTCGCCGAGGCGTGAGCGGGCGCCCACCCTGGTGGCCGGAGGGCGAGGCCTGGCCGCCGCGCGGGCGCCCGCCCTGGGCCCGCCGCCAGCGCGGCTGGTTCTTCGGCCGCATCCTCGTTTTCGTACTCCTGCTCTGGGTCCTGTCGGCCGCGACCATGGGCTTGCTGGGGGCGCTGGTGGTCCGCGGCGGGCCACGCTTCATCCCGGTGCCGCTCATCCTGCTGGCGGCGGCGTTCGTCTTCGGGCTGCTGCAGATGCGGCGGGCCACCGGCGCCTACGCCGCCCTGCGCAGGCGGGTCGAGGCCAACGACCAGCGCCGGCGCTCGTTCCTGGCTGACGTCACCCACGAGCTCAAGACGCCGCTGGCGGTTATCCGCGGTCAGGCCGAAGGGATCGCCGACGGCGTCTATCCGGCCAGCCCGGAGTCGCTGAAGCCCATCCTGGAGGCCGCCCAAACCCTGGACCTCCTGATCGAAGACCTGCGCATCCTCGCCCTCTCCGAGTCTGGCGCGCTTGAGCTCAACCGCGAGCCGGTCGACCTGGCGCTGCTGGTCCGGGAAGTCCTGGCGGCGCAGGCGGCCGGCGGCGTCGAGCTGCGCGCCGAGCTGCCTGCCGACCTCCCGCACCCCGAGGCCGATCCCGTGCGCCTGCGGGCGGTCCTCAACAACTTGATCGCCAACGCCCTCCGCCACACCCCCGCCGGCGGGTCGGTGACGGTGAGTGGCCGCCGCCAGGGCACCGGCGTCCAGGTCACGGTCGCCGACACCGGCGAGGGCATCAGTCCCGAGCTGCTGCCGCGCATCTTCGACCGCTTCGTGCGCGGTCCCGCCTCGCGCGGCAGCGGGCTGGGCCTGGCCATCGCCAAGGACGTGGTCGAGGCCCACGGCGGGACGATCGCCGCGGAGAGTCAGCCCGGGAAGGGCACCCTCATCCGATTCACGCTCCCGTCTTGAAGTCGATCACCAGCCGCGGCGGACCGTCGAGCGTGGTCACGTGCATGCAGGCGGGCGCGGCCAGTCCGGCCGCCCAGTGCACGACTCCCTCGAAATCGCCGACCTGGCGCAGGTCGCGCAGCTCGGTCTCTCGGGGCGACATGGCGCGCGGCGCCTGGGCGCCGCTGCTCGCGGGCTGCAGGCGGAGCACCACCCCGGCGGCGCCGTCCAGCGTCACCGAGCGGCCGCTGGCGTCTTCCGTGAAGCTGGCGTTGGCCTGGCGCGTGATCGTGTAGCCGGGCACCGGCCCGTCGAACTCCAGCACCCAGCGGTCGAAGCCGTCCTGCGCGGCCGCGCGCACCGCAACCACGTTGGCGCGAGCGCCGCCGCCGCCGCTCATGTCGGTGCAGGTGTAGGACTGCGGGCTGGGCGACGCCGAGACCGAAAGCGCCGGTGACGCCGCCGCCACCGGTGGGCTGGGCACCGTGGTGGCCGTCGCGGCGCGCGGGGTGGTTACCGGATTGCCACACGCCGCCGCGAGTAGAAGCAGGATTCCCGACAACGAGCGTATTTGCGTCATTTCATCCCCTCACTACGAGAACGTCAGGACGCATAAGCGGTTACGGGGTCAGATCTCTCTCTTGTTGAGGCTCCAAAGCGCCAGCGCCAGCAGACCCAGGACCCACACCGCGCACCAGGCGAGATAGAGCGTGGGCGGCGGGTCCGCGGCGAAGAAGGGATTGGACGCGGCGCCAGGTCCCGCGGCCCGCACGGTGGCGATCACCACGCTCGGCTCCAATGCCCAAATCGCCCCTCGCCACAGCCCGTCGGCGGGCACGAGGAAGCGCGTCACGGCACCCGCGTCGATGAGCGGCTGGTTCTGGAGTGCGAGCCCGATGCTGCCCACGATCCCGCCCATCCAGGACATGAAGAAGGCGACCAGCGCGATCACTCCCCCGACGAGGCCGGACAGCCGCGTACTCAACGCCATGCTCAGCGTCACCAGGGTGATGCCGACCGCCGAGACGAAGGCCACGAAGGCAAACGGATGCGGCGGCATGTAGCCGGTCGCCCAGTTCACCAGCAACATCTCGAGCAGCGCGGCGCCGCCGCTGTAAGCCACGACCAGCACGACGAAACCCAGCCACTTGCCCAGGAGCAGGTCGGCCCGGCGCACCGGCCGCGCCAGCATGGACAGGGCCAGCCCCGACTCCAGGTCGCCGGAGACGGAGGGGGACGAGACCACCGTCGCCGACAGGCCCAGCACGGTGGTGAACATGAAGGCGACCACGATCATGATCTGCGAGGCGGTCGTGCGCACGAAAGCGGCGCCGGGCGGCCGGCCCTGCACGCGGATGTCCCACAGCTTGCTGAAGCCCCAGGAGGTGGCCGCCACCATGATCAGGGTCAGGATCAGCAGGGCCAGCAGCAGCCGGCGCCGCCGGGCCTCGCGCCAGGTCAGCCGCGCGTAGACGAGGGCCGGCGCCATTACTTCGTCCCCAGGAGCTGCAGAAAACGATCCTCCAGCGTCTGGTGCCGCGGCTCGACCGAGTAAACCCGCCCGCCCATGCGCACGAGCTCGGCCACCAGCTCGGGGACGCGGTCGGGCTCCAGCCCCCGCAGTGTGATCCACTCGCCGTCATCGTCGACTTCGCCAAACCCGGAGACAGAGCCGCGTTCGGATGGCTTCAGGCCGGTCACCCGCAGCCGGACCGCGTGGCCGCCGAGCAGGTCGTCCAGCGTGCCGCTGGCGACCACGCGCCCGTGGTCGACGATGGCCACCCGGTCGCACACCATCTCCACCTCGGTCAGGAGGTGTGAGTTGAGGAAGACAGCCGTCCCCCGCTCCTTCAACGAGTTGATGATCTGGCGCACGTCGTGGCGGCCGACGGGGTCGAGGGCGGAGGTCGGTTCGTCCAGGAAGACCAGCGCGGGCTTGCCCAGCAGCGCGGCGCCCAGGCCCAGCCGCTGCTGCATGCCCTTGGAGAAGGTGCCCACGCGGTCCTCGGCGCGTCCGGCCAGGTCGACGATCTCGAGCGCCGCCTGCACTTCGCCCCGCCAGCTGGCGCGGGGCAGTCCGGCCAGCTCGCAGTGGATGGCCAGGACTTCACGCGCGCTGAGCCAGGTCTGATAGCGGAAGAGCTCGGGCAGGTAGCCGATGCGGCGCCGCGCCTCGCGATCACCCAGCGGCCGGCCCAGGACCCAACCTTCGCCCGACGTCGGCTCGGCGAGTCCCAGCAAGAGCTTCACCGCGGTGGTCTTGCCGGCCCCGTTGGGACCCAGGAAACCGAAAGCCTCGCCCGGCGGCACGGTCATGGTGAGACCGGCCAGCGCCAGCTGCTTGCCGTAGCGCTTGGTGAGGTCGGAGGTGTGGACGGCGGGCGAGGCGGCGGCCGCGGTGGCCGCCGCCTGCCTTTCCCGGAGGTCTACCAGAGTGCTTTAAAGGGTATTGGCGATGTCGACCAACGTCTTCTCGTTGTAGGCGCCGGCGACCACGTAGACGTTGCCGCCCCGGATGAAGATGACGCCGCCGAGAGTGCCCGAGTTGTCGCCCACGAAGGCGGCCTTGGTGCCGTCCTTGAGCGTCGGGTTGTCGCTGACGGTCATGCCCTGCACGACGGGGATGGGCAGGGTCTTGCTGGGATCGCCGATCGAGAGGATCGCCGACTTGAGCTCGGGCGACACGCCCGGCTGGTCGGCCACCGCGTTCTCGATGTCCTTGACGCTGGCGCCGGTCGAGGTCACGTGCGGGGCCTTGGCGATGCCGATCGCCAGGCCGGGCAGCAGGTCGCGGTCGTGGCCGGCACTGCCCGTCTCGTCCTTGGCGCCCTGCTGGGCGGCGGCCGAGAGGTCGCCGCCGTAGATGGCCGCCTCGGCGGGGCCGATGCTCACGTCGAGCCGAGAGCCGTCCAGGTTGCTGGGCAGCTTGGGCGCCTTGGCGCCCTGGCTGGCTGCGTAGGCGTCGGCCTTCTGCTTGCTGAAGGTGAAGCTCCCGGAGCCGGAGCTCAGGGTCGCGAACTGCGGTGCGGGCAGCCCGGAGGGCAGGTTGCCGGGCTTGATCACCGGCAGCTTGCTGGTCGCCGCCGCGTCGGCAGCAGTGTCCGCCTGCTTGAGCTCAGGCTGCTGGGTCACGTTGACCGTGCCCCAGTGCGAGAGGTCGGGGAACCCCGCGAAGGAGCCCTGGCTGACGGTGACCGTCTGCACCTCGGTCGGGGCGAAAACGTCCTTGATGGTCTGGGCCAGCGGGCTCACCATCACGCCCAGCACCAGCACCGCGGCCAGCCCGGTGACCAGCGCGCCCCGCCGCAGCGAGGCACCCGCGATCCGGGGCAGGCGGAGGACGAAGCGCGGCCGCGGCTGCAGCTTCGCCTTCAGGTTGCGGTAGGCCGCCTCGGCATCGACGGTGGCCGCGGGCACGGCCAGGGCGCCGGCCAGCCGCCGGGCGTCGCCGGCGATCTCGGAGAAACGCTCCTGGCAGCTCGCGCAGCCCGCGTAGTGGCTGCGGGCCGTCTCGGGGACGGCCAGGGGTTCGTCATACATGCGACGGAGGGTTCCGTCAGACAGGTGTGCCAACTTCCAACTCCTTCTTGAGGGCCTGCTCGGCTCGCCGCAGTAGGGTGCCGACCTGGCCGGTTCCGACCTGGAGGGCGGCACCCACCTCGGCGTAGCTGAGCCCGGAATAACGCAGGATCAGGACGGCCGCGGCCTTGGGGCGCAGGCGGGTCAAGGCGTGGCGCACGGTCTCCCGCTGCTCGGCCACCTCGGCCAGGCGGGCGGGGTCGTCGGGCGGCGCCGGGCGCTCGGCCAGGGCCTGTGTTAGCTCCCGCTTCTCGCGCCGCCGCCGGCTGCGCAGGCGGTTGAGCGAAGTGTGGACCGCCGCCTGGTGCAGCCAGGCCCCGGCAAAGCCGGCGTCGGGCCGGTGCCGGCGGTGGAAGTCCAAAAAGACCTCCTGGGCCACGTCCTCGGCCTCGCCGCGATCGCCCAGCACCCGGTTGGCGACCGCGACCACCCGGCCGTACTCATTCGTGAAGAGCTCCTCGAAGGCGTCGCTACGGACGGCTTTGTGCTGGGGCGGAGCGATGCCCCCTTCTGCTGGCTCGGGCATCTCGGGCGCGGGGTCGGCCGTCATCACTTCTCCAGCACCGCCGAGGGCGCTGTCTGTGACACCGCGGTCCGGGTCCGGCGCGTGCGCCGGATCTCGTCCTCGATGAGCTTGAAATCCTTTTGGGCCAGCTGGTGCAGGTGGCCCTGGAAGGCGAGCGTCCAGTGCTCCGGCGGCCATTTGCGCACGTACTCCAGGCGATAGGCGACGTCCTTAGCCGGCACCCAATCCGGCTCCTCGAGCACCGAATCGGGTCGCATGCGGACGCGCCAGGGGTAGTCCTCCTCGCGGCGCGCGGTGCGCCAGATCGGGGTGTGGTCCTCGTACATGGGCGAGGTCACGGTGGCGGTGGCCGCAAAGGCCATGCGCCCGGCCACGTAATAAAGGACGCGATCCCCCTGGCGCATGGTCTCGACGCGGCGGCGGTGGCGGGCCTTGATGCCCTGGGCCGTGAAGCCGTGGTCGCGCGTCTTGCGGAAGTTCTCGGGCGAGCTGACGATCATCCAGTACTGGGCGTTGCGCGCCCGCGCCGACTTGCGGCGGCCCTTGGCGGGCGCCTTCGGCTCCTCTTCGGTCACGAGCGGAGAATATCCGCGTGCTGCGGTTCCGGATCCTCGCCCGCGACGGCGACGCCCGCCGCGGGCTGATCGAGACCGCCCATGGCTCCCTGGAAACTCCCGGCTTCTTCGCCGTGGCGACGCGCGCTGCTTTGAAAGGCCTGGACACCGAGTCGGCGCGCCGTGCGGGCGTTCAGGCCCTGATCTGCAACTCCTACCACCTCGCCGTCCAGCCCGGCCCCGAGCTGGTGGCTGCGGCGGGCGGGCTCCATCGCTTCATGGGCTGGCCCGGCGTGCTGGCCACCGACTCGGGCGGCTTCCAGGTCTTCAGCCTTCAGCACGGGCAAGTGGCCGACGAGCTGAAGGGGCGCCGGCGGCTGCCGCCCATAGAGGATCCGCTGGCAGCTGTGCGCGTGGACGAGGAGGGGGCGGTTTTCAGGTCCTGGCTGGACGGGTCGATGCACCGCTTCACGCCCGAGAACAACATGGAGCTGCAGCGCGCCCTCGGCGCCGACCTGGTGTTCTGCCTCGATGAATGCACGCCGTTTCACGTGCCCCGCCAGTACACGGAGGCCGCCACCGAACGCAACCTGCGCTGGGCGCGCCGATGCCTGGAGGCGTTTTCGGGTGGCGCTCAAGCGCTTTTCGGGATCGTGCATGGCGGCGTCTACCCGGACCTGCGCCGGCGCTCGGCGGCGGGGATCGCCGAGCTGGGCTTCGACGGCTTCGGCATCGGGGACTGCCTGGGGGAGACCAAGCTCGACTGGTACGGGGTCGTCGACCTGGTGCGGCCGCTGCTGCCCGACGACCGCCCCCGCCACCTGCTCGGCGTGGGCGAGCCAGACGACCTCGTCGAGGGCGCATTGCGGGGCATCGACACCTTCGACTGCGCCATGCCGACCCGCCTCGCCCGCCACGGCCAGGCGCTGCACATGGGGCGGCCGCGCTTCCGCATCGACCTGGCGCGCTCGGCGCGGCGCGGAGAGGACGGGCCCCTGGAGGAGGGCTGCGACTGCCATACGTGCGCGCGGTTCTCGCGCGCTTACCTGGCCCACCTGCTGCGCGCCCGCGAGGCTTTGTCCGTTCCGCTGCTGGCCGAGCACAACCTGCGTTTCACCGCCCGCCTGTTGGAGCGGGTCCGGGAGGCGATCAGCGCCGGCCGCCTGCGCGACCTGCGCACCGAAGTGCTCGCGGCAGCATGAACTTCGACCAGGCCATCCGCTCCGAGCGGGTGGCGACCGGCCGCTACAGCTACGTCTGGGGCGATGAGTGGATCGGGATGCGCGGTCCGCACGGCGGCTTCCTGGCCGCCGTGCTGCTGCGGGCCATGGAGGCGGAGGTCGGACCCGGCCGGGCGCCGCGCTCGCTCACCGTTCACTTCGCGGCGCCGCCGGCCGTGGGTCCTTCGCAGATCGAGGTCGCCGAGGAGCGCCGCGGCGGCCGCCTCAGCAGCGTCAGCGCCCGGCTTTCGCAGGCCGGCGCCATCATGGCCCTGGCCCTGGGCGCGCTCTCGGCGCCCCGCGAGGGCCCGGACATCACCGACGCCGTGATGCCCGAGGTGCCGCCGCCCGAGGAGTTGGAGCCGACCCCGCCCCGGCCCCACCAGCCGTCCTTCGCCGACCATTTCGACTACCGCTACGCGCTGGGCGGCCGCGTCTTCCACGGCGGCGACCGCGCCTACTCCGGTGGCTGGATGCGCCTGCGCCGGCCGGTGCCGATCGACGCCGCCGTGGTCGCCTGCCTGGTAGATGCCTGGATGCCCTCGCTCTTCACTCGGATCGACTTCCGCGCCTACGCGCCCACCGTCGAGATGACGGTCTACTTCCGGGCCGCGCTGCCGGCGCCGGAGGTGGGGCCTGAGGAGTTCCTGCTCGGGGTTTTCAGCTCGAAGCGCGCCGAGGGCGGCTTCTGGGAGGAGGACGGCGAGCTCTGGACGCGCGACGGTCGCCTGCTGGCACAGTCGCGCCAGCTGGCGCTGGTGCTGCCCGCCGGCCCTAAGTAGCCGCCCTTTTCATGAAATCGGCCCCAAGTCGAGCGGCTCCGGCAGCACCGCGATCAGGTTGCGCAGCTGCGTGACGTGGCCGGCCTCGTGGCGGCCGATGGCGTCGCACACCTCCAGCAGCGAGAGCTCCCCCCGCACGCGGTCCTCGACCGGCTGCGCCCACTGCTCCTCGGTGAGGCCGCGCAGGAGGTCGACGGTGCGCCGGCGGTCGCGCATCAGCGTCTCCATCAGCTCGGCCGCCGAGGTGTCGGCATCGACATCCCCCGGCGGGGGATCCATGGCCGCCCCCACGTCGACCTCCCGCCGGCCGTCGATGCAGACCTGGCGCAGCAGCGCGTCGACGGCCTGGCCCGAGCGCGCCATGTGCGCCACCAACTCCTGGAGCGTGGGGAAGGCGGGACCGTGGCGGTACCGCAGCCGGTTCTCGTCCAGCGACAACGCGATGTCGCCGACCCGCTCCGGCACCTGCGCCAGCATCACCACGTAGTCGTCGGGGCGCGGCTGGTGGACCGGGTCTTCCATGGCGTGAGGGTAATAATCAGGCCGTGGCCGTTGCCTACCAGACCCACTGCGACCGCTGCGGCAACGAGCTGGTCCGCAACGCCGCCTACTGCGAGAAGTGCGGCGAGCGCACGCACCGCGCCCGCCGGCTCGTGCGGATTGCGGTGCGCGTGGAGATCCTGCTGATGCTGCTGGTGGTGGCCATGATCATGGCCTTCGCTTTCGTCTTCTACCGGCAGTAAGCGGCGAGCCGTCAGCGCCGGTAGAGCGCCCGTCCCCCCATCTCATCTTTGTTGAGGCGCTTGTTGAGGTGCAGTCCCTCGAGCACGAACTCGATCACCGACGCGCGCACCTCCGCCTTGTCCGGCAGGCCCAGCCGGCGCAGCGCGTTGTCGACCTCGGCCGACTCCCCGATGGCCCGCACGTAGGTCGACGCCGGCATCGATTCGCCGACCTCCAACATGGTGCCCTCCTCGAAGCGGCCGACCAGGTTCTCGAACTGCGAGGCCGCGAAGTGGCGCCCGAAAACCGCCGACACCGCCCCCCGCTGGATGCGCGCCATCACCTGCTCTTCCTTGCCCTCGTCCAGGGCCTCGATCTCCACCCGGCCCGCGGTGGAGGCGGCGAGGAACTCCAGGTCGGAGATACGCGGCACCGCCAGCGACTCGCCCGTGCGCACCGCCCGCCGCACAGCGTTGGAGGCGAGGTTCTCGTAGTTGCCGATGGACATCCGCACGGAGACGCCGGAGGACTGCGAGATGTGCGGGCTGCGCCGAGCCCCGTGTGACATCTCGGCCACGACCTCCTTCATGAAGCCTGGCACCAGGACCTCGATCTCGGACGGCGGCAGCATCCGCTCGCCCTCCATGATCTCGATCTCCTCGGCCACCGTCAGCGGGTAATGGGTGCGCACCTGTGACCCGAAGCGGTCCTTGAGCGGCGTGATGATCCGGCCGCGCGAGGTGTAGTCCTCGGGGTTGGCCGAAGCCACGACGAGCAGATCGAGCGGGAGCCGGATCCGGTAGCCCCGGATCTGCACGTCCTTCTCTTCCATGATGTTGAGGAGGCCGACCTGGATGCGCTCGGCCAGGTCGGGCAGCTCGTTGATGCCGAAGATCCCGCGATTGCAGCGCGGCACCAGGCCGTAGTGGATCGTGAGCTCGTCGGCCAGGTAGCGGCCCTCGGCCACCTTGATGGGATCGACCTCACCGATCAGGTCGGCGATCGAGATGTCCGGCGTCGCCAGCTTCTCGCCGTAGCGCCGCTCTCGCGGCAGCCAGGCCAGCGGCGTCTGGTCGCCCTTTTCGGCGACCAGGTCGCGGCAGCGGCGGCAGATGGGCTGGTACGGGTGGTCGTTGATGTCGCAGCCCTCGACGACCGGTATCTCCGCGTCCAGGAACCCGATCAGCGAGCGCATCAGGCGCGACTTGGCCTGTCCGCGCTCGCCGAGCAGGATCATGTCGTGGCCCGAGATGATGGCGTTGGCGACCTGCGGGAGCACCGTGTCGTCGTAGCCGACGATGCCCTCCAAGAGCGGGCTGACGCCCGTGCGCATGCGCGCCAGGAGGTTGCGGCGGAGCTCCTGCTTGACGGTTTCCCGCTCATGGCCAGAGGCCCGCAGCTGACCCAGGGTCCCCGGCTGGACGGTCACCGGCACCAATATAGACTGGTCGCGTTTTGGCCCCCCGCCCGTCTCTGGCCCAACGTTATGAGTGGGCCCGGGAGCGGGGCCGGCCCCTCATCGGCGGGCACCGCGGCAACCCCGCTGAGCACCCCGAGAACACCCTCGCCTCGTTCGGCTCCGCCATCGAGCTGGGGGTCGACATCATCGAGTGCGACGTGCACATGTCTGCCGACGGCGAGCTCGTCGTGATCCACGACCACACGCTGGAGCGGACCACCGACGGCCAAGGCCTGGTGCGCGACCGCAGCAGCGCCGAGCTGCGCGAGCTGGACGCCGGCGGTGGGGAGCGGCTGCCTCTGCTGCGCGAGGTCTGCGAGCTGAGCGACGAGCACAACGTGCCCCTGGCCATCGAGCTCAAGCAGATCCCGATTCCCTACCCCGGCATCGAGCAGAAGGTCGTCGAGCTGCTGCGCGAGACCAACTTGCTGGAGGTCGCGGCGGTGATCTCCTTCCAGCACCGCTCGGTGCAGCTCCTGAAACAGTTGGAGCCGCGCCTGCAGACCGGTCTGCTCGAAGGGGCTCGGCCCATCGACCCCGTGCGCATGATGCGAGAGGCGAACGCCGACCTTTACGCGCCGCACTATGGAGCCATGGACCCCGAGCTGGTCGAGGAGATGCACGCCGCTGGCAAGGCCGTCGGAGTCTGGACCGTCGACGACGCGGCCGGCGTGCTCTGGTGCCGCATCTGCAAGCCCGACTCGGTGTTCACCAACCGGCCGCGCGAGATCACGCCGTTACTGCTCTCCCTGGACTAGGAGGAAAGAAGATGCCTGCCACCACCATCGCCGTCGCCGACCTGCCCAACCGCGTGGGTGAGGAGATGGGCCCCGGCCGCTGGCACCAGGTCACCCAGGAGCAGATCGACAAGTTCGCCGACGCCACCGGCGACCACCAGTGGATCCACGTCGACCGCGAGCGGGCGAAGGCCGGACCCTTCCGCACCACAATCGCGCACGGCTACCTGACGCTCAGCCTGATCCCGATGCTCATCCACGAGGTGCTGGTCGTGGACGGCGTCAAGATGGGCATCAACTACGGCGTCAACAAGGTGCGTTTCCCGGCGCCGGTGCCGGTGGACAGCAACGTTCGCTTGCGCGCCAAGCTGCAGTCCGTGGAGCCTGTCGACAACGGCGGCTACCAGGTGATCACGCAGTGCACGATCGAGCGCGAGGGCGGCGAGAAGCCGGTCTGCGTGGCGGAGACGGTCGCCCGTTACTACGGCTAGCGCGCCGGCGCTGCAGGCCTTCGTCGCCGACCTCCTGGAGGCGGCGGGCACGCCTGCAGACCTGGCGGCGGAGGTGGCGCGCCACCTGGTGGCCGCCAACCTGGCCGGCCATGACTCCCACGGCGTGCAGCGGCTGCCCCAGTACGTCGCCCAGATCGACGCCGGCACGCTGATCCCCGACGCGCGCGCTCGAACGGTCAGGGAGTCGCCGGTCCTGGCCCTGTTCGACGCCCACCGTGGGTTCGCGCATCCCGCGGTTTGGGAGGCCTGCGGCTGGGCCATGACGCGGGCCGGCGAGAGCGGCATCGCGGCGGCGGCCGTGCGTCATGCCAACCATGTCGGCCGCCTCGGGGATTACACCGAGCGGGTGGCGCAGAGCGGCCTGATCGGGGTGCTCACGCTGGGCATCGCGGGCGAGGGCGCCGGCCTCGCCGCCCCCTTCGGCGGCGCGTCCCGCTTCCTCGGCACCAACCCATGGTCGATCGGGCTGCCCGCCGCCGGCGGTGATCCCTTCGTGATGGACTTCGCGAGCACGACCGTGGCCGAGGGCAAGGTCCGGGTGGCCGCGGCCTCCGGCAGGCAGGTGCCCGAGGGCGCGCTGCTCGACGTCCAGGGCCGGCCCACGCGCGACCCCGAGCGGCTCTACGAGGGCGGGTCGCTGACGCTGCTGGGCGGCGTGGTGGCCGGGCACAAGGGCTACGGGCTTTCGCTCGCCGCCGCGCTGCTGGGCGCGCTGGCCATCGTCGACGATCCCGAGCCGTCGCCTGCCGGCACCATGTCCGGACCGCCCCCCAATCCCGATTACGCCGCCGGCGTTTTCCTGGCGGTGGTCGATCCCGAGTGGTTCGGGGGCCGCCAGGCCTACGCCAGGCTGGTCGCTCGCATCAGCGACCAGGCCCGAGCCTTCGAAGGCGTGCTGGTGCCGGGTGACCCCGAGCGGCTGGAGAGGCGGCGCCGGCAGCGCGAGGGCATCCAGCTGCCGGGGCCGACCTGGCAGGAGCTCGCCGGGTTGGGCGAGCGGTTCGGGGTGCCGTTACCGGCCGCCTGAGCCGGGCGTTGGCTCCAGAGTGAGCGCTTACGCTTTGTCCTCGCATTGCCGGGCGACAAACCGCCCTTCGAGGAGCTCTACCGGGACTTTCTCAACCGCATCTATGCCTACGTGCGCGCCCAGCTCGGGTCACAGGCCGACGCCGAGGACGTGACCTCCCAGGTGTTCATCAAGGCCTGGGAGGCGTACCCGCGCTATGAGCCACAGGGCGCGACGCCGGCCTCCTGGTTGTTCCGGATCGCGCGCAACGCGGCGCTCGACCACCTGCGCTCAGCCGGACGTAAGGAGCGGCTGGCGCGGGCGGTCGCGCATGAGCCGGAAGCGGTCGCCGACCCGGCGGAGCTGGCCGCCGAGCGGATCCAGCACCGCGCGCTGCTAGCCCTGGTCGAGCGCCTGCCCGAACGCCAGCGCGAGGCCATCTCCTTGCGCCACTCGGGCCTTTCCTTCGCCGAGGTCGGGGCCGTCCTGGGCTCCAGCGAAGACGCCGCCAAGATGCTCTACCACCGCGCGCTGCGCGTCCTGCGCGAAGCGGCGGCCGAGGAGACGGGATGAGCGACCAGCCGGACCCGCTCCAGGAGCGCCTGAACCAAGCCTTCGCCACCACCCGGCCGCGGCGCGGCTTCGAGGACGAGCTGTGGTCGCGCATCCAGGCCCGCCGCAGCCCCTGGGCGCGCTTCCTGGAGAGCGCGCGGCGGGTGCAGCTGGGGCCGGCCGTGGCCGGCCTGGCGGTGCTGCTGGTGGTGGTGCTGGCCGGAGGACTGCTCCTGCACGGCCGGCCAGGCCCGAGTGGCGCCGCAACGAGCGCGGGCGGGCTCAGCCCGCAAGGCAACGGCCCACAGGCCGTGCAGCGGGGCGGCGCCGCCAACGCCGACCTGCAGACGTTCGGCCCGCTGCCGCAGCCGCTCCAGCCGAGCAGCGGCTACCCCGGCCCGGTGACCGTGACCGGGGCCACCGGCTCGGTGGCGCTGCCGGCGCGCCTGCCCGTCACTCGCTACCGGGAATGGACCGTGGCCCAAGCCGACGCCTTCGCCGCCAGCCTTAACGCCAGGCCCGCCGGTCCGACGCCTTCAGGTGCGCTAGGCCGCTACGCGGGCAAGGACTTCACGCTGGTGCTGTACCCGACGGATCCGGCCGGCGGCACCGAACCGCGGGTCGTGATCACGCCCGCGCCCGGCGCGCTGCGGGCCGGCGGTTCCGATGATGCGGCCGTCGTCACTGCCGTCACCGACTATCTCTCGCGCTTTGACGTGGCGCCGGGAGGAAGCGCGCAGGGCCCCACCGTCACTCGCAGTGGTGACCAGGTGCAGGTGCGATGGGCGCTGTCGCCGCTCCGCCAGGGCTGGAGCGCCACCCTGGGCAGCGACCTGGGGATCCAGTCGGCCGAGGCCCCACTGCCGCTGAGCCCAGAGGTGGCCACCTACGCGAGCGTCAACAATCAACAGGTGTACATAGGGTCTGGCGGTGGGCCCAACGTCGTGCTCGACAGCGCGGCATTGACCTACGTCGTCGCCAGCGACGGCACGTACGGCTACTTCGAGCCGGTGATCCGCTACAGCGGGCATTTCACCCAGGGCGGCGTGACCTACGAGAAGCAGATCCTGGTCCTGGCGGTGAGGTGACGGAGCCGGAACCTATTCCGCGGGCGGCCGCCCGCATCGTCCTCCTCGATCCGGACGACCGCATCCTTCTCTTCAAGCTGGTCGATCGGGTCGGCACCCGTTGGTGGTGGTTCACGCCGGGCGGAGGGCTGGCGCCGGGCGAGACCCACGAGATGGCGGCTCTGCGCGAGCTCGCTGAGGAGGTGGGCCTTGAGGACGTGGTGCTCGGCCCTTGCGTCTGGATCCGCGAGCACGTCTTCCCGATGCCGGACGGCACTCGCTACCGGCAGTCGGAGCGCTTCTTCCTGGCCCGCGTCAAGCCCTTCGAGGTGAGCACCGCGGGCCACCTCGATTACGAGGTCGAAGCGCTGGCCGAGCACCGCTGGTGGAGCGTCGAAGAGATCGAGGCTTCGACCGAGACGTTCGGGCCGCGCCGGTTGGGCGCGCTGCTCAGGAAGCTGCTGAAGGAGGGTCCGCCCCCGGCGCCGATCGACGTGGGCTTGTAAGACTGATGCCGTGAGACCACCCCAAAAAATCTGGCGATTTTTCGGGGACCCCGGATGACCTGGCTGGCGGCCGAAGCGCTGCTTCCGAGCCGGATCCAGATGGCCTTCACGCTCGGCTACCACATCCTGCTGGTCCCACTCGGCGTCGCCCTACCCACGCTGACGCTGCTGATGGAGGGCATCGGCCTGGTGCGCAAGGACCCGGTCGCGCTCAAGCTCGCGCGCCGCTGGTCGGTGGTGATGGCGGTCCAGTTCGCGGTGGGCGCGGTCACCGGAACCATCCTCTCCTTTGAGTTCGGGATCCTCTGGCCCAAGATGCTGGGCCGCTTCGGGGCCGCCTTCGGACTCGGCTTCGCGATCGAGGGATGGGCCTTCTTCCTGGAGGCCGTCTTTATCGGCATCTACCTGTACGGCTGGAGCCGGCTGCCGCCCCGGTTGCACTTCTTGTGCGGGCTGGTGCTGCCGCCCGCCGGCCTCCTGGGTGCGTTCGGTGTGCTGGCGGCCAACTCCTGGATGAACACGCCCGGCGGCGTCAGCGTCTCACCGACCGGCGTGCTGGACGTCGACGTCTGGGGGGCGCTATTCACGCGCGCCCTCGGCTACGAGTTCTGGCACTTCCTGCTCGCGATCTACATCACCTGCTCGTTCGCGGTCGCTTCGGTGTACGCGGTGGCCTGGCTGCGCGGCCGGCGCGACCACTACCAGCGGCTCGGCTTCGGCGTGCCCTTCGCCGTGGGCGCCATGCTGGCTCCCTGGCAGGTCCTGGTGGGAGACCTCTCGGCGCGGGCCCTGGTGTTCCACCAACCGGCCAAGTTCGCGGCCATGGAGATCAACTGGACCACGCGCGACCACAACCCCGAAGTCATCGGCGGCCTGCTCGACGCCGGCGGGCACGTCAATCTGGGCATTTCACTGCCCGCGCTCGATTCGATCCTGGTCGGCTATTCGCCCAACGCCGTGGCCCCTGGACTCAGCAGCTTTGCCGAGAACGCCCGGCCCAACATCCTCGAAGCCAACCTCACGCACCTGTCGTTCGACCTGATGGTGGGCCTGGGCAGCGCCGGGGCGGTGCTGGCCCTGTGGTACTTCGCCGTGCTGATTCGGCACCGGCGCCTCCCGGAATCGTTCTGGTTCTACCGCTTGGCGGCCCTGGCCGGACTCGGTTCATACGTGTCCGTCGAGGCCGGCTGGATGACCACCGAAGTCGGCCGCCAGCCGTGGATCGTCTACGGCGCCATGCGGGTTGCGGACGCGGTCACCGACGCGCCCGCGGCCTACGTCTGGACGATGCTCGGCGTGCTGGTCGTCGTCTATGCGCTGATCGCCTTCTTCTTCGTGCGTGTGCTGCTCGGGTTGGCGGCCCGCTGGCGCCGCGACGATGGGGCCGCCGTGGAGCAGGGCGTGCCCTACGGGCCACCTCGATGAGAACGGCGCTCGCCGACGTCATCGCCGGCGCGCTGCTGCTGGCGGTAACCGCCTACAGCACGGCCGGCGGCGTCGATTTCGGAGCCGGCATCTGGGACCTCCTGGCCGGCCGCAAGGAGCGCGGCCGGCGGGCGCGGGAGCTGATCGACCACGCCATGGCGCCGGTGTGGGAGGTCAACAACGTCTGGCTGGTGCTCGCCATCGTGGTCTGCTGGACCGGTTTCCCCAGCCTCTTCCAGGCCGCGTTTTCGAGCCTCTACCCGCTCTACACGCTGGCTCTCCTGGGACTGATCCTGCGGGGAGCGTTTTTCGCCTTCCGGCATGTCGCCGGCGGTCAGTCCGAGCGGCGGCTCGCCGACCTGGTATTCGGGGTCTCGTCGGTGCTCACGCCCTTCTTCTTCGCGGCCAGCCTGGGGGCGATCGCTTCGGGCCACCTCGAGCCCTGGGGCCCGATGCCTGTGGCCTTCGGGCTGGTCTCGCTGGCCGCCACCGCGTTCAGCGGCGCCAGCTTCCTGGTCGGCGACGCCCGGCGCCACGCGCCGGAGCTGGTCGACTACTTCCGCCGCCGCGCGCTGGCGGCCGCGCTGGCCCTGGTCGTGCTCGGCACGCTGGCCCTGGTCGTGATCGCGGCCGAACGGCCGCAGCTGCTGGTGGCCATGTTCACCACGGCGGCGCTGCCCTTCGTGCTGGCGGCCATGGTGTTCACGCCGCTGGCCGCCGGCCTGCTCTGGCGCCGCGTGTTCAAGCTCTACCGCCTGCTGACGGTCGCCGCAGTCGGCTCGCTGGTGATCGCGTGGGGTGTGGCGCAGTCCCCGTACCTGCTGCCCGGCCGCTTGACTATCGAGCAGGCGGCCGCCCCGGGCGCGACGGAGGTCCTCCTGATCGTGGTCGCGGCGGGGGTGGCGCTGGTGATCGGCCCCGCCATCGGACTCCTTCTCTATCTCGACCAGCGCAGCCTGCTGAGGTCGCCCGAAGCCTGAGCCGGGCCTCAGCCGATCGGCAGCCCTGGCCTCAGCGCAGTCATCACGGACAGCTTGGAATTCACCCCGCCGTCGGTCAGCGACAGGTTGGTCACGAACAGCCGGCGGCCCTCGAAGACCAGGCTCGCCGGAAAGTCGAGCGCGTTTGCGCCAACCCCGTCGTACCGCGCGATCAGCCTGGCACGGGGCGACACGACCTGCACCTCGTTGGCCTGGTTGG
>Ga0066708_10000061_pt1 | contig 18561 bp, 18 predicted proteins | sample GraSoiAngelo_157_FD_66504 | JGI IMG/M metagenome (GOLD analysis project Ga0066708, IMG submission 66504) | Grasslands soil microbial communities from the Angelo Coastal Reserve, California, USA - 14_1009_16_20cm | ecosystem: Environmental > Terrestrial > Soil > Grasslands | place: USA...
TCCCGAAGCGTGTTTGGGTCTTTGAGCTCCTCTACTTCGGGTTGCAGGTCGACCGAGTTGACGAACGCCTGGACCAGGCCGAGCTCGCCCCTGGCGGTTTCCCGTTCAGACATCGAGGTTTAGTTTACCCATAACCACACAAGCCAGAACATCGGTTATAATAACCGACGTAGGTAATTAGCAGGTTACAGGAGGTTGGCGATGAACCCTTATGCGAACGAGGACGTGATGTGGCAGCGGCTGCAGGACATCCAGCGCGAGGTCGAGAACTCGCGCCTGTACGGCGGCGGACCGTCGCTGCCGAAGCTGATTCAGCAGCTCGGCCGCCGCCTCCTTTCGCTTGCCGGGCTGGCCACACGCCGCCCGCCCCGCCGCCGCCCCACGCTCGAGATCGAGGGACCCTCGGCCGCCGAGGATGTGGCCTAGCGCTTCCGGGCTCGGGCTCTCGCGACCGACCGCCAGCTGAGGATGGCGACGATCAGCAGGACCTGCGCGCCAAGGATGATCCGGTTGAGGTCGATCGCCGGGATCCAGGAGACATCCTCACCCTTGATGACGAAGGCACCCGCCGGCCTCGCATCGAGGCCCACCCCTCCGCCGCCCGCCGCGGAGGCGTCCTCACCTCCACCGCCGCCGCCGCTGACTTTCAGCGCCGCGATCACGGTGACGCCGTTCTTCTCATATGGCTCGCGAAAAACCGTCGTCCCCGTCACGAGCTCTCGGATCTGGTCCAGGATCTTCATTTTCTGACCTCCTATGCTGCCAGCCGTTTCAGCACGGCCACCTGCTCGGCGTCGGGACCGCCGCCCGCGCCGGGCACCTCGAGAATGAAAGGAAGTTTCGCCAGCCGCGGCTCGTGCAGGAGGGCGCGAAAGCCCTGCTCGCCGATCTGGCCGGTTCCGATGTTCGCGTGGCGGTCGCGGTTGGAACCCAGCCCGGTGACCGAATCGTTGCAGTGGATAACCTCGATGCGGGAGAGTCCCACGACTCGATCGAGCTCGTCGATGGTCTTCTTCACGTCAGGCGTGGTGCGCTCGTCATAGCCCGAGGCGAACGCGTGGCATGTGTCAAAGCAAACCGAGACCCTTGGATCATTGTCGAGCGCGCCGAGCATCTGGGCTATCTCTTCGAACCGAGCCCCCACGCATCCGCCGAGGCCCGCGTTGTTCTCGATCAACAGGCGCGCTGATGTCGGACTGGCGCGCTCGAGCACGTGCTGCAGGTGCTCGGTGATCGAAGGTAGGCGTGCTTCGAAGCCGGCGCCCTTGTGCGAACCGGTGTGGAAGATGACACCGTTGACGCCGAGCTCGTCAGCGGCTTTCAGATAGCCGGCGAGCGTGCTTTCGGAACGCTGGCGGAGCGTCGGGTCATCCCCCGCCAGGTTGATCAGGTAGACGGCGTGAAAATAAAAGGGCGGGTGGCCATGCTTCGCCGCCGCCTCCTTGAAGGTCGCGATCCGGTTCTCGTCGAGCTTCGGCGATCCCCAGAACCCGGGCGGAGTAGGGTGGATCTGTATGGCATCCGCCCCCATCGCCTTGGCGCGCTCGAAGGAAAGGTGGAGGCCTCCGGACGAATCGACGTGAGCTCCAAGAACCGGCATCCAAGAGAGAGTAATTCGGGTCCCATCTGGCATGCTGGGCGGGCTTTGTCAGTATTTGTCATGGGGGACCTCGACCTCGCCATTCGAGGCCGCACTTATCGCGAGCCTGACGGGCCGCATTCGATGGTCGTGCGCGGGAAGGACCTCGATTCCGCGCTGCAGCACGTGTCCGCGCGGAGCGACTGCCGCTCGGTGGCCGTGGTTGGTCTTCCCGAGCAGGTGCCTGATCTTGGAGCGCTGGTTGGACGCCGCCTGCTGCTGGTTGACGGGGACAGCGGGCGCCTTCGCGATTTCGCCGAGGTCGCCATCCGCGCCGGCATCGAGGTGGAATGGATCCGCTCGGTGCGGCCTCCCTTCGAGAGGCTGGCGGCGGCGCTGCTGCCGGTCGGGGGCGTCGTGCTTGCCGCGGGTCGCAGCTCGCGGATGCCGGGATCGCAAAAGCTGTTGCTGGACATCGACGGGGTGCCGATGGTCCGGCGCGTGCTCGAGGCCGCGTCCGAAGGCGGCTGTCACCAGACCGTCGTCGTCTACGCCGAGGACGACGTCAAACGCGCGATCAACGGCCGCTCCGAGCTCGTCTTCAACGCCAAGGCCCAGACCGGCATGGCGTCATCGATTCAGGTTGGGTTGCGCGCGATGAGGCCGGAGATCGAGGCCGCGATGGTGGTGCTGGGCGACCAGCCGCTCGTAGGCTCGAGGACGGTGGCGACCCTGCTGAGGGCTTGGCGCCGCGAGGGGTCGCGCCCTGCGGTCGCTGTCTCGCAGGACGACGACGGTTGGGCGCCGCCCGTGATCCTGGCGCGTGAGCTGTGGGGCGAGCTGTTTGCGCTCACCGGTGACGCCGGCGCGCGCCAGGTGCTGCAGGGGCACCCCGAACTGCTCGACATCGTCCCTGCCCCGGGCCGGCCCGACGATATCGACACCCCTGACGACTACGCCAAGATCGTCCGCCTGTTTCCGCGCCGCCGTCCCCGCCAGCGCGCCTAGGCTCCCCACCATGTGGGTGAGGGGATGACCCTCCGGCATGGTTGACGGCGTAGCATTTCATTCGTGCTAGTGATCGCTCTAGGAGTGATGACTTGAAAGATGAGTCAACGCCCGGATGGAATCGCACGGGCGAGTACGAGGACATCCTGTACGAGACCTCCGACGGCATCGCCAAGATCACCATCAACCGGCCCGAGGTGCGGAATGCCTTCCGGCCGGCGACCGTGGTCGAGATGTCGAAGGCGTTCGAAGTCGCGCGCAACGATCCCGAGATCGGGGTCGTCATCCTGACCGGGGCGGGCACCGAAGCGTTTTGCTCAGGAGGCGACCAGCGCGTGCGCGGCGAGGACGGCTACGTCGACGCCGGCGGCACCGGTCGACTCAATGTGCTCGACCTCCAGGTCCAGATCCGGCGCCTGCCCAAGCCCGTGGTGGCGATGGTGGCCGGCTACGCGATCGGTGGCGGCCATGTGCTGCACGTGGTCTGCGACCTCACCATCGCGGCCGACAACGCGCGCTTCGGCCAGACCGGGCCACGTGTCGGGAGCTTCGACGGCGGGTATGGGGCCGGTCTGCTCGCCCGCATCGTGGGCCAGAAGAAGGCGCGCGAGATCTGGTTCCTCTGCGAGCAATACGACGCGCAGCAGGCCCTCGACATGGGACTCGTCAACAAGGTCGTCCCGCTCGCTGACCTGGAAAAGGAAACCGTGGCCTGGTGCCGCCGCATGCTCGAGCTCAGCCCGCTCGCGCTGCGCATGCTCAAGGCCGGCCTCAATGCGACCGACGACGGCCTCGCCGGCATCCAGCAGCTCGCGGGCGACGCGACTCTCCTCTATTACATGAGCGAAGAGGCGCAGGAAGGTCGCGACGCCTACGTGCAGAAGCGCAAGCCGAACTTCGCGAAGTTTCCAAAGCGACCGTAATGGTCGGCGCCGCGGCTCCTCTGCGCGCCTCGCGAGTCTGGTGGTCGGCCGTGCGACCGGCAACGCTGGCGGCCTCGGTCGCGCCCGTGCTCGCGGGGACGGCGATTGCAGTTCATGAGGGTGACTGGCGTTGGGCCGCCGGCCTTGCCGCTCTGGTGGTCGCGCTCGGCATGCAGGTCGGGGTCAATTTCGCCAACGACTACTCGGACTTCGTGCGCGGCGCCGACAACAGGCGAGTCGGGCCCGTTCGCGCCGCTTCGTCGGGGGTTGTCGCTCCTGCGCAGGTCCGGCGGGCGTCGATCGCCGCCTTCGGCGTCGCCGCCGTGTTGGGGGTCGGACTCAGCCTGGCCGTCGACTGGCGGCTGCTGATCGTCGGCGCGGCGTGCCTGCTCGCGGGCTGGCTGTACACGGGGGGGCCGCGACCATACGGCTACCTCGGCCTGGGCGAGATCTTCGTCTTCCTCTTCTTCGGCCTCGTGGCGACGGTCGGCACGGTTTACGTGGAGACCAGTCGGATCACCGCGCTCAGCGTCTTGATGGGATGCGGGATGGGATTTCTCGCGACGGCGATCCTTGTCCTCAACAACCTGCGCGATATCGAAACCGATGCGGCCGCCGGCAAACGAACGCTGGCCACGCGGCTGGGCCGTGAGCGAACCCGCATCTTGCTGCTCGTGCTCGTCGCCGCGGCGTTCGCGGTCCCGATCGTCATCTTCATGACCAAGCTCGCTGCGGTGACGGTGATGGCGATGCATTTCGGGATCCCGATCGCCTCCGTGCCGGTGCGGACCGCGTTCGCCAGCACGTCCCCCGCGGTGCTCGTGCTGGCACTCAAACGGATGGCGGCGGCCCAGCTCGCCTACGCATTGCTTTTCACGGTTGGGATCCTGCTGTGAGGGCGCGACTCACAGCGATACGCCCGATCGAGGTTGCGCGTCAGGTCGAGATGTTGACTCGCGACGGGCACCGAAGGTTCGTCCTCTGCCGCGTCGACAACGGCGGCATGCTCGACCTGGAGCGGCTTGGCGCGGCCCGATACGCGGCCGGGCTTCAGTCGAAGGTCGAGCTCGAAGCCGAGACGTCCGCCGCGGCGGCGGCGAGGTGAGCGCCGAGCACGCGAGCGAAGGCATCGGGCCGCTCCTGATGCACCGCGTGCCCGGTCCGGGGAACGATCTCGTATCGACCCTGGCGCACCGCGGCTGCCAGGCGGTGCGCGGTGGCGACGTAGCGCTGGTCGGACTCACCGGCCACAAACGTGCAGGGGAAGCCCACCTCCGCGAGCTCGTCCCACAGCGGTTCCATCGCGCCGGCACCCATCCCGCGCAGCGAGCAGGCGAGCCCGGCCGCGCGATTCTGCAAGCGCTCGGCCCGCACCTGGGCGACGTACGAAGGTCCGCGCCGCTCGAGGCCGGCAAAAATCGGCAGCGCGCCCCAGTAGTTGACAAAGGGCTCGATGCCTTCCCTCTCGATTCGCTCGGCGAGCGCCTCGTCGTCTCGTCGACGCTCGTCGCGCGCATCCTTGTCCAGCCCGGCATGGGCGCCGATCGTCAGCAGCGAGAGGACCCGCTCCGGCCGCCGCGCCGCGACGTGGAGGGCGAGCCGTCCGCCCATCGAGTAGCCGGCGAGGTGCGTTTGCTCGAAGCCGAGCTCGTTCCACAGCGCGACCAGGTCATCCGCGCAGGCGTCCATCGAACACGGCTCGCCAGGCGGGGTCTGCGTCTCGCCGTGACCGCGGAGGTCAGGCACGATCCATCGCCAACCTTCGGGCATCTTCGCGATGACCTCCCGCCAGCTGCGGCCGCTCTGAGTGAAACCGTGCAGGAGGGTCACCGGCGGTCCGTCGCCGGCCACAAAGTAGCTCAGCCTGGCGTCCCTACCCTCCAGAATCACGACTCGATCGTATGACTGACGTCGCCCAGTCCTTCGCCGCCACCTTTGTCGACGAGCTGGCAGCGCACGGTGTCGAGTTTGCGTGCGTCTCGCCGGGGTCGCGGTCGGCGCCGGTGGCGATGGCTCTCCAGCGGCATCCGCGGATCAAGGTCATCGTCCACATCGACGAGCGCTGCGGCTCTTTTTTTGCCGTCGGACTTGGTAAGGCGACGGGCAAACCGGCGCTGGTGTTGACCACATCGGGGACCGCCGCCGCGGAGCTTCATGCCGCGGTGGTCGAGGCTTCGTACTCGCGCACACCTCTGATCGTCGTCACCGCCGACCGTCCGCCCGAGCTGCAGGGGGTGGGGGCCAACCAGGCGATCGACCAGCAGCACCTCTTCGGCAGCGCCGTGCGTTGGTTCGTCGATCCGGGTGTCCCGGTCGAGATGCCGAACGCCGCGCGCGTGTGGCGCCGACTCGCCGCCCGGGCCGTCGCCGAAGCAGAGTCCGGGCCGGTTCACGTCAACCTTCCGTTTCGCGAGCCGCTGGTGCCGCCACCTGGCCAGGTCCCCACCGCCGAGGCCGCGCCGGCGCAGTCGATGACAGGCGGTCGCCTGCTGCCGAACCAGGCCCAGGTCGCGTCGCTTGCGTCGGCGCTCCAGCGCTCGCAACGTCCGCTGCTGGTGGCCGGAGAGATTCGGGAAGGTGAGCGGTTGGCGCCGGCGCTGCACCGACTTGGCCTGCCCCTCCTCGCCGAGCCCACATCGCAGCTGCGGCGCAGCGAGGCCGGGGCGGTCGTCGAGTCGTATGAGGCGCTGCTCCGTGCCGGCTGGTCTCTGCAGCACGGCCCCGACCTGGTCATTCGAATCGGCGCCACGCCGACGTCGCGAGTCATGAACCGATGGCTGGCCGCGGCGGCCGCGCCGACGTTTCTCATCGATCCCGACCGGGCGTGGCGCGACGAAGACCACGTGGCGACCAACGTGATGGTGTGCGATCCACAGCCGCTGCTCGAGGCCCTGCCCGTGCCCGACCGGTCGGCGTGGCGCGAGCAGTGGGTGAGCGCCGGCAAGCGTGCCACGGCGGCGATCGCGGCCACCATGGTGTCGACGCCCATGCATGAAGGCCACGTCGTCCGGGCGCTGAGCTCGCGCATGCCCGACCCGGGCCAGGTCTTCATCGGCTCGAGCATGCCCATCCGCGCGGCCGACAGCTTCTGGCCGCTGGCCCGGCCGCAGCAGCGATTCTTCGGCAACCGCGGCGCCAGCGGGATCGACGGACTGGTGTCGACCGGACTCGGAGTGGCGACGGGTCGCGACGCCGTGCCGACGGTTTTGCTCCTGGGAGACCTGTCGCTGTATCACGACATGAACGGCCTGTGGGCGCTGCAGCGGCACGGCATCAGGGCCACGCTTGTCGTCTGCGACAACAACGGCGGCGGCATCTTCAACTTTCTGCCCCAGGCCGAGCACCTGGACGTTTTCGAGGAGATCTTCGCCACCCCGCTGGGTCTTGATCTGTCGCAGGTGGCGAGGCTGTACGGGCTGGTCTACAGCCCGGTGTCCGACCGCTCGGGTCTCGAGCCCGCGATCGCCGACGCCATCGCCGCCCCGACTCCGACGATGGTCGTCGTCCGGTTCAAGCGCGAGGACAGCGTCAACGGCCATCGCCTGTGCTGGGAGGCGGCTGCCTCCGCGCTCAAGGGTTAGCCGGCGCTAGCGGAATTCCGCATCTTTGTCGTCAGCGGGGCGCGTCCGAGCATCGGGTTAAGCCTCTCTGGCGCCAGCGGTCCGCTTCCATCAGACGAGCGCGGTCAGCAGCGCCTTGAACTTCAGCTCCGTTTCCTCCAGCTCGCGCGCCGGGTCCGAGTCGGGCATCACTCCGACGCCCGCATAGAGCCGGGCGCCGTCCTCCCACAAGAGGCCGCAGCGCAGCGCGACCGCGAGCTCGCCGTCGCCGCGTCCGTCGATCCACCCGACCGCACCCGCATACCAACCGCGCTCCATGCCTTCGAGCTCGTCGATCAGCGCATCGGCCGCTGCCCGCGGCCAGCCGCCGACCGCCGGTGTGGGATGAAGCGCGGCGGCCAGCGTGAGCGTGTCCGCCGGAGGCTGCGCCAGCTCCGCGGCCACACTCGTGGCCAGGTGCTGGATGTTGGTGAAGCGCACGACCTCTGGGTCGTGGGCGGTGACATGCAACGCAAACGGCCGCAGCGCCCCAACCACGAACTCGGACACCACCCGGTGCTCGATCGCATCCTTCGCGCTCTCAGTAAGCTGCCGCGCGAGGCGCTCATCGTCGGCGTCGCTCACACCACGCGCCACCGATCCGGCCATGGGCTGCGCGAAGGCGTGGGTTCCGGAGCGTCGGATCAGCAGCTCCGGCGACGCCCCCGCGAACGCGGTCCCGTCGGCGCCGGTGACGAGGTAGGTGAAGCACGATGGATACGCCGCCCGCAGACCGCGGACGACCGTCCCTGCCGAGACGACGCCATCGCCGCGTGCGAGCACCTCACGGGCGAGCACAACCTTTTCCGCCTCGCCGGCACGAAGCCGCGTCGCGGCCGTTTCCACGGCCACTGTCCACGCGACCGGGTTTCGCACCGCCGTCACGTCGAGCCGCCGTGCCGCGGGCGCGGGCACGGTGGCGGCGGTCAGCTCCAGGAGCGATTCGGCGTCAGGGGTCGCCGCCGACAGATAGGTGCGGCCCCGGCGCCGCAAGACTGCCAACGCCGGGACGCGAAAGAGGAGCGCCGGGAAGCCGGACCAGGCGCCGCCCGGATCGCGGTCCGGCCGGTAGGCGAATCCCCCGACTGCGATCGCGTCGAGCGACGCGCTGAGGCTGTGCCAGAGCCGGGAGGCGGCCAGGATCCGGTTGTCGCCGGCTTCGAAATCGATCGTCTTGCCGTCAGCGCCCTCGAGCGCGACGCCGCCAGGCGCCGCCACGATGTCGAACGCGCGCCCGATCGCCGCCACGCTCACCGCGTCGGGCATCGGCCGCTCGATGAGCATCACCTCATGCCCGGCGTCGCGAGCCGCACTCACCAGATCGATCAGGTCGGGGTTGCGATCGAGCTCCCACGATCTCAGCTCCTCCCCATTCATGGGGAGGTGCCTGGCGAAGCCAGGCGGAGGGGCTGCGCCGTACTGGCTCCTCATCCCCTCTTTTCGATGTGCTCCCGCGCCGCGCGCAGCAGGCTGCGCTGGAAGTGATGACGGACCAGCGTGCCGCTGGCCTCGAGCAGGTCGTTGAAGGTCTGCAGGAGCTTGCGCTCCGCGGCCTCGGTCTCGCCGCCCTCGGCCTGGATCCGCTCGCGCACATGGTGATCGAACAGGTCGACCGCCTGGCGCGCGGTCCGATCGACGGCCGCCGCATGCTCCTTGCCGAGTTCCATCAGGGCGCCGAGAGGGACTCCCGCGGCGATCAGCTTCATGCCGGCGGCGATCGCTTCGAGATCGTCGGCGGGGTAGAGGGGCTGCTCGCCGCCCTCGACCGGCACCAACAAGCCGGCCTGCTCGAGGCTGCTGAGCAATGGCTCCGCGACGCCGCTGCGCTCGGCCAGCTCGCCCAGGGTCAGGGTCTGCGGGGCCGTGGGCCGGGTCACCGCCGCCACGAGGGCCTCATCTGACGCCTCCAGCTCGCCGGCCAGGAAGCGCTGGATCACGGTCAGCGTGAAGCCCTGCTGTTGGAGCTCTTTGATCCTCTTCAACCTCTCGACGTGGGTGTCGCCGTACCAGGTCACGCGGCCCTCCCGCCGCGGCGACTCGAGCAACCCTTTGCCCTGGTAGAAGCGGATCGTGTCCACAGCCACGCCAGCGGCCCGGGCCAACTGTTCGATCCGATACTCCATGAGTACTTACTCTAACGATCGCACGAGCCCGGGCCGCAGCCGAAAGTGGTTAGCGGCTACTCGGCGGCTTGGCGGGAGAGGCGATACTCAGGGCCGGTCTGAGCCGGCTGTCGTCCAGGCGCGTTGCCCTCCAGCTTGGCGGCGTCATGCTCATGACGCAGGGCCGCCTTGCGACAGCTCTCGCAGCACCAGGTCTTCCGGCCTGGGCGCGCGCTTCCGACGAGTCGAGTCAGTACTCCCACCGACTCTGACCAACGTCGTCGAGGCTCGAATCCGTCGGGTCTTGGCATAGGACATTTGACCTATGCCATCGCGATGATGGCTGCCCCGACCCGCTGCGCTGGCGTCAGGGTTTATCCGCGGACGCGGACCCTAGCCGAAGGTGTTCCAGTAGTACATGCGGTCGAGCCAGCCGGGGTTGGCCCGATAGGCCCTGGCGAGCGATTCCACGGCGTCGACATAGTCGTAGTCGAGGTTGTAGTGCCAGATGGCAACGCGCATGTTGTACGGCGCGCCGTAGTGCACCAGGTAGCGGGCGGCGGCGAGGATCGAGTCGTGCGGGTCCATGACGTTGCCGCCCTGCCCGTAGTTGTTCCAGGTACCGGGCAGGAACTGCATCGGTCCCATGGCGCCCGCTGTCGAAGGTCCGTTGACGCGGCCGAAGTTGCTCTCGATGAAGTTGATCGAGGCGAGGTAGCTCGCGTCGACGCCGTACCGCCGCTGCGCCTCCAGGTAGAACGAGCGCAGCGAGCTCAGGGGCGCCGCATCGAAGTACGCGTGAGTGAAGTGCACGTTGACCAGGTAGTACTCATCGATCCCGGCGAGGATGAAGAGCGAGTGGAGGGCCGAGATCGAATCCTGGAGCGAGCCCCGCATGCCGCTCGGCAGGAGCGGGACGACAGCGGACTCGACGCTCGCGTACCCGCCCAGCTCGTAGACGCGAAGCTCCTCCAGCCGCGCCGCCTGCCGGAAGCTGTAGGTGGCCGCCGAGACCGCGAGCTCATGACGGACGCTCTCGGCCAGCCCCGATGGTTTCTCCGCGGCAAGCGCCTCCAGCCTGGTGGACGCGTCCTGCATCGCCAGCTCGGCGGCGATGATCCTCGCGGCCTCGTGGTGCGCGTTGGGCCCCGCGCCGGGATCTTGGGCCGAAGCCGCCCGCGGCAGCAGCGCCAGGACCACGGCAACCACGACCGCGAGCCGGAGTCGGATCAGGCCGTCTGCTCCGCTTCGATCTTGAGCGGCTCGAGCACCGGCGGCAGCGGGATCTCGGCCGGATACGGGTCCTTCTCATTCGGTTCCCGGAGCCCTACCGAGTCGAGGAGGCCGCCGATCTCGTCTCCGACCAGCTCGCCCTGCGCCATCAGCGCCTCGGCCGCCAGGTCGATCGCCTCTTTGTTCACGTTCATCACGCGCCAATCGTCGATGTATGCCGAGCCTAAAACCTGGGCGACTGCCTGACGGGATCGCGGATTCTGCATGGCCTTCGCGGCGGGGCTTGCTTCGCCGGTCAGCTCGCTCTGCACGGAGGCCGCCATCGAGATCAGGTACTCGCCGATGCTGACCGCAAGGCGCGAGACGTGCGGCGGCAGCGGGTCAGGCCCCATGCCCCAGTTCACGATCATCCTCGACGCGAGGTCCGTCGACTGGATGAGGTCCATGCTCACGCCGGTCGAGTTCTCGCCATAAAAGACACGTTCGGATGCGATCGCTCCGAGACCATGGCGCAGCTCACCGGCGGCATGCGACCTGAACTTGGAGAACTCTTCTTCCTTGTCCACAGCGCGGTGATGGCCTAGCGATCCTGATCGCATTCGGATCGAGAGTCGCACCGACACCGCGTCGGGCAAGAAATATCGCGCCGCGACCGCGTGGCCCAGCTCGTGGCGGGCGACGGCGACGCGTTCGCGCTCCGTGTACACGACGGGGTGCGCAAGGCCGGCCTCGATGTTGCCCATCGCCTCGCGAATGTCGCGCCAAGTGAAAGCGTCGCGGTTGTCTTCGAACGCGTACATCAGCGCGAGGGAGAGCGCCTGCTCGATCATGGCCGGCGAGTAACCATCGGCGACGCGCGCGAACTCATCGCGCCGAGCGGGCGTGTCCAGCTCGGGATCGTGCCTCTTCTTCGCAAAGTAAAGATCCGCGATGTCCTTGCGGTCGTCTTTCGTCGGCATCCGGAAGATGATCTGGCGACCAAACCGGCCCGGACGAACGACCGCCTCGTCGAGGACCTGCGGCCGGTTCGTCGCGCCGACAAAGAGGATGTTGTAGCGAGGCGCACGGAGGATCGGGACGCGAAGCTTGATCTTCGAGCCGTTCACTCCGATCTGCCTGGGCAAGAAGAGCCCGTCCAGCGTGATGTTCACCATCCGCCGGCCCATCTGCTTGAAATAGCCGGGGTTGTCGACGCCGTCCATCATCACGAGCAGCGTGTTGAGGCCCAGCTGGCCTCCACCGAACATCCCGCCCATGCCACCTGCTCCGCCGCCGCTCATTCCGCTGCGACGATTGCCGAGGGCATCGAACTCGTCGATGAAGACGATGCTTCCACCCCAGCGCTTGGCGCGGCTCTTCGCGGCCCGCACCGTCATGAAAACGTTGAGCGCGTCCATGCCGAGGAACATGCCCTGAAAGGACGAGCCCGAAGTGATGATGATCGGCACGTGCATCGACGACGCGATGCCTTTGGCCAGCATCGTCTTGCCGGTGCCTGGAGGGCCGACCATGAGGACGCCGCGCTCGCGCTTCCCACCCGCGCGCACGTAGTTCCGGCCCTGCTCCATCAATGTCAGGATCCGGCGCATCTCCTCGACCGCCGACTTCTGGCCGCGCACGTCTTCGATCTTGACCTCGTAGTTGGCCTCTCCCGGATCCACATAGTTGCGTCCGATACGCCCGTAGATGAAGAAGGCCCCGAAGAACAGCATGAAGTTGGCCACCATGATCACCAGGAAATACGCAAGCTGGGGTATGGCGGCGGCAATGACGCCGGGTAACGCGTCCATCGCTTCCAGCGGACTCAGGCCGTAGAACAAAAAGAAAACACCGAAGTAGATTCCGAAGAGGATCGCCAAGCTCCGCATCCGGCGCCAGAACAAAGCCCGGTTGGTTTCGAGGGTTCGCTCATCAGGGTCGTTCTCCGGTGCGATGCGCTCACTGAGGATCAGCCAACGTTTCAGCAGCGTGAGAACTCCGCGGCAAACAAGCATCGCGACGATTGCGTACACCAAGGACCACGCGAGGCCGAGTTGGAGTGCGATCAGTGCGAACGCGAACGCGGAGGCGCCCACGAAGATGGTGAAGATCCAGAAGATGATCACGGCGGGGTCAATCCACTATACGGGTTGGGGTTGCGGTCGAGACAAAGACCAGGATCGCCAGCCCGATCGCGATCAGCACATCGCCGAGGCTGTACGCCTCGGGCACCGGGTAGAGCGAGATCCAGTCGCCCAACAGGTTGAGGTGGGTCGCCGATCCCATGACCGTGTACTGACCGGAGCTCCCGTGCCGGACCAGGGAGCCGGCGAACTCCGGCGCCACCGGCATGCGGCCTCCGTTGACCGTGATCACCACGAGGTTGAGCGCGGCGCCGGCCGTGATCAGCCAGATTCCGTAGAAGCGGCTGAAGTTCCAGATCGTCCAGGCGACGATCGCCGCCAGCGAGACGACGTAGAGGTACTGCGCGCCGGGGACGCGATTGAGTGGCGTGAGAGCGACGGCTTCTCGCACCACCACCGCGGCGAGGATCAGCCAGGGCCAGCGAAATCGCAGCCGCGCCAGGTTGCCGATGCGGCCGCCGACGACCAGGCCGAAGAGGAGGCCGGCCACGATCGCAAACAACCACAGCATGAGGGTCTATTCGGCGGCGAGTCGAGACGCGGCTCCCGCGAGCACTTTCACACCCACCGGCAGGGCGGCCTCGTCGATGCGAAACCCCGGCGAGTGATGCGCGGGCGGCGTGTCGCCTTCAGGCCGCGCGCCCAGCATGAAGTAGCACCCCGGGATGCGGGTGAGGAACTCGGCGAAGTCATCGCTCACCGTCAGTGGCCGGCCAAGCACGCTCGCCCGGTCGCCGATGAGCTCCTGCCCGACCTCCATCACAGTGCGCGTCACATTGGGTGCGTTCATCAAGGGCACCGTGCCATGGACGAGCTCGAGGTTCGATTGGACCTCGAATTCGCTTTGGGCCTCGCGCAGCAGGTCGCGCATTCGGTCGAGGGCCTGCTCTCGCAATTCGTCGTTGAACGTGCGCAGGCTGCCCTGGACGAGCACCCCCCGGGGCACGATGTTCCACGCCCCGTCGCTGCTGATGTTGCCAATCGTCGTGTGGCACTGCACACCTTCGTGCTCGAGACCTTCCACGACGGTATGCAGACGCTCGACGAAAAAAGCCTGCGCGGCGAGCACGTTGCCGCGCCGCCCCATCATCCCGCCATGCCCGCCTGGGCCGGAGAAGCTGACGTCGAAGGCATCCGAGCCCGACCACATCAAGCCAGGCCTGGAGATGACTGTGCCGGACTCCATGAAGCTCACGATGTGGAGGCCGATGACCGCATCGGGTCGGTGGTCGTCGAGCAGGCCTCGCGCGATCATCGCCTTCGCGCCCTCGACGATCTCCTCGGCCGGCTGAAAGACGAACAGGTACTTGCCGCCGAGGTCCGAGATGCGGTCGATCAGCGTGCGCGCGACGCCGATCATGATCGCCATGTGCGCGTCATGTCCGCACGCGTGCATGCGGCCGTCGATGCGAGATTGAAAGTCGACGCCCGACTCTTCTTGAATCGGAAGCGCGTCGATATCGGCGCGCAGCATCACCGTTTTGCCTGGCCGGCCCGTGTCTAGCAGCGCGACCGCACCTGTCTCCGTCGGTCCGCTTTCCAGGTCGACGCCCAGCTCGCGCAGCCGCTCCTTCAGGTAGAGCGTCGTCTCGTGCTCGCTGAAGCTGATCTCCGGATGCTTGTGGAAGTGGCGGCGCAGGTCGACCACGTCGTCGAGGACCGACTTGCTCGGCAGCGGTGTGGTCGCGTGCTCCTCACTCATGAATGGCGACCAGGCTGTACCCGCGGGCCGAGGCACGAACGAAGGTCGCCCCCAGCCCTGGCTCGAGCTCGTCGAGGCGGCGCCGCAGGGTGAGGAGCGCGGAGTGCACCGTCGAGTGGGCCGCGTTGTTGCGGAAGAGGCCGGCATGGATCAGGTCGCGGGCGGTCGCCGGTTTCGAGCCCTGGGCGAGGAACAGGACCAGCGCGGCCTGCTGCTGGGTAAGGCGGACGTCACGCTCGCCCACCTTTACGGTGCGGCGGGTGGGATCGAACTCGAGGCGCCCGAAGCGATAGCTCCCGGGCCGCCCGGTGCCCCGCTCGACCAGGCGCGCGGCGAGGTCGGAGTAGATGTGCGCCATCGGCACGTTGCCCTTGACGAAGTACGAGCTGGCGCCCAGCTCGTAGGCCCGGCGGATGGCGGCCGAGTTCACCTGCGCCGCCGAGAGGACGATCACGGGCAGCCCGGGATGGTGTTGACGGATCCAGGTCAACAGCTCGAACCCCGAGTCCTCGTGCTCGTCCAGCACGAGATCGAGGAGCACAGCCGCGACCCGCTCATGCTCGAGGACGTTGCGCGCTTCCGGCACATTCGCGGCTACCGAAGGTCGGTAACCGAGATCGTGCAGGTCGATCCGGAGCTGCTGCAGCATCGCGGCCTCGTCCTCCACCACGAGGACGGAGGAGCCGAGAACATCGACCGGACGGTAGACCTCGAGCCCCGGCGGCAGCGGCGGCAGCCGGACCTCGCGCCTTGCGCCGTTGCCCGATCCATGTCGAATGCTTCGGTTTTCCAAGACCTGTCCTATATCATTATTAACGAGAATTGATTAAACTTGAATGATCAAATACGTCCGGATTTCGTCATACTTTGGGCCGGACTTAGCGTAGTTGGAAAAACAAAGGGGTAAATTGGGGATGACTTGGCGATTCAAGATCCAGGGTGTGGTCGTCGCGTTGCTCGTGCTTGGTGCACTCGCGCTCGCCGCTGGCGCGCAGTGGGTCGACGCCTTCTCGAGTCTCGACTGGTAAGCCACTAAGAATCTGCATCTCGGCGCTCGCGTGAGCGCCGGATGGCGACCGGCAAAAGGGCGTACAGATCCGCCCGATCGATCGCTTTGCTCATGTAGCCGACGACGTCCGGATCGTCGGTGCCCGAGGGGAAAACGGGGTAGGCGGTGTAGAAGATGACAGGCACCTTCTGGCCGCGGGCCCGCAGCTCGTTCAGCAATCCCCAACCGTCCATCGGCTCGGGGAGCATGAGGTCGATGATCGCGACCTCGGGTTTGTCCGCCTGCGCCCGGACGAGCGCCTGGTCGGCATCCTCCGCCATCGAGACCCTGTAGCCGAGCATCTTGAGGTCGGTCTCGAGGATCACCCGCCACGCGCGCTCATCGTCTACCACGAGCACGGTTGAGCCCCGCAATTCTTCGGGTGTGGGCGCAATTGGCTTCGGCGGGGTGAACGGCACGTAAGTTTCTGGGGCAGTATATCGGTGGCAATGGCCACTCCAGCCCGGCGTAACGGCAGGTCGCATGCCTCGGCGGCGACGGTCAAGCCACCTTTGAGGGGGGCGAAGCCCGCGCTCAGAACCCTGGCCGTCAGCAAATCGTCAGGCCCGTCGGCGGCCGCGTTGGTCCACGAGCTGAGCAGCTGCGTCACCGAAGCGGACCTGGTCCAGGTCCTTTATCGGGGGCTGGGGGCGAGGTTCGGTTACGACGCCATCAACCTGCAGGTCCTGGAACGACAGGGCTGGTACCACTCGTTGCCCATGGACGCCGGCGTGCTGCAGGACGTGCGTCGCCGGCCGGTGCGCGAGTCGACCTTCGCGCGCCAGTACTCGAACCCGAAGACCACCGTCCTGCCAGTCGAGTCGGCGCGGCAGGAGGTCGGCAAGGGCCCCGGCGCCCGCGTCCGCAGCAAGCTCGTGATCTGGGTCCCGGTCATGCACCAGGGCGAGGTCATCGGCAGCGTCGCGTATCACACCTATCGCAAGCGCCGGGTGCCGACGGTGGAGCTGCAGTTCCTCGAAGACGTGCACCGCAGGCTCGGGGTGCTGCTGGCCAACGCATCGCTCAACGAGCTCACACGCAACCAGGCCCGGCGCCTGGAGGCGCTGAACAGCATTGCCCGCGCGATGACCTCCACCCTGGACGAGACCAGCGTTCTCACCGGCCTCTATGGCACGTTGCGGGAGCTGCTCCCTGTCGACGCCCTCGAGATGATCACCCTTCAGGATGGCGCCGACCGGGCGCGCTACCTGCACATGGAAGGCGACGCTGTCCTCACCTCGCGTTCGCTTCCCGCGCGTTCGCCGCTGGCGGCCACCGCGCGCGACGTCGTCGGCGAGAACAAGCGAGTCCTCGTGCACCACCCGCACTCGTCGCTCTGGGTGCCGCTGAAAGAGGGCGGCGCCGCGAGGGGCGCGCTGGGCATCAAATGCTCGCGCCCTTACGCGTACGAAGACTCGACGGCGGCCTTCCTGGAGCTCGTTTCCGATGAGGTCACCCTCGCCCTGCGCAACGCACGCAGCTACGAGGCGATCGAAGACCAGCGGCGGCGGCTGGAGGTCGTCAACTCGGTCGGCCGACGGCTGGCCTCGAGCCTCGACCGATGGTCGATCATGCGCACGCTGCGCGAGGAGCTGTCTGCGAACCTGAGCTTCGACGGGTTCATCCTCGCCACCATCACCCAGACGCCCGAGGGGCCGCTGGCCGAGGGTTACCAGTACGTGGGCGGCGTAGAAGAGGTCGTGCCGCCCGTCGCGCTGGCCGTCACCGGTCCCTCGCGCGAGGCCTACGAGACCAGTAAACCGGTGCTCGTGCGCAAGTCGCCCTGGGCGCGCTCTTTCGAGGGCAAAACCCTCGAGCGCGAGGTCTGGACTGTCGGCCAGGGCGCGGCCGTGTTCGTCTCCGGCCCGCCCTCCGACCAGCGGCGGGTGTCCCGCTCCTTCGTCTGGGTGCCGGTGCTCAGCGGGGAGCGCATCACCGCCATGCTTTCACTGCAGTCCTACACGGAGGGCGCATTCGACGACTGGCACGTGAAGCTGCTGCAGGATGTGGCCGCGCATGTAAGCCTGGCCCTCGCCAACGCCGATCACTTCGCTCAGGCGCAGACCGAGCGGGCGCGCCTGGAAGCCCTTCACGTCCTCGAGATGGGCGTGGCCAGCGCATCGGATGAGCGCCAGCTCGCCGAAGCGGTTTTCTCGGTGGTGGCCGACTATCTTGGCTCGACCCACACGGTGCTCGCGTACGTCGACGTGGCCGGCCTGGTGGCGGGATTCGCGGGTGCTAGCGGCGAGGAGACGACCCTCATCGGTCCGGTCGCCATCGAAGGCGCGCCTTTCTTCCGCCGCATGATCGAAGGCGGCACCGAGGTGGTCGAAGCCGTGGTGCCCGAGCCGGGAGACCTTGCCGGCCCGATCGGGAGCTATGTCTTCACGCGCTCGCCCAGCCACGTCGCGTGGGCCCCGATCACGCAGAACGACCGCGTCGTCGCCGGCCTGGTGGTGATGCGCAACGACGGCGCACGCTTCCAGGCCACGCATCTGAAATTGCTCGAGGCAGCCATGCCGGTGGTCGGGATCGCCTTGCGCACCATGCGGCTGCACCACGCCAACGAGCTGGCCCTCGCGCAGTCGGTGCGCATCCAGGAGCTGGCCGCGCTGGCCGGCCACGAGCTGATGAGCGTGGTCGCCAACATCGCCGACCAGGCGCGAACCATGCTCGAGTGCGCCGGTACCGCGTGCTGGGCGTTCGACACCGATGGCCGTGTGACCGCCACGCGCGGCAGCGGCGATACGCCGGCCGAAGAGGTGCTGGGCTGGGCCGGGCTGAGCTCCGACGACCGGGTGCCGCCGGCGGGCATCATCAGCGGCACCGCTCACGACTTCGCGTGGAACCTGATCCCGCTCTGGTATGGCGACCGCCTGGTGGGCGCGATCGGCGCGGTCCATGCCTCGACGCTGGTCGCCGAGCCAAGCGCGGCCGCCCTTGACTTTGCGCGCCACGCGGCGGTCGCCATCGAGAACGCCCGGCTCGTGGCCGAGACTCGCGGCCGGATCCGAACGCTCGAAGCGGTCGCCGCCTTCACCGAGCTGACGCCGACCGAACCCGACCGCGCCCGCTCGGAGATGGCTCGCCTCGTCAGCCGCGCCCTCGCCGGCTCGCAGGGTGAGCTGTGGCTCCTGGAAGACGGCGAGCTGGTGCGGCGGTCAGACGACGGCGACGTCTCGCCGAAGGTGCCGGTCACCGACAGCGCCCAGCTGCTGCGCGCCCTCACGTCGACGGCTGGAGG
>Ga0066708_10000082_pt1 | contig 17307 bp, 15 predicted proteins | sample GraSoiAngelo_157_FD_66504 | JGI IMG/M metagenome (GOLD analysis project Ga0066708, IMG submission 66504) | Grasslands soil microbial communities from the Angelo Coastal Reserve, California, USA - 14_1009_16_20cm | ecosystem: Environmental > Terrestrial > Soil > Grasslands | place: USA...
GCGTGAACCAAAGGCGTCCCAACCTCCTCCCCAAGGCGAGCCTAACGAGCAAATTCGCGCTCATGGGTGACGCGGGTGTGACGGAAGCGAGAATTCGCTCGTGCGCTTGAACGCCTATCTCGCCAGGGCGGGAGTCGCTTCGCGGCGGAAGGCCGACGAGCTGATCAAGGCCGGCCGCGTCACCGTCAACGGCGAGCCGGGGCAGCTGAACACGTTCGTCTCGGGCCGCGACCGCGTCGAGCTCGACGGTCGGCCGCTCGAGAAGCAACGGCTCGCCTACCTGCTCCTCCACAAGCCGGCCGGAGTCGTCACGACGGCAAGCGATCCGCAAGGTCGACCCACGGTCGTCGAGCTCGTCGCAGACCATGAGACGCGCGTCGTCCCCGTCGGCCGGCTCGATGCCGACACGACCGGCGCGCTGCTGCTCACGAACGACGGCGAGCTCGCGCACCGACTCGCCCACCCCCGCTACGAGGTCGAGAAGGTGTACGAGGCGGAGGTCGAGGGCGACCCGAGCGACGAGACGCTCCGCCGCCTCGAGCGGGGCGTCGAGCTCGACGACGGCCGTACGGCACCCGCGCGCGCCAAACGCTTAGCCCCTTCCCGTGTCGAGCTCGCGCTGCACGAGGGCCGCAAGCACCAGGTCAAGCGGATGCTGGAAGCCGTAGGCCACCCGGTGACGCGTCTTCACCGCAGCCGCTACGCAGGTCTAAGCCTGGAAGGGGTCGAGCCCGGCGAATGGCGCGAGCTGGAGCCGGGCGAGGTAGCCCGGCTCCACTCGCTTAGCCGCAGTGAGGTCTAGCTGTTCGGAACGAACAGGGCGTCCAGCTGCCCGTCCTCGCCGGTCGACGAGTTCGGTGCGAGCGTCGGCCCTGGTTGCGGAGCCGTCAAGGTATGAGCCTGGACGGAGGTGAGCCACCAGCCGCCGCCGACCAGATTGCCCGCCCAGATGATTCCGGAGGACTCCCACTGGCCCGGCAGGGCCGGCGGCGTCGTGTTGACGCGGGCGACCGGCGTGAGCGAGCCGTCATTGAAGTCGTACCTGAGGATGCGGCTGTACTGAACCCGATTCGGGTTCTCGCGATCCTCCTGGATCATCAGGGATCGCGGTGAAGTGCCGAGGTTGTCCGGGTTCGCAAAATCGTCGACGGTCGAGTCGAGCACCAGCGTCACCGATGCCCGCTTCGGGTTCGACGGATTGATGTCGAGCCGGTAGATCCGGCCGTTGATGGTTGCCTCGCCCGCCTTGCTACCCGTGTCGGCGAAGTAGAGCCGTCCGGACTTCTGGAAAGCAAGGGCGGTGTCCTCGAGACGAGAGAACCTGAAGGCGCCTTTCGCCGTCGCCGCGGCCTTCAACGTGGCGTCGTTTGCGTTCTCTGCCTGCGAGATCGGCACGAACTCGCCTCGAACCGTGCTCCCCTTCGTCATTGTGAAGCCGGTCTGGGCCGGGTTGAGCGCGCGCCAGACGTAGAGGCTCCCGTGCGCGGGATTGCCCGAGACGGCGCTTTTCCACGAGTCCGCGATGTAGGCGAACAGGTACGAGGGCACGCCGGCGCGGAAGTTGTCCTCGGTCGAGACGAGCATGAACTTCTTGAACCCCGTCACGGGGACCACGTTCTCGTGCTCGAAGTGCCCGAACTGCGGTGTCTGTGTCCAGGCGCCGGTTTTGGCGTTCATCACGATCGAGCTGCCGTCGTGTCCGACCGGAATTGCCTCCTCGCCGGTGAGGTAGTACGGCGTCCCTTTGATTTTCGCCAGCGTTGCCGAGCAGAAGCGCTCGAAGAACTCCTGACCCGTGAAGAGGTACTGCGCACCCAGCACGCCGTGGGTCTTCCGGTTGATCGTCAGCTTCGAGATGCGGGCATCGACGCCCGGCGGCACGGCCGGGAAAGAGCGGCCGAGCTCGTGGTTCATCAAGACCTGCAGGCTGCCGCCGTCCTTGTAGGCCCCCAGCCCGTCCGGGATGCCCGTCATCTGATAGCCGCCGATCGTGTCGCCCGCCGAAAGAATCGGATCGACGGCCGCCCCGGGCGTCATCGGGACGAGGTAGGCCGGCTTCGCCGTCTTGAAGCCCGGGTTTTTCTTCGCCGGATCTTTCTTCGCGGATGAGGCGCTGCCCGCGACTGTGAGCGCCAACGCGCCGATGGCCGCGAGCGCCGTTATCCGTTTCATCAGAGTCTCCCCTTTCTCTGCTGGAACTCGAACTTCGGCGGCAGGCAAGCTATAGCCCCGGACGCCGTTCTTCAATCACGGGCCGCCACGCGGGACTGAGGCTCGGAGGGCTCGAGCCCGGCGCGTGGCGCGAGCTCGAGCCCTCCGACAGAATCGGCTCAGGACGAAGACGCTGCTAGCGCCGCGGACGCGTTGATGATGTCCTGCGCCGCCGAGGTCCAGGCCTTGATCTGATTCTCGCTCAGCTTGACGCTGTTGAACTGAGCGTCGTTGAGCCCGGTCCGGATCTCCGCTGCCAGCGCGTTCCGCTGCGCAGTGAGGGACTGGATCTCCGTCTCGATCGAGTTGTACTTGGCGTCGCCGGCCGAGCTGCCGCTCGCGAGCGCGTTCGTCGACGCGACGAGGGTATTCATCGAGAACTCACCGAACGATGCCATCAGCTGCTTGTACGTGCTCCCCAGCTTCTCGAGGCTCGGGTGATGGACGCGCAGGCTGACCGGGACCGCGTTCTCGTTCAGGATCTGCGTCACCGCGCGGCCGTCGGTCTGGTAGTCGTCCTTCAGGCCGAGCAGCGTCAGCATCGTCGGTCGCAGGTCGGTGTGGTCGGTCCAGACACTCCCAACGTCTCCCTCGTGCGAGACGCCCGGCCCGACGTAGCCGGCCCAGGTCGAGGCGATCTCGTCCTGGATGTCGCCGTGGTTCCAGGCGAAGCTCTGGCTCGTGCGCGGCGGGATGAACGCGCAGGCGTCGGGAGTCGCGCAGAGCGCCGGCGTCGCCCCGCCGGTCGCGAAGAAGAACCAGTCCGGATCCGCGAACATCGTGAACGTCGGCGTCCGGAACGGGTCGGCCGTGACCATGTGCAGCGTCTTCTCCTCGACGGGGTCTGCGAGCGCCCGGGTAATCCCGGTGCCGTTGACGCCGTTGTAGCCGGGCTGGACCGCACCGGTATACGGGTTCAGCCAGCTCAGCTGCGCGCTCTCGCGCTCGAGGTTCCGGACGATCGCGTCCGTGCGATCACGGATCGGCTGCGCCGCCGTCCCGTTCACGTAGACCGTCGGAGCGTCGTCCGAGTGGACGCTGAACAGGGTGTTGTCGCCGAACTGCGTCTTGATCATCCGGCGCAGGTCGCCGTTGATCTCGCCGACACGGGTGTAGTTGCAACGAACATTGACGCCGTCGCATCCCGCGGGCGTCGGCTGGTCGCCGACGAAATGGTCGCCCTCGTCGACCGTGAACACGAACAGCGTGTTCGACTTGTTGATCCCGTCCGCGGCGAGGCGGTCGAAGAAGCGCTGGAAGGCGAGGTCGTAGTTCTGCAGCTGCTGGATGTAACCGTCCTCGCCGGGCCCGAAAGCGAAGTGGATGTTGCCCGCGGTGCCGTGGTCGTCGTGCGCGTCCGAGACGTACGCGTACGTGACCGGGATCCCGGCCTCCTGCATCTGCGCGACCCACGAGAGCGAGACCGTCGCCTCCATGCCGTCGAAGCCGGGGAAGCCGACGTGGCCGCTTGCGTCCTGGATCACGTTGCCGCCGAGGTCTGTCATCGCTGCCCCGGGCTTGATCACCGGATCGACGTTCTTTGCGCCGAAGAGCCCGTTGTAGCCGTTGTATCCGCCGGGTTCGTCGGGCAGCAGGTCCGGCCGGCCGTTGTTCGCCGTCGAGCAGATGGCGCTGTTGCGTGCGCAATGGACGCCGATGCCGACGAAGTCCGCGAACGCCTGGCCGGGATTCGATGCGACCTCGGCAGCTTCGGGCGAACCGGGACCGAAGACGGTTGGGATGTCGATCGCCGTGTTCTCGAGGATCGTGTTCGCGGTCGCGACGGCGCCGAAGTCACAGCCGCCAGTCGTGTAGGGAACCCACGGTGCCGGCGCGATCTTGCCGTTCTCGTTGATCATCTCCGGCGTCGTGTCAGTCGTGCTGCCTGCCGGATCGAAGAGCGGCGCTGTCCAGTACGCGAACGAGACGCCGGTCCGCGTCGTCCCGTCGGTCTTGAAGTAGCGGAAGCTGTTCGAAACCGGCTGCCCCATCCGATCCGGGTAGACGCCGGTCAAGGAAGTCAGGATCCCGGTGGCGGTGTGGGAGATCAGCGCCGTGTGATCGTTTGTCAGGAGCGTTCCGTTGCCGCGGATGAAGTTGAGCAGGTGCGGCATCTGCTCCAGGTCGGACGGGACGTTCGGGTTGTCCCGCCGGAAATGGGTGTTGTCGAACTGCACGTAGATCACGTGCTTGATGCCGTTGCCGAGCTCGCAAGTCCCGGCGGCAGCTGCTGTTGTTCTCCCTCTGCCGCGCGCGCTCGCGACGCTGACTGCGGTCGCCGCGACGAGCGCCAGGGCAATCGCGAGTGCGCCCGCGATCTTGACGCGCTTGCTCATTCTTTCCTCCTCCCCTCGGTGACCGGGGAAACCTATGCCTTCCGGACCGAAAAAGGAGTCCGATGAATCTCAAACCGGTAACGAGACGGAAACCGGCGTCCGAAGCTAGGGCCGCACGAAGCCCATCCGCTCGTACATCTGCTCGAGCGTGGGCTCGGCGGTCTCGCGCGCCTTCTCGGCGCCCCTGGCGAGCAGGCCGCGAAGCTCGGGCTCGTCGGCTCGCAGCTCCTCGTAGCGTGTACGAATCGGATCGAGCAGCGCCACCACCGCCTCGGCCACGTCCTCCTTGAACGGCCCGTAACCGCCGCTGTCGTAGCGAGCCTCGAGCTCCGGGATCGCTTCGCCCGTCGCAACCGACATGATCTCCAGCAGGTTCGAGATGCCGGGTTTTTCCTCGGGGGCGTAGCGAACGTCGGTGCCCGAGTCGGTGACGGCGCTCTTCAGCTTCTTTCGGATCGTGTCGGGCGGGTCGGTGATCAGGACCTTCCCGGCCGCCTGGCTGTCCGTCGTCGACATCTTCCGCTCGGGCTCCTGGAGGTCCATGATCCGCCCGCCGGTCTCGGGGACCCGCGCCTCGGGGACCTTGAACGTCTCGCCGTAGCGGTGGTTGAAGCGCTCGGCGATGTCCCTCGCCAGCTCGAGATGCTGCTTCTGGTCGTCGCCGATCGGGACGAGGTCGGTTTGGTAGAGCAGGATGTCGCCGGCCATCAGTACGGGGTAGGTGAACAGCCCGGCGGAGACGAACTCCTGGCGTTCGCTCTTCTCTTTGAATTGGATCATGCGGCCCAACTGGCCGTAGCTCGCGACCGAGCTCAGCAGCCAGGCCGCCTCGGGGTGCGCGGTGACGTGGCTCTGGACGAAGACGGTCGAGCGGTCCGGGTCTAGGCCGGTCGCGAAGAGGATCGCCGCGAGGTCGAGGGTCGACTCGTGCAGCTCCTTCGGCTCGTAGGCGGTGGTGATCGAATGGAGGTCGACGATGCAGAAGAAGGCTTCGCCTTCCTCTTGCGTGGCCGCGTATTGGCGGAAGCCTCCGGAGTAGTTGCCGAAGTGCTTCTCGCCCGTTGGCTGGATCCCGCTGAAAATCCGCATCGGTCTCGGGGTCAGTATCGCAACTACATTTTCGAGACCGATGACGACGAACGGATCACCGGAGCTGCTGATCGTGATGGGCGCAGGCGCGACCGCGGATCAGACCGAGCACGTGCTCGCGCGGCTGCAGGAGGCCGGCGTCTCGGCGCGCGTGCAGCGCGGGCGGGAGGCGACCGTGATCGGCGCGATCGGCGAGCGCGAGCTGCTGGCGACGCTGCCTCTCGAGGGCTATCCCGGCGTCGAGCAGGTGCTGCCGATCCTGAAGCCGTACAAGCTGGTCGCGCGCGAGGTCGCTCCCGATCCGACCGTGATCGATGTCGACGGGCGGAAGATCGGCCAGGATTTCTTCGGCTTGATCGCGGGCCCATGCTCGGTCGAGTACCGCGAGCAGACACTGGAGGCGGCACGGGCGGTCGCCGACGCCGGCGCGACGATGCTGCGAGGCGGCGCCTTCAAGCCGCGCACCTCGCCGTACACGTTCCAGGGCCTCGGCGACGAAGCGCTCGCGATCCTGCGCGAGGCGCGCGAAGAGACCGGGCTGCCGGTCGTCACCGAGCTGATGGATCCGCGGCACGTCGAGGCGGTGCTCGACGCCGCCGACGTGATTCAGATCGGCGCGCGGAACAGTCAGAACTTCCTGCTGTTGGCGGAGGTCGGCCGGGCCGACAAGCCGGTCCTGCTGAAGCGGGGGCTCTCGTCGTCGGTCGAGGAGCTGCTGATGGCCGCCGAGTACGTGGCCAAGGAGGGGAACGAGCGGATCATCCTCTGCGAGCGGGGGATCAAGACCTTCGAGACCGCGACGCGCTACACGCTCGACCTGGGGGCGGTGGCGGTGCTGAAGCAGGAGACGCATCTGCCCGTGATCGTCGATCCGTCGCACGCGGCCGGGAAGCGCGAGTTCGTTCTCCCACTGGCGCGCGCGGCGGCCGCGGTCGGCGCCGACGGAATCATCGTCGAGACGCATCCGCGCCCCGAGGAGGCGCTCTCGGACGGGCCGCAGCAGATCCCGACCGCGGAGTTCGCCGAGTTCGCGCGCCAGGTCGAGGGCATCGTGGCGCTGATGGGCAAGCAGATCGGCTGAGCTTTTCGAACCGGTTTTTGGGAGCTGGTTGAGGAACGTCGTACTCTTAGCGCATGCCCATCTGCGCCACCTGCGGTCAGGCGAACCCCGACGTAGCCCGTTTCTGCCTCGCTTGCGGGGCTGCGCTCGGCGTGGACGAAGCGGCGCCCAACGAGGAGCGCCGGTTCATCAGCGTCCTGTTCGTCGACCTCGTCGGCTTCACCGCGCGCGCCGAGAAGCTCGATCCGGAGGACGTGCGGGCGATCCTGACCCCGTACCACGAGACGGTTCGCCGGGAGATCGAGTCGTTCGGCGGAGTGGTCGAGAAGTTCGTCGGCGACGCCGTGATGAGCGTCTTCGGCGCGCCGATGGCCTACGGAGACGACGCGGAGCGCGCCGTCCGAGCCGCCCTGGCCGTCCGGGACAGCGTGCAGGCACTGAATAACGGCGACGGCCGGTTGGATCTCCAGATCCGGATCGCCGTCAACACCGGCGAGGCCCTCGTCTCGCTCGGTGCGCGTCCCAGCATGGGCGAGTCGATGGTCGCAGGCGACGTCGTCAACACTGCTTCCCGGCTGCAATCGGCGGCGCCGGTCAACGGGATCATCGTCGGCGAGGAGACGTACGCCTCCACACGCGACGCGATCAAATACGAGCCGATGCCGCCAGTCGAGGCGAAGGGCAAGGCGGCCGTCGTCCAGGCCTGGGTGGCGGGCGAAGCGCTGTTCCCGGCCGGCGAACGCACGGTCTCTCGCGGGCCGCTCGTTGGTCGCGGGCGAGAGCTCGGCGTCCTTCAGGGCATCTGGCAACGAGTCGCCGACGAGCGGACGCCGCACCTGGTCACGATCTTCGGCCCCGCCGGGGTGGGGAAGACCCGGCTCGGGATCGAGTTCGGCCGAGCCGTGAGCGAGCTAGACGGACGCACCGTCCGGGGGCGCTCGCTCCCTTATCGCGACAGCAGCGCCTACGGCGCCTTTGCCGCCCAGGTCAAGCAGTTCTGCGGCATCTTCGAGAGCGATCCGATCGAGACCGCCCTGGAGAAACTGCATGCGGAGGCCGCCAATCTGCTCGGACCGTCGGAGTCCCAGGAGGTGGCCGGCCACCTCGCAATCCTGCTCGGCCTCGACCGCGAAGGCTCGGTCGCCGATCGCGAGACCCTGTTCTTCTCGGTCCGGCGCTTCATCGAAGCGGTTGCCGGTGACCGGCCGACGATGCTGGTGTTCGAGGACGTGCATTGGGCCGACAGCAGCCTCCTCGACCTGATCGAGCTGCTGGCCGCGAGGCTCCGCGACCTGCCGATCCTCGTGCTCGCTCTCGCGCGCCCTGACCTGCTCGATGCCAGGCCCGGCTGGGGAGGGGGGCTGCCCGCTTACACGGCACTTCCGCTCGATCAGCTGAAGGAGTCCGAGGCCCGAGAGCTCGCGATCCATCTCCTCGGCAAGCTGGAGGACCGCGCCCGCGCAGAGCGGGCGGCCCTGCTTGCCGAGACCGGCGAGGGAAATCCGCTCTTCATCGAGCAGCTCGTCGCGGCCATGACCGAGGCGCCGGGCAACGACTCGGCCCTGCCGACGACGGTTCGGGGAATTGTTGCGGCTCGCCTCGATGCGCTGCCCGCGGCCGAGCGTGCCGTCCTGCTCGATGCCGCGGTCGGCGGCAAGGTGTTCTGGCGCGGCGCGCTCGAGCGGACGTGCGAGGACCCCGCTCGACTCCCTGCGCTGCTCGGCGCCCTCGAGGGACGCGACCTGATCCGGCGGCAGACCGTCTCGGCGATCGAAGGCGACCAGCAGTTCATGTTCAAGCACGTGCTGATCCGGGATGTGGCGTATGACCTACTGCCGCGAGCGCGGAAGCGCGAGCGGCACGCCCAGATTGCGGAGTTCCTCCAGGAAGTAACCTCAGAGACCGGCGAGGCTGCCGCCGCGCTGGCGCGCCATTGGCGCGGCGCCGGCGAGAGCGAGCGCGCGATCGACCACCTCCTAACCGCGGCGGAGGAAGCCGAACGCGGCTGGGCCAAGGACCGCGCGGTCGCGTTCTACCGCGAGGCGCTCGAGCTCCTGCCGGAGGACGACGGTGACCGGCGAAACAACGTCAAGCGACGCCTCGCGATCGCCCACACAGCGGCGTATCACGTGAGGGACGCGCGCTTGCTCCAGCTCGAGGGCGACTAGGCCGGCAAAGGCGGGAAATCGGCAGGCGTCACATCGCCTGCGATCTCCATGACGTCGTCGATCGTGTGCTGTCCGAGGCGTTCGCCGTGCTTTCTCACCGTCTCCTCGTCAGGCGCCGCGTAGACGCAGAACGTCCTGACGGTGCCGGTGTCGCCGACGATGACGTGGCTGTGTTCCCAAGTGATTTCGGGAAACTCCTCTTCTACGACCTCTCGCGAGCGCCGGCCGACGTTCGGCATCGCGTCCTCGCTTACTTCGAAGCTTCTGACGATCAGGTATCTCGGCATGGGCGCCATTCTAGGGGGATAGCCTGAGCTAATGGAAGTGCGGCGGTTGGCGGTGGTCGGCACGGGCCTGATCGGCGCGTCCGTGGCGCTTGCCGCCAAGCGCGGCGGCCGAACCGGCGTGATCGGCTACGACGTCGAGCCGGAGGCTCTTTCTTCCGCGCTTCGGCGCGGGGCGGTCGATGGAAGGGCGGGCTCGCTCGGGGAGGCGGTGGCCGAAGCCGACCTCGCGGTCGTCGCGGCCCCGGTGGCGCAGCTCGCGTCCCAGGTGCGGGCCGTCCTCGAGGCGAGCCCCGAGCGTTGCACGGTCACGGACGTCGGCTCGACCAAGGTTGGAGTCTGCTCCGCCGCCCTCGGCTCCGGCCGGTTCGTCGGCGGCCATCCGGTCTGCGGCTCGGAGGCGCGCGGAGCCGAGCATGCGAGCGCGGAGCTCTTCGACGGCGCGACCTGGTTCCTGACGCCGCTCGCGGCGACCGAGCCCGAGCGCCACCGGCTCGTGCACGGCTTCGTCTCGTCGCTCGGGGCGAGGCCCGTCGCGGTCGACCCGGTCGCACATGACCGGCTTGTGGCGCTGACGAGCCACCTGCCGCACGCGCTCGCCAACCTACTCGTCAATCAAGCCGGCACGAGCCGGATCGACGGACACGAGCCGCTCGCGGCGGCGGGCGGCTCCCTGCGCGACATGACCCGCGTCGCGGGCGCGAACCCGCGGATCTGGATCGACATCTTCCTCGACAACGCAGGCCCCGTGCGCGAAGCGCTCGGCGAGCACCGAAAGCAGCTCGAGCGCCTCGAGCAGGCGCTCGCGAACGGAGACGCCGGGTTTCTGGCCAAGTGGATCGGCGAGGCGGCGGGCAACCGGCAGCGGATGCTGGCGGACGCCTATCCGGATCCCGGCGCGCTCCAGCAGCTGCGCATCCACGTTCCCGACCGGCCAGGGGTGCTCGCCGGGATCACACAGGCGCTCGGCGCCGAACGAATCAACATCGAGGACTTCGAGCTGCAGCACATGTCGCCCGAGCGCGGCGGCACGCTGACGGTGCTGATCACGGGCGAGGACGAGGCGCGGCGCGCGGCCGAGTTGCTGGAGGCGCAGGGCTACGGCGTCGTGGTCACGCCCGTGCTCGGCGAGCGGTGACGCGCGTCGAGCCCGCAGCGGCCCTGGTCGGCGACCTGGCCGTGCCCGCCGTGAAGGGGATCTGTCAGCGTGGCGCGCTACTCGCGGCGATCGCGGACGGCGAGAGCGAGCTTCGGAACTTCGGCCACGCCGCGGACACCAACGCGGCGCTCGAGGCGGTGCGCGCGCTCGGCGCCGAAGTGCGCGAGCCGGAGGAGGGAACCGTCCGGATCGGGGGGCGCGGCCTGCGCGGGCTGGTTTCGCCTGCAAGACCGATCGATTGCGGCAACGCCGGCACCGTGCTCCGCCTGCTCAGCGGGATCCTGGCGGGACAGGACGGCCGCTTCGAGCTCGTCGGCGACGAGTCGCTCTCGTCGCGCCCGGTGCGCGTCGACGAGCCGCTGCGGCAGATGGGCGCGAGCGTGGAGACGAACGAGGGCCGGCCGCCGGTGATGATCGAAGGCGCGAGGCTGCGGCCGATCCGCTACGAGTTGCCGGTCGCGAGCGCGCAGCTGAAGTCCGCCGTCCTGCTCGCGGGGCTGCTCGCCGAGGACGGCCCGACGACCGTGATCGAGCGCACCCCCTCGCGCGACCACACCGAGCGGCTACTGCGCTCGCTCGGCCTCAGGCTCACGCGCGCCGGTGCCGAGATCCGTGTCTGGCCGGCCGAGCGGATCCCGCCGCTCTCGCTCGAGATTCCTGGCGACTTCTCCTCGGCGGCGCCGTTCGTCGTTGCCGCGACGCTGCTTTCGGGCTCGAACCTGCGCATTCACGACGTCGACGTCAACCCGACCCGCACCGGCTTGCTCGACGTGCTCGAGCGAATGGGCGCCCGCATCGCGGTCTTCAACCGCCGCAGCGCAAACGGTGAGCCCGTCGCCGACCTGGAGGTCCGCGCGGCGCCGCTGCTCGCGACCTCGATCGCGGCGGAGGAGGTGCCCAGGCTCGTCGACGAGCTGCCCTTGTTTGCCCTGGCCGCCTCTCACGCGCGCGGCGAGAGCGTCGTCAAGGGCGCATGGGAGCTGCGCGTGAAGGAAACGGACCGCATCGAAACGGTGACGAATTCGCTCCGGGCCCTGGGCGTCCGCATCACGGCGAGCGAAGATGGCTTCCGGATTCGTGGTGTTCCCGCCCGCCCCCGAGGGGGAGCAATGGCCTCGAGCGGCGACCACAGGATCGCGATGCTCGGGGCCGTCGCGGGCGCGGTTTCGAAGGAAGGTGTCGAGATCGAGGACGCGCAAGCCGTCGCTGTAAGCTTCCCCGGGTTTTTCGAGCTGCTCGAGTCGGTCACACAGCGATGATCGTTGCCATTGACGGGCCCGCGGGAGCGGGCAAGAGCACGGTCGCCCGCCGGCTCGCGGAGCGGCTGGGCTACCGCTACCTCGACACCGGGGCGATGTACCGGGCGCTGACATGGCTGGCGATGACGCGCGACATCGACCTCGGCGCCGGCGAGAAGCTCGGCGCGCTCGCCGACGAGAACCCGATCGCGCTCGACGAGGACGGTCGCGTCTGGATCGACGACACCGACGTCACCGCGGCGATCCGCAAGTCCCGGATCGACCGCGTCGTCCCGGTCGTCGCGCGCCATCCCGCGGTTCGGGCGATCATGCGGGCGCGCCAGCGCGAGCTGGCTGAGGTCGGCGACGCGGTGATCGAGGGGCGCGACATCGGCACGGTCGTCTGCCCCGGCGCCGACGTCAAGGTCTACTTGAACGCTGAGCGTCAGACCCGGGCGGAGCGCCGGCTCGCCGAGCGCCCGGAGATCGGCGCCGATGCCCTCGCGACCGACCTCCGCCTGCGTGACCAGAGCGACGCCGAGCGGATGATGCCGGCGGACGACGCGATCCAGATCGACACGACCGAGCTCGACGTCGAGGACGTCGTCTCGCGCATCGAGCAGCTCGTCCGCGAACGCCAACCAGCATGAGCGACGAAAACGGCGCGCCCACCGAGGCCGCGCTACTCGGGACAGTGGCGATCGTCGGCTTCCCCAACGTCGGCAAGTCGACGCTCGTCAACCGGCTGACGGAGTCTCGCGCTGCCGTCGTCCATGAGACGCCGGGCGTCACGCGCGATCGCAAGGAGCTCGTCTGCGAGTGGAACGGCAAGCGCTTTCTGCTGATCGACACCGGCGGGGTCGACATCGCCGGCAAGGATCCGATCACGCGCTCGATCGCCGAGCAGGCGAGGGCGGCGGTCGAGGAGGCCGACCTCGTGGTCTTCCTGACCGACGCACGTGCGGGGATCACGCCCGGGGACGAGGAGCTCGCCCAGATCCTCCGCGCGGCGCACAAGCCGGTGCTGCTCGTCGCGAACAAGATCGACGATCCCGACCAGGACGCGCTGGCATTCGAGTTCCACCGGCTCGGTCTCGGTGACCCGGTCCCGCTCTCGGCGGCGCATGGCCACGGCACCGGCGACCTGCTCGACACGATCGTGACGCGGCTGCCCGGCCGCGGCAGGCCCGCGGCCTCGGAGCAGGCGATCCGGGTGGCGATCCTCGGCCGCCCGAACGTCGGCAAGTCGAGCCTGCTGAACGCGCTGCTCGGTGAGGAACGTGTGATCGTCTCCGAGGTGCCGGGTACGACGCGCGACGCGATCGACACGATCTTCCGGCGGGGTGAGCGGGAGTTCGTCTTCATCGACACCGCCGGTCTGCGCCGCAAGCGCCGCCAGCGGCAGGGGATCGAGTACTACTCGGAGCTGCGCGCGCTCGCGGCCGCGGAGCGCGCCGACGTGGCGCTCGTGCTCGTCGACGCCGGCGAGGGCGTCGTCGATCAGGACCTGACGGTCGCGGACGTCGCGCGGAAGGCGCAATGCGCGACGATCGCCGTCCTCTCGAAATGGGATATCTCCGAGGTCGAGATCGAGGACGTCAAGGCCAGGCTCGGCGAGCGGCTTCGCCAGCGGCCGCCGGTGCTGACCGTGTCGGCGAAGACGGGGCGTGGCATCGCCAGGCTGCTCGACCGGATCGAGACGCAGTTCGACAAGCATTCGGCGCGGATCCCGACCGGGGAGCTGAATCGCTTCCTCGCCGAGTTGCGGGAGACCCGCGAGGCCCCGGCGCGGAACGGGCGGCGCCTCAACCTGCTCTACGGCACTCAGGTCCGCGCGCGGCCGCCGCGTTTCCGCTTCTTCGTCAACGATCCCTCGCTCGTGACGCGCGACTACGGCTACTGGGTCGAGAATCAGCTCCGCGACCGCTTCGAGCTGCAGGGCGTGCCGGTCGCGATCGACTTCGTGCGCCGGAGTTGAGCGACCACGTCCTGGGTGGGACGGGTCTGCCGGTCAGCCGACTGGGGCTCGGCCTCGCTGCGCTGGGCCGGCCCGGGTACATCAACATCGGTCACTGCGACGACCTCGGTGCTCAAAAGGACGTCGCCACCCTCGAGCGCGAGGCGCACGCGGTTCTCGACGCCGCGTATGCCGGAGGCATCCGGTACTTCGACGCCGCCCGCTCCTACGGCAAGGCGGAGGAGTTCCTCGCTTCCTGGCTCGAGCGCCGCGGGCTCCCGCCCGGGGCAGTGACCGTCGGCTCGAAGTGGGGGTACACCTACACCGCCGACTGGCGCGTCGACGCCGAGGTGCACGAGGTCAAAGACCTCTCGCTCGCCACGCTACGGCGGCAGCTCGCCGAGAGCCGCTGCCTGCTGGGCGCGCACCTCCGGCTCTACCAGATCCACTCGGCCACGCTCGAGAGCGGAGTTCTCGAAGACGGAACGGTCCTCGACGAGCTCGCCCACCTCCGCGAAACGGGTCTCGCGATCGGGCTGACCGTCACCGGCTCGAGCCAGCGCGAGACGATCGAGCGCGCCCTCGACGTCGGGATCTTCGACACCGTGCAGGCGACCTGGAATCTGCTCGAACGCTCGGCTTCTCCGGCGCTGGCCGCAGCTCACGCTGCCGGCCTCGGCGTGATCGTCAAGGAGGCGCTTGCCAACGGACGGCTCACGGCGCGTGGCGACGTCGCGCCTTTGCAGGAGCTGGCGAAGCGCTTGGGGACGACCCCCGACGCGCTCGCCCTCGCGGCCGTTCTCTCGCAGCCGTGGGCCGATGTCGTCCTCAGCGGCGCTGCGACCGTCGAGACGCTGAGCAGCAACCTCAGAGCGCTGGAGCTCGACCTGGACGCCGAGCTCGCCCCGGAGCTGGCGCGGCTCGCCGAGGTTCCGGCTCGTTACTGGCAGGAGCGCGCCGCGCTCACGTGGAACTAGCCCCGAGCCTTCGAGGCCCGACGGAGCTCGAACCGGTTCTCGCTGCGGCTCAGCAGCCTGGCGATGTTGGCCCGATGCAGCACGAAGATCGCGACAGCCGCGCCGGCCGTGAAGGCCACGACCGGCCAGGAGGCACCGAAGAGAAGCGCGAAGAGGGGAAGGGTCGTGGCCGACACCATCGAGGCGACCGATGTGTAGCGGGTCGCGAGGAAAGCGCACACCCAGACGATTGCGGCGGCGAGCGTGGCCAGCGGCACCAGCGCCAGGGCGACGCCACCGGTCGTCGCGACGATCTTGCCGCCGCGGCTGAAGCCGATGAAGAGCGGCCGCCAGTGCCCGACCATCGCGGCGATTCCGGCCAGGAGGCCGACGAGGTCGCCGCCGAGCCAGAGTCCGAGGAGCGCCGCTGCGAAGCCCTTGGCGATGTCGAGCAGGGCCACCCCGAGGCCGATCTTGAAGCCGAGGGTGCGCCAGACATTCGCCGCTCCGGTGCTGCCGCTCCCGACTTTTCGAATATTGACGCCTCTGAGAATCCGCGGTAGCCAGTAGCCCCAGGGCATGCTGCCGAGGGCATAACCGGTCAGGATCAGGAGAACTTCCTTCATCAGAAAACCCAGCCTCCGCGATTCTACGAAGTGGGCTGCGAATTAGCTGGCTCTCGAGCGGGGACTAGGCCCTGCTCCACCCACCAGTCGATCGTCCGGCGGAGCGTCTCCTCGATCGGGGTGTAGCGCAACCCCAGCTCGCGAGCCGCCTTCGACCCGTCGTAGGCGTGACCGTGGGTGATCGTGCGCGCCAGCTCTCGACAGATGCGAGGCGAGCCTCGCCGGAGCCACGCAACGGCCTCGACCGCGGTCGCCAGCGCCATTGCGAGCGAGGGCCTCAGGGTGCGCACCGGCTGCTCGACGCCCGCGAGGTTGCCCAGCAGCGCGAGCCCTTCTCGAACGGTCAGCGTTGCGCCGCTGAGGACGTAGCGCTCCCCCGGCTTCCCTTTGGACGCGGCCAGGAGATGGCCCGTCGTGCAGTCGGCGATGTCGATCAGGCTCAGCGTCGAGTCGACCACCGCCTTGAGCCGCCCGTTCAGGTAGTCGAGCAGCAGCTTGGTCGAGCCCGTCGCGCGCCCCGGTCCCTGCACGGAAGCGGGGTTCACGCACACAACCTCGATCCCCGTCTCCTCCGCCGCCGCGAGCACGGCGCGCTCGGCCTTGAACTTCGAGCGCTCGTAGTCGGAGAGAAAAGAGCCGCGGTGAGGGGACTCCTCGTTCCCGACCGTCCCTTTTCTTTCTCCCAACGTTGCCGCCGACGAGGTGTGCACGACCCGTCGGACCTCGGCTCGCGCGGCGGCCCGGACGACGTTCTCCGAGCCCCGGACGTTGACCTCGAACATCGGGGAGGGATCCCGAACGCAGAAGGCGTTGGCACCGGCGGCGTGGTAGACGACGTTGCAGCCGCGCATGACAGACGCCAGCGCCTCGAGATCGAGCACGTCACCGCGTACGGGCTCCGCGCCGAGCTCGCCGAGCGCGCGGGCAGAGACCTCCGACCGGGCCAGCGCCCTGACGGGCTCGTCGGCTCCGAGCAGCCGCTCGAGGATCGCCCGGCCGACGAAGCCCGTGCCGCCGGTGACGAGAACCGGGCCGCTCATCGTGGCGCTAGCGCACGTCCTCTGAGAGGGCCGACGAGAAACGGGCGATGTACTCGACAGCCGACATCACCGTGATCGCGGCGGCGGCGATCATCGCCCACTCGTCGAGGCGGAGCGGCCCGATGTCGCCACTCCAGCGGACGATCGCCAGGAAGATCGCGACGAACTGGACGTTCGTCTTAAGCTTCCCCCAGATCGACGGCGGGAAGACGGTGCCGTCGGCTGCGACCACCCCCCGTAGTCCCAGGATCAACAGCTCGCGCCCGACGATGATCGCGGCGATCCAGGCCGAAGCGCGGTCGACGTCGACGAGTGCGATCAGCGCGCCGGTGACGAGCAGCTTGTCGGCCGTCGTATCCAGAAACGAGCCGAGCTTGGTCGTCACCGCCCACCGCCGCGCCAGGTAACCGTCGACGAAGTCGGTCGAGGCCGCGACCGCGAACAGGATCGCGGCGGCCGTGTAGGCGGAGCCGTGGTCCGGGCCGGCAAGGATCAGGGCCATCACCGCCGGGACCGCCAGAATGCGCGCGCCGGTGAGCGCCGGGAGCAGCGATCTCGGTGCGGCGGTCCGGGCAATCACAGGGCCGCGCTCCGCGACGGGATCTCCTTGTGCGCGACGAGGGCGCGGACCTCGGCCGCAGAGGAGAGCTCCAGAGCCTGCTCGGCCAGCTCGACGGCAGCCTCGGCCTCGACGCTGCGCACGGCCTGCTTGACGCCCGGAATCGCCGGCGCGTTCGCGCTCAGCTCGGCGATGCCGAGCCCCACCAGCACCGGGACGGCCTCCGGGTCCGAAGCAAGCTCGCCGCAGACTCCCGCCCACTTCCCGTGCTCGTTGGCCGCCTCGGCGACGATCCGGATCAGGCGCAGAACGGACGGGTGCAGGCCGTCGGCCAGGCCGGCGACCGCCGCGTTCCCTCGCTCGGCCGCCATCGTGTACTGGGTGAGGTCGTTCGTCCCGAGCGAGAAGAAGTCGACCTCGGGTGCGAACTGTTCCGCGGCGAGCGCGGCCGCCGGCACCTCGATCATCACGCCTACCTCGAGCTCCTCCGGGGTCGGCGCGCCGGCCTGCTCGAGCTCCGCACGGACCTTGGCGAGCACGGCCTTCGCCTGCCTGTACTCGTCGAGCGCCGCCACCATCGGGAACATCACCTTGAGCGGATACTCCACCGCCGTCCGCAGAACG
>Ga0066708_10000084_pt1 | contig 17251 bp, 13 predicted proteins | sample GraSoiAngelo_157_FD_66504 | JGI IMG/M metagenome (GOLD analysis project Ga0066708, IMG submission 66504) | Grasslands soil microbial communities from the Angelo Coastal Reserve, California, USA - 14_1009_16_20cm | ecosystem: Environmental > Terrestrial > Soil > Grasslands | place: USA...
TCCGCTTCACCGCCTGCGTAGTATGCAGAGGATGCCAAGTCGTTTAGAACGATCGCTGCGGCACGCCAGAACGAAATGAACGTGAGCAGAGCTGTAGTGGCAACAATAACGCGCGGAATTGCATTGCCCCGGCTGCCTGCAGCAGGGTTGTTGGGGATGCTGCTCATGTGTGGATTAGGCTACCCAGCAGACTAAAATGCTCGCATTTTTCTAGCATGAAGTCTAGCGCAGGGCAAGCGCGTCGCGAAATGGCCCTTGGGACATGGAAAAACATCCCCGCACTCCTTGACCGGCAGGTTGGCTCTTTCATCGGGGAACTTTGGGACGAGCGGCATTGGCAAAAAAGCCTCGAACCTGCAGGCGCAGAAGAAAGTAAAGGAGGATACCCGCAAGAATCAACCCGATTACGCCCTTAAATGCGCTTCCCAGGATTGCGTTCATTAGGCTCCCTACGACTTGTATCGTGACGATCGTCACTGCCAGGGCCCAGCCCCAGAAGCGCCGACGGAACCAGCCTACGCCCGCACTCACAAGAGTTGCAGCCAGCAGCAAGAAGGCCATGCCGGCCGCTTTGCCATAAGGAGCAAGCTGCACGTATGCGCGTGGATTTAGCGCCCATAGACGGTCGAGTCGGGAGCCGCGCCAAACCAGGGTCACTCCAGCAAGGGAGGCCATGACGGCGCCAAAAAGCAAAAAGATGCCGATAGCCCGGAATCCTCGAAAGGAGTTTGTCGGCGCGGGCATATCGCGAATCCGTGAGGGTTCCTCAAAAGCAAGAAGAATCTAGCCAGCTGCGGTGCGAAATGCTTTGGCGCACTCCGCGCAGGGGCAGATGCTGCGGAGATGGTCGTAGGCATAGATGCCTGTGGAGTGGCCGTCAGTAAAGGTGATTTGGATGGCGTAATTGCCTACTTGCGTGGCGGCCTTTGCGCGTGGCTTGGGCTTGAACATGGGCAGCACGGGAGAGGAGGCCATTCCCGGCGCAAGAGACTTGAAGGCTTCTTTCTTACCGCGCTGGTCATTGCAGGTCGCGCAGGGGCACTCATCCCGCAAATAAGCAAATTCATAGTGGCTCGAATGGCCATCGGCCCAGGTGATGTCTACACCGGCGCCGCTCGATACGTGAATCTTGACGCTGGTCGGCTTTTTCCGTGGATCGAAGGGAATGGGCATGGCAGAAGTTTACTGTCAACAGCTCACAGTCAAAAGCCGAACAAAACAAAAAGAGCAGATGCCTGCAAGAAAGCGTAAGAACAGTGGCAGAGAAGAATCAGAATTTCACGACCTCGATTTTCCGTCGCAGCACTCGCCGGGAGGAATGGGGTTGCCATGCGGGCAGGTTTTGGGGTGGCCAAGGAATGTGCAAATGCGCTGGTCCAGCTCCGGGCTGATGATGTGCTCGAACCGGCAGGCTTGCGTGTGCGCTTCGGTTTCGTCGACGGAAAAGGTGTCCTTGAACAGGCGCTCTGCCAGACGATGGCGGCGCACCACGTCCCGTGCGCGCTGGCTCCCCTCGGGAGTGAGTTGAGCCTCCCCGTCATGAAGGGCAACCAAATGCAAATCCGCCATGCGAGAGAGAACACGCGCGGCAGGTTCTTCGGGCACGGTGGAAAGTTTTCCGGAGGCCCCGGAAGCGCGCAGGCGCGCAACCTCAGCGGGCTTCCCTCCCTCGCCGCAAACCCAAATCTGCTCCAGCAAATGGTCAAAGCGAATCTCGTCGTCGCCCGAAACGGACTTGCAGCAATCGGAAGTGTTCTCCAGGGGGCAATTCAGTGGATGGCCCGGTCCATGCACCGCCGAGTCGAAATACAAATGGCCATGCGCCAACTCGATGCGCCGGTCGGCTTGCCGGGCAATATCCGGATCGTGCGTGACCATCAGAATCGTGTGCCCGGCTTGGTGCAACTTTCGGAAAATCCTTATGACCATGGTTTCGTTGGCTTCGTCCAGATTGCCGGTGGGCTCGTCAGCGAGAATGAGCTTCGGCTGATTGATGAGCGCGCGCGCAATGGCCACGCGCTGCTGTTCGCCGCCGGAAAGCTGCGCGGGCAGATGCGTGAGCCGGTCGCTGAGGCCGACGCGTTTCAGCGCTTCCTGGGCCTCTTTTTCATCGGTGACGCTGTGAAAATACTGTGCCAGCATCACGTTTTCGAGCGACGTAAGATACGGCACCAGATGAAATTGCTGAAAAACGAAGCCCACTTTTTCTGCGCGGTAGCGTACCAAATCATTTTCGTCTAGTTTTGCGAGGTCAACTCCGTCAACGACCACGCGACCGGAGGTCAACGTGTCCAAGCCACCGAGAATGTTGATGAGGGTGGTCTTGCCCGAACCCGAAGGACCCATCAGTGCGACCCACTCGCCGCTGTTGACGGAAAAACTGACGCCGTTGAGCGCGTGGAGAGCGCCGTACTGCTTGATCAAATTTTCGATGACCACTTGCGCCGCAGCGCGCGGCTGCAATTGGACCGGAGCCACTACACTCACGCTTCACCTCGAAACACGGATGCGGGCCGAATGCTCGCCAGCCGCCGTAGCGGGAAGGCGCTCAGGATCGCCACCAGCATCGTCAAACCCACAGCTACAGGATACACAATCAGGCGTGGGCGCGCCGCTACACCAAAAACCGCTTTGCCCAGACCGATAGAGAGCAGAATGCCAAGGGTCGCGCCGAGTAAGCCGCCCGCAAGGCCGAGCAATGCGGCTTCGGCAAGGAAAAGGCGAACGACGCGCCGCGTCGCGCCGCCGATCGCTTTCATCAAGCCAACGTCCATTTTGCGCTCGATGGCCACGTTGGTCATCGCGGCCATCACGCAGAGCGCGGTCAACAACAAAACGATGCCTACCGTTGCCGTCAGCAAACCGCTGATGCGGTTGTAAATCTTCGCCTCGCCTTCGGTGAATTGGCGGATGGGACGGACCTCGGCGTCGAGGATTTGGTTCTGGAGACTTGCGAGGTAATTTTGGATTTCGCCGGGCGTACCCGGAACGGTCAACTCAACCACGCTGATGCGACCGGGCAGGTCAGCCAAGCGTTGCGCTGCTCGCAATCCAATCTCGATGCGATCATCTTCCGACCCGCCGGTCTGGCGAAGTTTGGCAACGCGACACGACTCGCGGCGGTGACCGCTGGTAAGGACTAGTTCTGTATTCTGCTGAGCGCCCACCTTCTCCGCAAATCGTGCGCCTGCAACGCATACGTCCTCCGACGATGAGGCGCGTTCATTCGGGCTGGTTGCGCCATGGGAAGAAAAGGCAGGTGAAACTCGAATAATCCCGAACGGATTGGCGCCGGCGACAACGGCGTTGATAGATTTCACCGACTGCGGGACGGAAACGCTGGCGATCATGTAGAGAGCGGATGACACAGTGACGCGCCCGCTAGGGACATTGACAGGCACCAAATGGGTGATGGATTCAGGCAACGTTCCGGAGCTTGCCCCCGAGGGGCCTTGCGGAACAATGAGAACGTTCGGGCCGAAGGCACGGAATTCGGTAGTGAGGCGGCGCTTGGCGTCGACTTGCAAATTGAGCAGAGCGGAGGTGACCGCGGCGCCGGCTCCTAGGGCAAGCAGCATGACGAAGAGCCGCCCGCGGTTCGCTCCGAGCAAACGCCGGAGAATGCGCCAGAACATATCACGATTGGCGGAGCGTCGATCAGACATGGGAACACACCGAAGCCAAGAAAAAGCACGGACCTAAAGGTCCGCCACTACAAAGAAAATGCCGCAAGCGGTGTTGTAGTGGCCGGTCCTCAGACCGGTTCTTTTGCTCTCCTAAGTGTCTGCTAAACATCATCACTCGCCTCGCAGGATGGGCGCCGGCTCGATGCGCGAAGCACGGCGCAGCGGAATCGCGCTGCCCAGCAGCGTCACCAGTGCCGCCAACCCGAGCACGACCAGAAACACCAGCAGCGTTGGCTCTGGCGCGGCGCCGAAAATCTTTTCACCGAGCAGCCGCGCCAGAGCGATTCCCAGCGCGTAGCCGATTCCGCCACCGACAAATGCCAGCAGCAGCTGCTCCGCCGCGAGCAAGAAACCCACCATGCCAGAGCCAGCACCAAGTGCTTTCATCAAGCCAATCTCCACTTGCCGCTCAATCACCGACGCGGCGGACGATGCTCCCACGGCCAGGGCCGCAGCCAACATTGCCGCAATAGTGACAAGCCAAAGCAGGGTTTGCACGCGCGTGAGAATCTGGCCCTCGCCTTCGGCAACACGGCGGATGACGCGGACGTCCGTTCCCGGCAATTCCTCGCTGATTTGCAGGGCAATCGCGGAAATGTACGGCGTGCAGTACCAGCGGTCGAACTCCACCGGCGTCATCGTCTTCGGATCCTTGCGCGCAAACGCGTCTTCCGGCTTGGTTAGCGCACTGACATACAACTTGCGATACTGCCCCGGCTTGCCGACCAGCTTTTGAACAAGCGATAGCGGCGCAACAATCGCGTCATCCTCCGGGCCCCCGCTATCCAGAATCCCCACAATATCCAGCGTCGGGCCGGGTTTACCGTCGAGAGTGTACGTGAACAGGCCAGCGGAGGCGGGGCGGCTGATTCGATTCTTCCGGGCAAAGTTCCTGCCTACTATGCACTCATTCTTTCCTTCGACGAACCAACGCCCTTGCACATGCCACCACGGATTCGTTTTCTCGATTCCTGTTACAAAGGTGCCGCCATCAGGGAGTTTCACTTCATGATTGACCCAAGTTCCAAGGACCGCGGTAAATGCCGGGATGCTCCTGTAATCGTGCCGATTGTCCATGGGGTACGTTGTTGCTTTGACCCGGGCCTCCAATGCCGGCGCGAAACCCATGATGTTGTTGTGCCAGAAAATGGTCTTGAGTTTTGGCAGGCCGGCTTCCGGCAGATACGCGCCCGCATTCACGGGGCGGTAATCCGCGCCGCCAATTTCGAGCGGCAGCGAATCGGCCTTCGGCGTGACGACTAGATTTGCCCCCAAACTGCGGAATTCTTTGGCTAGGCGGTCGCCCACATCCAGCGCGACACTGAGCGCCGCGGTGGCCACGCCCATACCGAGAGCCAGTGCCGCGCCGGTCAGCAGCTTGTGCCGCGGACGCCGCCCGAAAGAATCGGCCACGAGTCGTAGAAACATCTACTTTGGAATCTCGGTACTCGCCTGGGTGAGCGCGGAAATGTCAATCACAATGTCTCCTCCCTCCACGTGCGCGGGCACGCCGATCGGATTGCAGCCTCCCTCATCCCCAATCGACGGAATATAAATCGCGGACGCGCAGTGCCTACACATGACGTTCTGGCCTTCCTGGCGGTAGCCTTCCGCGCCGCAAATCCGGCAGGCGTCGAGCGCCACGCCCCAGCCGTTCGGCTTCTTGATAACCATGAAGCGCAAGGACTGGATGCCCGCGTTCACAGTGAAAAGGTGCATCGTTCCATCCTGCACTGCGCTGATCGGGACGCGCACAATGTCGCCCATGGGATCAATCGCCTGCGCCGCCGGCGGCGCGGAATTGGCCCGGACGTAGATGAAATCCGCAGTCAAAACGAGAATCACGGCAAGGGAAGCCGTCGCCCCCGCGATCATCCAGCGGCGTTGGCGCCGGTTCTGCGATTCGAGCAGGCGCTTTTCCGCGTCATTCAGCGACTCTTTCCTCGCTTTGGCGTGCGAAGCCGCCTGCCATTCCCGCAAAATCAAAAGCATCGCCGCCCCAAAAATGAAAACGAAGAAGAAAAGCTCGTTGCGAACGATGGGGCCGAGAATGGCCATCTCACCCTTGCTCGAGGGCAGCCAGCGTGCTTCGCTCAGTTCGTGCAAACCGGTCAGCGCAAGTTGGAACGCCACGAGCATGAGAATGATGCTTGTTGCGGCGAAAAAGCGGTGCAGGGGAACGCGCAATGTGCCCTTAAAGAAGAACAATCCCACCGCGACGGCGGCCGCTATCCCGGCAATCGTCCCAATCCAAGTCTCGAAGCCTTCGGTCGAGAGTTCGACGGCGCGCAGAATCAGCGCCAGCTCCACACCTTCGCGCAGAACCATCAGAAACACGAACAGAAAGATTCCCCACCCGGCGGCCTTCCCCGCCCGCCCGGCGTAGGACTCCACTTTTTCCTCAATTTCTTTTCGCAGGTGGCGCGCAGCGCGGTTCATCCATACAATCATGGTAACAACGAAGACCGCGGCCCCTAAGTACATCAGCCCTTCAAAGCCGTCTTCGCTGATGCGCCAGCGCTCCAGCCCGACCGCCACAGCCAGGCTCAGTGCAGCGGCTCCCGCCACGCCATACCAGACGAAACGTGTCAAGTGGCTGTGGGCCGTGCGCGAGAGATAGACCAGGATGATGCCGACGACGAGCGCCGCTTCTACGCCTTCGCGAAGTGCGATAAGGAATGCTGAGAGCACGAGCTGTCCTGCAGGTCTAGTTGTAAGTCAGTTGCAACTACCAGAGGCAGTTTACCCTACCGGAACCCTTTGCGTCAACCGGACTAATTCAGTCCGATTTCCTCATGAACCGCTTCTGCGCAGGAAGAATAGGCTATTCTCTTTCTTGCAAATGGGCGTCCTTCGCCAAGCCTCATCCGTGATTGTGTCGAGTCTCTTTTTGTTTTCCCAAGCCTCTGCCCAATCGCAGCCCCCCGCTTCTCCATCGCCCGCGCAAGGGTCTGCCGAGCGCGCGAAGCCCGACCCGAAGCGCGCGCGCAAAGCCGCCGAGCAGGGAGAAAGGGCCGAAGCGGCGGGCCAACTCCAGGAAGCCTTGGCCGCCTACGAGGAAGCCGCGCGCTATGCTCCCGAGGACATACAACTTGCATCTCGCGCGGAGGCCTTGCGCGCGAAGCTGGTGCGAACTTATGCCGACGCCGCGGAGCGCGACGCCTTAGCGGGAAATTTAGACCAGGCAACCGAAGATCTTGGCGCTGCGCTGGCCATCGACCCCGCGAACGCCATGGTCATGGAGCGATTGCGGCAAGTCAAAAGCATGGGGGATGGAAGCACTCCTAAAACTATGCCGGAGATTCCCGGTCTGCCTCGATTGAAGCCGCAGGAGGGAAAGCGCAACCTCGACCTGCGCGGCGACACAAAGACCGTTTACGAACAACTCGCAAGCATATTTGCTGTGAGAGTCACGTTTGATCCCGATCTGATCGTCAGAAACGTGCGCTTGAGTCTCAATGACGCGGACTTCCAGAATGCCGTCACCATTCTCGCCGCAGAAACCGGAACGTTCTGGCGCCCAGTGAATGCCGGGCTGATGTTCGTTGCTGCCGACACGCCGGATAAACGCAGAGAGTACGACTTGCAAGCAGAGCAGACTTTTCCTCTTTCTTCGGCGGTCAGCCCTGAGGATGCTACGGAAGTGTTGCGCATCGTGCGCGACATCACCGCCTCCACACACATTGACCTCGACGCGCACAATCACAGCATCACAATGCGCGATACTCCGGAGCGGCTGGCACTTGCGCGAGCGCTCATTCAGCAAATCGAGAGGGCGCGCGGAGAATTGATGCTCGAAATGGAGTTGTTGGAAGTCGACCGCAACACGGCGAGGAAGGTGGGCATCGAACCTCCCACGAGCCAGAGACTCGTCGCCCTCCCCCCCAACCTGATCAACCAATTGACCCAGGCAAACAATCTGATTGCCCTGCAATCGCTCCTGGCCGGAATTTTTGGCACTGCGGCCACTGGAGCTAGTGCTTCGGTCAGCTCGCTGATCCCTCCGTTCGTCGCCATTGGTGGGGGCAAATCTACATTTCTCCTGACGCTTCCCTCGGCTGCCGCCGACTTTTCCGATGCACTCTCGCTGGTACAAAGCGGCCGCCAGGTTCTCCTGCGCGCGCAGGACGGGAGGCCCGCTACGTTCTTTATAGGGCAGCGGTACCCGGTCACTCTTTCCCTGCTTTCCGGCAGCCTGGGAACCCCTGCTTTTGCGCCAAATCCCGGCGGAGCCAGCAACCCCTTTCCCAGCACACCATACTCCGCCGGGAAGGGGCCTGCCGTGCTCGTGGCGGCGGATTTTCGGAATAACGGGTCCCTCGACCTCGCCGCTGTCAACGAAATCGATAATTCGGTCACGATTCTGCTAAACCAGGGGAATCAGGGAACATTTGCCCAAGCCGCGGGCTCTCCCGTTTCGCTGGGCACCGCGCGCGTAGCGGCGCCGGCAACCCATCCCGGAATCGCTTCGGCAACCTTTACCAACAGCGGATGCCAGGACCTGGTCGCTAGTGATCCCCTTGCGAACGAGGTGGACGTCCTCGTCAGCAATTGTGACGGCACGTTCCAGAAGCCGGTGGCCATTCCGGCGGGCTTCAATCCCACTGCGATTGCCACGGCCGACTTCAACGGCGATGGGAAACAAGATTTTGCCGTGGCCAACGAAGGAGATAATTCAATTTCCATTTTTCTTGGCGACGGCACGGGGAAATTTACCCCCACGACAAATTCTCCGTTCCTTCTCGCGCGGCAACTTGCTATTAGCACAACAACTCTGCCTGACGGGGTTTTGAGTACCGCCTACAATGCCACCCTGCAATCGACCGGAGGAACCGTGCCGGTTACTTGGGCTCTTGCGACAGGGACGCTTCCGGCGGGCTTAACTCTGAATCCCAGCACTGGGGCCGTCACGGGCACGCCGACGGCGGCTGGAGCCTCGCCGATCACCGTGAAAGTAACCGATTCCGCCAGTCCTCCGAACTCCGTTACCACGGCGCTCAGCATTACCGTCAACGCCGCTGCTCCAACTTTCGCGATCTCCACAACTTCGCTTCCCAATGGCAGCATTAACGCGCCTTACGACCAAATCTTGAGCGTTGCCGGAGGAACCGCCCCGTTTACCTGGAGTATTGCATCTGGCTCGCTGCCAACGGGCCTGAGCCTGAACGCCAAGGCCGGCGAAATTACGGGAACTCCGACAACCGCTGCCGCAGGTGCGAGTTTCACTTTTACGGTCACAGTTACAGATTCCAGCGCCACGCCTTTGACCGCACAAAAGCAGTTCACGTTGACGCCCGTCACTGCCGCGGAGCGCGGCCCCGTCGCCATGGTCATGAATGATTTCAATTCCGATGGAAACCAGGATCTGGCCATCGTGAACCAAGCAACGGACAACGTAACCATTCTTCTGGGTAACGGCGACGGCGCGTTTACCGAGGCTACCGGCTCGCCGATTTCGCCGGGCGTTGGCAACGGACCAGTGGCAATTGCCGCCGGCGATTTAAACGGAGACAGTAAGCCCGATCTTGCGGTTGTAAACCAGACGGATGCCACAGTCAGTGTCCTGCTGAATAACGGCGACGCCACTTTCACGGGGGCCACGGGTTCGCCGTTTGCTACGGCGGCCTCTCCTACTGGTATTGCCATCGCGGATTTTAATCAAGATGGGATTCCAGACATCGCGGTAACAAACGGGGCCGCCAATACCTTCAGCGTATTCGTGGGGCTTTCGCGAGGGGTGTTCAGCCAAGCCTTTCAGCCACCGGCAGGCCCCGCCGGTTCTACTCCAACCGCCATCGTCGCTGGTACATTCGCGACCAGCGGATTTCCGGACGTGGCCATCACCAATGACGTGTCAGGAGCAGCTGGCGACATCACCGTGGTCTTGAGTCCGGCCAGCCTGTTTACCAGCGGTGTGGCGCCTGGAGTTGCGCAGCAGCCTTACCCGGCTTCCGAATATGTAGACCTTGGCTTGAAGATCAAAGCCACGCCCACGCTTCATCCGAACTCGGAAGTGACCCTGCAGTTGGAATTTGAAATTCGCGCGCTCTCCGGTAGCAATGCGAACGGCATTCCCATCCTTTCGAATCGGACGTTGTCGCAAACGGTGCGTGTGAAAGAAAATGAGCCAACGCTCATTACCGGGATGACGGACACCGAAGAAACTCGCTCCATCGTCGGGTTGCCCGGGTTCGCAGAGGTTCCTGGCCTGAGATATGCATTCAGCTCAAAAAGTCAGTCCTTGCAGGACACGGAGCTGATCATTGTCATTACTCCTCGCCGGTTGCGGCTGGCAGATCACCTTACGCGGACGATCTACGCGGGCCGCGGCGATATTGGGCACAGCAGCGCACCTGCATTTCGCGGTACTCCCGCGCCCACACTGCCGCAGCCACCACAACCGCAACCCCAGCCACCACTTCAGCAGCCTCCGCCGCCGCAACAACAGCCGCAGCCGCCGCAGCAGCCATGAGCCAGACGGCAGCGGGCTAAAGTAAGCATCGAGAAGGTGGGGAACGGAATTTCCATGTCGCAAGCCGGGTGGCGTTGGAGCTGTTTATGGCAGCGGTTCGAACACCACCAGCGGCTGGTAGGTCCGCGGCACGACCGCTTCGGCAATGGCAATCAGTTTGTCTTGTTGGTTGAACACACGCAGCCGCGGAGCTTTCGGCGGTCCGCCATCGAGTTCGGTCGTCGCCCCCGGAGGCGGCTCGGAGCGTCCAGCCTGCAGTTGGGAAAGAGAAATATTGAACTTTGAGCCGTGGCGCACGCGCTTCTCGATGACCGGCAGAACATTGATGCGCGGGAAATTGGGCAGCAGGTTTTCGAGCTTGATCAGGCAGTTGGCGAAGCGGCCCGCGCGGCTTGCTTCCGCTAGCTCTTCGAGAGCGATGGCTTGCTCCAGGGAAAATTCTCCCACCGCCGTGCGCGTGATTTCCGCGAGATGTGCCCCGCAACCGAGCTTCTGCCCCATTTCATGTGCCAGGGAACGGATATACGTGCCGGAAGAACATTCGATGACAAAACGCGCGACGCTTCCCTCGATCCGTGTCACTCGGTACTCGTAGATTTCTACCTGGACAGGTTTCAACGCGACTTCCTGTTTTTTTCGCGCCAGCTCGTAGGCAGGACGACCTCCGACTTTCTTCGCGGAGAAGGCCGGCGGTATCTGTTCGAATGGCCCAATGCGCTCTGCCGCAAGCCTTTTCAGCACGCCAGCGTCGAGTGGCGGCGCGGCGTCCGAGCCTTGCGCTTCGCCGTCAGAATCATAGGTGTCGGTTGCGAACCCGAAGCGGAAACCGGCCGTGTAGCGCTTCCTCCTGCCCGAGTAAAACTGCACCAGCCGCGTCGCCCGCCCCAGCAGCAACACTAAAACTCCCGTTCCCATCGGATCCAAAGTGCCTAAGTGTCCAATTTGTCGGAAACCCGCCAGGTGGCGTACCGCATCGACGACGTCGTGCGACGTTTTTCCTTTGGGTTTGTTGATGACGAGCGCGCCGTCAGACGGCGCCGGTTGTGGCTGGCGTGGCATGCGATAAGTTTTCAGTCTTAAGTTCTAAGTTGCAGGTAACGAAAAACCAAGCAAGAGCTCAACCAACGAAGGTGTATCTGCGAAATAAAAAGCAACCTGTTCTCAGTCGCAGGTTTTCTTGACTTAGCACTCATGGCTTAGAACTGAAAATTGACAACGGAATACGGATTACTTCCTCTTTGCGGACGGCTCGTCCTGCTTCACTTCTCTCAAGAGCTGCTCGATGCGTTCCACGCGCTCCTCGGAAAGGTCCAGAGCAAAGTGTAATTCGGGGAGTCGGCGAAGCTGCAAACGCTCCATGAGTTCGTGACGAATGAATCCCGCGGCATGCTCCAGCGCTTTGATTGCGTCCGCTTGCTCCTGGCTGGTCCCCTTGACGCTGATAAACACGCGCGCGTGTTTCATGTCCGGCTGCACGCGCACTTCGCTCGCTACAACGCTGCCTTCCAGCCGCGGGTCTTTCAATTCCCCTGCCAGCATGGCGTTGATTTCGTGAGCGATTTCCTCGCTTACGCGTTCGTGACGATGGTTGGTGGAACTCATCTGCGATTCCGCGATGCTTCCTAGATAATTTCTACTGCCTGGTGAATCAAAATTGAGCCGAGAATACCGTCCGCCTCATCTAAGACTTTTTGTAGGACTTCATTCACGTGCTTCTCTTCATTGGAAATGGTCACCACGCCCACGACCGACCTCTGCCAAACGTCGTGATGTTCCAATTCGGCCACTGCCACGTTGAAATCCCGCCTCAGCCGGTCCTTCAGGCCGCGCAGCACTTGCCTCTTGTCCTTCAGCGATTGCGCGTCGGGAATGTGCAGTTCGAGGGTAAGCAAGCCGACTGGCATCTGCGGCTCCGAGGAAAAGCTTAGCGGACTATCTCTTACCGGAAGGCCCACCGGCCTGTACGGCGGCTTCCGCGGCGCTCATTTTCGTGACGCTGAAGCATTCCAGGACGTCACCGACCTTGATATCGTTAAAGTTGGCGACACCCGCGCCGCACTCAAAGCCCGTGCGCACTTCGCTGGCATCATCCTTGAAGCGCTTCAGCGAGCTGAGCTTCGACGTATAAATCACGGTGCCGTCGCGGATCACGCGCACTTGCGCGTCGCGCTTCAGAATGCCGTCCACGACATAGCAGCCTGCCACTGTGCCCGCGCCTTTCACGCGGAAGGTATTCCGCACTTCCGCGCGGCCTAGATAAGTCTCCGTAATGACCGGCTCGAGCAGGCCTTCCATGGCTTTTTTAATTTCGTCGGAGATTTCGTAAATGATGTTGTGTGTGCGGATGTCCACATGCTCCTGCTGCGCCAGGTCCGCCGCTTTGCGGTCCGGACGCACGCCAAACGCGATGATAATTGCGCCTGACGCGGACGCCAGTAGCACGTCGTTTTCCGTGACCGCGCCTACGCCCGACCCGATAATTTTCAGCTTCACCTGCTCGGTGGAGAGTTTTGGCAGCATCTCGCTGAGCACTTCGACCGAGCCCTGCACGTCCGCCTTGATGACAATCGGCAGCTCTTTGACTTCGCCGGCCTTAAGCTGTTCATGCAACTGATCCAGCGTGATGCGCCCGCCGCTGCTCCGCGCCATCGCTGCGTCGCGCTGCTTACTCTGGCGGTATTCCACAATGTGGCGCGCCTTCGCTTCGTCAGCCACCTGAAAGTGATCGCCCGCTTCCGGGATTCCCTGCAAACCCAATACCTCGACGGCCGTGGATGGTGGAGCGTTCTTGGCCGAACGGCCGCGGTCGTCGAACATCGCGCGCACTTTGCCGAACACCGAGCCGCAAATGAAGAAGTCGCCCGGGTTGAGCGTACCGTTCTGTACCAAGACCGTAGCGACCGGCCCGCGCCCTTTGTCCACGCGAGATTCCAGCACCGTGCCGCTTGCCGGCGCATCGGGATTCGCCTTGAGATCGCGAAGCTCCGCAATGACCAGAATCGTCTCCAACAGTTTGTCGATGCCCGTCTTCTTCTTGGCAGAAACTTCGACAAATTCCGTGTTCCCACCCCACTCCGCAGGCATCAAGCCCAGATCCGACAACTGGCGCTTCACGCGCTCCGGCTGTGCTTCGGGCTTATCAATTTTGTTAATCGCCACGACGATCGGCACATTCGCGGCTTTCGCATGGTCGATGGCTTCTTTTGTTTGTGGCATCACACCGTCATCGGCAGCCACCACCAGCACCACGATATCCGTCACTTTCGCGCCGCGCGCGCGCATCCGCGTGAACGCTTCGTGGCCTGGCGTGTCCACAAAAACCACGCTGCGATCGTTTACCACGACTTTGTACGCGCCGATGTGCTGCGTGATTCCGCCGGCTTCGCCTGCCGCCACTTCCGCCTCGCGAATCGCGTCCAGCAGGCTCGTTTTCCCGTGGTCTACGTGTCCCATCACCGTCACTACTGGCGGACGCGCCTTCAAACTCTCTTTGGTCTCTTCTTTCGCAACTTCCAGGACCATTTCTTCTTCGAGTGACACGATGCTCACGATGCCGCTGAACGATTCCGCCAGCGTTGTGGCGGTGGGCACATCCAAGGCCTGGTTGATGCTGGCGAAAACGCCGCGGTCCAGCAGCGTCTTCAGCAGGTCCTTGGCGCGAACGTCAAGTTTTTCCGCAAGTTCGCGAATGGTGATGCCTTCGGTGATGGTTACTTCGCGCGGCGGGCGCGGTTCGGGAGGCGCAATTACCGCCGCGGCAGCCGTGCCGCGACCTGCTCCCTGACGCAGGCGCGTCGGGTGCAGCTTACGCTCTCCCTCGATCTCTCTCTTGTCAATCGCCGGCCGCTGGCGCGGTGGAGTCTTGCGCGCGTAAAGCGGCTTTCCAGGCTCCGCCTTGGGCGGCATCTTGTCCGGCGGTGGCGGTAACATTCCCGGACGGCCGGGGGTGCGCGGTCCAGGACGTGTTCCGGTCGGCAGTGGACCGCGTCGGTGCTCGAATGGCCGCGCAGGTTCTGCACCGGAAGCACCGGGCCGCATTGGTCTGCCTTGCCCAGGCTGCTGCGGACGAATGGGCTGCCCGGGCCGGGGGCCACTTGGACGCTCACGAGAAATATCGGGCAGCGGCCCGCGATTCCCCGTCGGCAGAGGACCTCGCTTCCCCGTGGGCCGTAGGGGCCCCGAGGGTCGAGCAGGGGCTCCGGGGCGCGCGGGCGCGGCGCCCGCCGCAGCCGCTGCTGGCCGTGCTGCAGCAGGTGATTTGGCTGCAGGTGTTGCAGCCGCTGGTCGCGCCGGTGCTGCTCCGGGCTGCGTGGGCGCAGCCGCGGGACGAATGGGTGTCGGCGGCGCTGCCGGTGCGGCGGGCTTCGCGGCCGCCGGGACGCCTTCGGGAGCGGGGGCCGGGGCCTTTGGCACAGTCTTCGGAGCTTGAGGCGCCGCCGGGGGCGCAGCCGCGTGGGTTGCTGGAGCGACAGGCTTGGCAACAGGAGCGACAGGTGCACCGGCAGCAGCCGGTTTTGCAGCTGGAGGAGCCTCACGCGTCTGAGGAGGCGCTGGGGGTGCGGCAGGTCTCATTCGCGTTGCTTTCGACGCAGCTTCCTTGGCTTCTTTCTCCGCTTTGGCAGCCGCTTCCGCCTGAGCTTCTGCCTCTGCAACTCCCTGAATCTTCTTTCTTACTTTATCGGCGACGTCGACGGGAATCGAACTCGAGTGGGTCTTTTTTTCGGTGACACCAAAGCCGGGCAGAAGGTCAATGATCGCCTTGGCCTTGACCTCCAGTTCGCGGGCTAACTCATTGATTCGAACTTGATTCGCTTCGCTCATGCGCTCCGTTGGTTACTCGACCGCTGTTACTCCGACTTTGCCTCTTCCCGCTGGTTTTCTTTGCTCTCCTTCTCTGCGGGCGACACTTCCTCTTGCAGATCTTTCGCTGCCGCCGGCGCTTCTTCCTCCGTTGCTGCTTTCTGCGCCGCCGAGGTTTCCTCTGTCGCTTCTATAGTCTCCGCGGTTTCAGCCGAGCCTTCCTCAGCCGCTGCCGCTCCCTGCTGTCCAGCTTCGGCAGCGAGTTCCCCTTCCGTCGTCTCAGCGCTCGCGGCACCTTCATCGGCAGCGCCTGCTTCCGTGCCGCTCTCATAGAAGCGGTTCACGGCCTGGTAGATCTTGTCCACCATCTTTTCGCCGATTCCCGGAATCTCCATCAACTGTTCCGGAGTCATCGACGCAAGCTTTTCCACAGAATTAATTCCTGCGGCTTCCATCTTCTCGATGGTTTTGGCACCCATACCTGCGAGCGAAGTTAACGGCGTGACGGGAGCCGTGAGCGCGGTCATCTCTGCTTCAATCTCTTGGCGCTTCTCTTCTTCGCTCTTGATGTCGATGTCCCAGCCGATGAGCTTGCTCGCCAAACGAACGTTTTGCCCCTTCTTGCCAATCGCCAGCGAAAGCTGCGAATCCTCGACGATGACTTCCAGCTTTTTGTTTTCCGCGTCGGTAATCTGCACGCGCGTCACTTTTGCCGGGCTGAGCGCCTTCTGCGCGAACGCCACGGTCTCTTCGCTGTAGGGAATGATGTCGATTTTTTCGCCACGCAGTTCGCGGATGATCGACTGCACGCGCATCCCTTTCATGCCCACGCACGCACCTACTGGGTCCACGTCCTTGTCGCGGCTCATTACCGCCACCTTGGTGCGTTCTCCCGCTTCGCGCGCCGCATGCCGGATTTGCACCGTGCCGTCGTAAATCTCCGGCACTTCCATTTCGAAAAGCCGCTGCACCAAACTCGCGTCCGCGCGGGACACGATCACCTGCGGGCCTTTGGCGGCGCGATCCACGGCTTTAATCACCACGCGCAGCCGCTCGCCGATGTTGTACGTCTCCAGCCTCGATTGCTCGCGCTTCGGCAGCCGCGCTTCCGTGCGCCCCATGTCCACAATCAGATCCGGGCCTTCGGCGCGTTTCACGATCACGGTCACCAGTTCACCGACGCGCCCGTTGTATTCGTTGAAAATCGTGTCGCGCTCGGCCTCGCGCACTTTCTGCAGGATTACCTGCTTCGCGGTCTGGGCGGCGATGCGTCCGAGCACATCCGTCGGCTTCGGCGTCAGAATTTCTGTTCCGACCTCTGCGGAAGGATTCTTCTTTTTTGCCTCCGCCAGCGTAATTTCTTTTTTCGGGTCGGTCACTTCCTCGACTACGGTAAGCACAGAGTACACGTCTACTTGGCCGGTTTCCGGGTTGAGCTTGCCGCGCAGGTCTTCTTCGGTCTTGTAGAATTTGCGCGCCGCCACGACCATCGCGTCTTCGATCGCTGACACCACCACTTCGGGCTCGATGTGCTTCTCGCGGCTCAGCATCTCGATTTGTTGGTAAAGCAAATTCGCCATAAGTCCCCTGAATCCCCTGCCCTCAGCCCTAAAATTCCACGACCAGATTCGCTTTGCGAATGGCCTCCAGCGGGAGCTCCACGGTCCGCGCTTCTTTCCCTTTCAACTCCATCCGCACTTTCCCGCCCGCAAGTCCCGCTAGACGCCCTTCAAAGAACTTCGCGTCTCCCACTGGCTCCGTCGTGGTAATCTTCGCCAGCCGACCACGGAACCGCTCGAAGTCCGCGGCCTTCTTGAGCGCCCGATCCATCCCCGGGGAGCTGACCTCCAAGATGTAGCCGGGCCCGGGAACCAGTTCTTCCACGTCCAGAATCACGCTGAGTTGCTGGCTGACCCGCTCGCAATCCGCGTGGCTGATCTTTGGAAACGGGTCGTTCACCACCTTGCCGGCCCCAAGTGTCCCGCCGGCATCGCTAATCACCGCCGCCGGCTTCGCCACGCGGTCGATGTACACGCGCAGGAACCGCTGCTTGCCGATTTTCCATTCGACATCAACGACTTCCAGGCCTTCCGAACGCGCCACGCGCTCGGCGGCCGCGCGGATTTTCTCCAAATCCACTGCAGAGACTCCACGACCGTAGCCGGTTCGCACTGCACTCCGCCCGGCCCCAACAAAAAAGTGGGCTCGCGCCCACTTAACCGTTCGACCCGTTTCAGAGCGAAGCTAAAGTATATTCCCCCCTTAAATCAAAAGCAAGATACGCTCCTCCCGA
>Ga0066708_10000090_pt1 | contig 17092 bp, 18 predicted proteins | sample GraSoiAngelo_157_FD_66504 | JGI IMG/M metagenome (GOLD analysis project Ga0066708, IMG submission 66504) | Grasslands soil microbial communities from the Angelo Coastal Reserve, California, USA - 14_1009_16_20cm | ecosystem: Environmental > Terrestrial > Soil > Grasslands | place: USA...
GGCCCATGCCTCTGCGTTCTTGTTCTGAAGCTGCACGCGCGCGGGTCCAACCGCGTAGCCGTCGGCGACCCACGCTGATCCTTTGGCTTCGAACGCATCGGCGATCGCGTTGCTCTCGCGCCTGAACTGTTCCTGCGCCTCGGGCTGAGAACCGTAACCGACGCCCGCGACGACTGCCGACCGTACGCGGGCAGGATGGCGCAGGACCATGTGGAGGGCCGTGAAGCCGCCCATCGACAGCCCGACGACATGCACGGGTTGCGCGCCTGCGGCGTCGTCGACGACTGCGACCGCATCCTCAACCGCCCTCTCTTGCGAGTAGGCCGACTGTTCCGTGGGCACGTCCGACGGTGGATAGCCACGGGCCGCGTACGTGATGCACTGATGACTTCGCGACAGGTGCATGACCTGCGGCTCCCAGCTTCGATGGTCGCCGGCGAACTCGTGGATGAACAGGATCGGAATGCCCGCACCGGAGACTTCGTAGTGCAGCTCGATTCCGTCCGAGCTGCGAGCCTTCGGCACGAGCCGAGTGTAGAGGCCCCCATGATGTGGGGCATGGCACAGCCGCGAAGCTGGGAGGCATGGAGCCGGGCGGCCTGGCGGCGCCATCTCCCCGACGTCGCCGACCCGGACGCATTTGTCGCCGCCATCGGCCACGGCACCATCCACGGCCTCGCGCACGCGACCGCTCACGCCACGCCGGATCGCCCCGCGATCCGAATCGGCGGCGGAGAGGTCACCCACGGTCAGCTCGATTCGCGGGCGGCCCGCTTTGCTCGCTGGGTGGGCAACCAGATCGCGCCCGGGGACCGCGTCTTGATCGCCGCTCCGCTGGGAGTCGACTGGGTCGCGTGCTACCTCGGCACCCTGCGAGTCGGTGGCGTGGCCGTCCTCGTGAACCCCGCCTACACCAGGGCCGAGCTCGACCAGCTCGTGGTCGCCGCGCAGCCGGTGGAGATCCTCACCCAGCTCGATGAGTCGATGTTCGCTGCAGACCCCGCGCCCTGGGTCGAGAGCGCCGGTCCCGACACCACGGCGGTGCTCGCCTTCACCTCCGGCACGACGGGCCTCCCGAAGGGCGTGCCGCTGACGCACAGACAGCTCCTGACGTCCATCCGCTCGGCCATGAGTGCTTGGCGGTGGAGGGCGCGTGACGTGCTCGTCCACGCTTTGCCGCTGTTCCACCAGCATGGGCTTGGCGGTGTTCATGCCACGCTCATCGCCGGCTCGCGCTTGAGCTGCCTCACGCGCTTCGATCCCGAAGCGCTGCTGGCCGAGGTGGTTCGCGCCAAAGCCACCGTCCTCTTCGCGGTTCCGACCATGTACCAGCGGCTCCCAGACACTCCATACGAGCTCAACCGCCTCCGGCTGTCAGTGAGCGGTTCGGCCGCGCTGGGTCGGGCGGCGGCCGAGAGGGCGGAGCACGTGCTGGGGCGGGCCCCGCTGGTCCGGTATGGAGCCACCGAAAGCGGCCTCGACACATCCCACGTTTACACCGACCTTCGTCATCCCGACCGCGCCCGCACGATCGGCCTCCCCTTACCGGGGATCGAGCTTCGCCTCGCAGCGGGCGACGGCGAGATCCAGCTTCGCGGGCCGCAGGTTTTCGGCGGCTACTGGGGTGACCGGGCGTCGAATCAGTCAGCGTTCACCGAGGACGGCTGGTTCCGCACCGGCGACATCGGTCGCGTGGACGACAGCACCGGTGAAGTGATCATCGAGGGGCGCAGCAAGGAGGTGATCATCACGGGCGGCCTCAACGTGTACCCGCGGGAGGTGGAGATCGCACTGGAGAGTCACCCGGGCGTGGCCGAGGCGGTGGTCGCGCCTTTGGCGAGCGAAGAATGGGGCGAGCAGGTCACCGCGTGGGTCGTGATGGCTCCCGGCGCCACCTTCGACGAGCGAGTGCTCATCAACCACTCGCGAACGCTTTTGGCCGCTTACAAATGTCCGAAGCGGGTTTTCGAAATGGACACGCTGCCGCGCAACCACGTTGGCAAGATCGACCGGAGAAAGCTCCAGCCGATTCCTTAGATGTCCATCAGTGCTTTGCGCTGGGCACCGTCGATTGGTATGTGCGCACCGTTGATGAACGCCGCCCGCGGAGAAGCCAGGAAGACGACCAGTGACGCCACCTCCTGCGGCTCGCAGATGCGGTGAAAAGGGATCGACGATATGGCCAGCTCGTGCGCGCGAGCCTGGTCGACCTTCTTGTCGCGGGCAAATGCCTTCTCCAGGCCGTCCCAGCGGTCGGTGTTCACCGGCCCCGGGTTGACGGTGTTGATGCGAACGCCGTAGCGCCCGTACTGCTCGGCCACAGATGAGGCGAAGTTGATGTCAGCGGCGTTGGCGACGCCCGCCGTCATCTCCCAGTAGCTCGGCTTGAGGCCGTCATTGCCGACCACGAGCACGATCGAGCCCTCTCCCCGCTCGCGCATGTGCTCGATGACCGCCCGGACGGAGCGAACGTAGCCCATGAACTTCAGGTTCAGGCTCGACATCCATTGGTCCTCGGTCAGGTCTTCGAGCAGGCCGCCCGGTGAGCTGCCCGCGCATGTGACCAGGATGTCAATCCGGCCGAACTTCTTCAGCGCGGCGTTGACGCACCGTCCGACGTCTTCGCTCTTGCTCATGTCACCCGCGAGCGGCACGACCTCGCGCTGTGTCATGGCGGCAATCTCTTTGGCGGCGACTTCGAGCGGCTCTTGCGTCCGCGCGGTCATGACGAGGTTCGCACCTTCCTTCGCCAACTCTTCGGCGACGGCGCGGCCGATGCCCTTGCTGGCACCGGTCACGAGCGCGATCTTGCCTGTGAGCTGCAGATCCATTACCCCTCCTCTGGCTTGCTCGCGTGATCCTGGACGATTCGCGCCAGGATCGGACTTGGGTGAAAACCATTGCATGGATTCAGATCCTGTGGGCATGCGGAGATGGCCGCCACCAAGCCGTCCAGCAGCGCTCGCATCACGAACTTGTCGCCGGGCTTGCTGGTCGGAATCTCGTTCCCGAACGTGCGGTCCGCCCTTATGGGGGCGTTCTGAAAGATGTTGATCACGTCGGGGATCTGCCACTCCTCGTAACCCCAAGGCTTCAGCGCCTCGAGGAAGTTGCTGCGGCAGCTGCGATGGTCTTCGACGCCGTAATCGAGCCTGTAGCGGCGCGCGTCGCACATCGACGTGATCAGGTCGTGCATGCCGACGTCGTCTTGGATCACCTCGTAGATGTCTCGACGCCAGTTCGTCTGCAGGCGATCACCAACGCCCAGGTTGAGCCGCAGTGTGGTCGAACGCGTATGCGTGGCCGACAGCCACTCCGTCCGGTTGTCCTCCCGGATCGAGATGAAGTCGGCGACCTGCTGCCCCTCAACGTCCACGATCTCGAGCAGAGCGCCCCTCGGCACGCGGAACGCCCGGCCGTGGCCTGCCGGCACCAGCACCTCTTCGATGAGCTTCATCATTCGGCTTCGAAAACCTCGACCCGAAGCGGTGTGCACTTGAAGGCGTTGCACGGAACCATCACATCCAGCGGACAGTTGGAAAGCCCGACCAGAACGTCCATCTCGGCCCGCATCTCGACGTAGTCGCCGGGCTCGTTGACCGGCTCCTTGATCCACCACCGTCCGGCGGCGCAGTCATGGACGAAGTTCATGTTCAGGTCGAATGTGTCCGGCAGATCTTCTGACGCGATGCCGTATTGCGCCACGGCCTTGGCGATGATCTCCTGGCACCCATCCCGCGGTCCAAACCCGTTCGATTCATAGAGGTAGCGGTTGCACATGCGGTGATGCGTGTCGTGGACACCCTTGATCCGGGCCGTCTCCTTCACGATCGTCATCAGCGGCCGGCAAAGCGTCGACATCAGCGTGTCGCCTTCGGTCAGATGGTCGCGAGGGATGTAGTCGCCCTGGACCTTCATCGGGTAGCGGGTGCGTGAATAGGACGTCGAGAGCTTTTCGCGGAGGTTGCCCATGTTGAACACCGCCACGTCGCACACCTGCTTGCCCTCGATGTCGGTGATGCGGATGTGCTGTCCATGCGTGAGCTCCACTGCCCTGCCCGACTTTGGCGGCATGACCTCATCCAGCAGCTTCTTCTTGTGCGCGATCCCCATTGATTCCTCCTCGTAACGGATCACGAGGCTTTAGGCACCTCGCCATCACCGGTGCTGCGGCCCAGGAATACCTCGGCCAGATCCTTGCGGGCAAGCAGATCTCCGGCGGCCGATGAGATCCTGATCACGCCGCCCGCCATCACATACGCCCAGTCGGAGATGGCAAGCGCCGCCTGCGCCTTCTGCTCCACGATCAGCACCGCCGCGCCAGACTTGCCCAGCCGGCTCACGTGCTCTTCGAGCACGACACGCGAGAGGTCGGCGCTGAGGTTCGAGGTCGGCTCGTCGAGCACCAGCAGACTAGGCTCCAGCATCAGGACGCGAGCCATCGCCAGCATCTTTCGTTCGCCTCCGCTCAGCTTGCTTGCGGTGCGATTCAACATTCGTTTCAGCGCGGGGAAGACTTCCATGACCTTTTCGGTGCGCTCCCCAATTTCGTTCCGCTTCAGCAGGTATCCACCCATGGCGAGGTTATCCGCCACTGTCAGCGTGTCGAAGACATCGTTCACCTGGGGCACGTATCCAAGTCCCCGCCGCGCGAGGTGATTGGCCCGCATGTTGGTGACGTCCTCGCCTGCCAGCCGCACCTTGCCGGCAAGCGCCGGGATCATGCCCGCCACCGCCTTCAGGAATGTGCTCTTCCCCGCTCCATTCGGGCCGACGATGGTGACGATCTCGCCCAGCCCGGCGCGTGCGGAGGCCTCGTGAACGATCGGCGCGCCACCATATCCGGCGCTCAGGCCATCCACCAGGAGGTGCGGCATGGGCCGACCGGCCTCGTCAGCCGATGAGGTAGGCATCGAGAACCTCCTGACGGGTCCTGACATCGGCCATCGCACCTTCCGCGATGACCCTGCCCTGTGCCATCACCACGACGGGGTCGCAAACGCGCTCCACGACCGACAGCTCGTGCTCGACCATGACCATCGACAAGCCCTCATCGCGCAGGTCCATGAGGTAGCGCTCGATCTCGCGGGCCAATGTCGGATTCACGCCCGCGAACGGCTCGTCGAGCAGCAGCATCTTCGGCCTGGCCATCAGCGCGCGCATGATCTCGAGCAGGCGCTTCTGTCCTCCGCTCAGGTTGCCCGCCAGCTCGTCCTCCTTGGGCGCCATCGAGAACCGGTCGAGCACAGCGCGCGCCTGGCCGACCAGAACGTCTTCGCCGGCGCCCCAGTAAAGGCGGCCGAGCTCGGCTCCCCACAGCGATTCCCCCCGCTGCGCCGGGGCGGCCACGAGCAGGTTCTCGAGCACTGTCAGCCGTGCGAACTCGGCTGACAGTTGAAAGGTCCGGACCATGCCGCGCCGCGCGATCCGGTGCGGGGGCAGGCCCGTCACGTCAGCACCGTCGTACTCGATCCTTCCCGCGGAAGGCTTGATCGCGCCCGCGACGACCCCCATCAGCGTGGACTTGCCGGCGCCGTTCGGTCCGATCAGTCCCGTGATGCGACCTCGGAGCGCGGTGAAGGTCGCGCCGTCCACCGCCCTGACACCGCCAAAGTCGCGACGCACGTCGCTCACGGTCAGGAGGGGATCTGGCGTCGCGGCCACCTATTCCCCCTTCCCGGCACTGGCGATGGCCGCTCGTGGCGTGAAGCGTCCCGGACGTTCGGGGAACAATCCCTGGGGCCGAAACCAAAGGAACACCAGGATCAACAGCCCGACCGCGACCCACTGCAGAGCATCAACCAGTCCGCTGAAGAGAACCACGTGGCGGCCGAACAGGTTGAAATCCTGCGGCAGGAACCGGGTCGCCTCGAGGAATCCAACCGGCACCAAGAGCGCGCCGACCACCGCGCCCCAGTTGTTCGCCGAGCCCCCGACGATGATCGCGGCCAGGAACACGAACGTCTCGGGGTACAGCCAGGAACCCGGTGACCACGCCTGAATGAACTCGACGAACACCGCGCCGCTGATGCCGGCGATCACACCGCCAACGACGAAGATCAGAAGCCGCAGGGCGGTGATGTTCTTGCCCAGCGCCGCCGCGGCGCGATCGTTGTCGCGCATCGCGCGCAGCGTGCGCCCAAGCGGCGAGTTGGTGATGCCGCGGACAAACAAGAAGGTGAGGGCGGTCAAAAGGCCGGCCCAGATCGCGTAGACCCACTGGTACTCGAGCGGCGGCAGGCCAAGCTGGTCGAACAGAGGCTGCGGGACGTTGGCAAGGCCCGCCGGCCCGTTGACGAGTCCCGTCGCGTTGGTGGCGGTGAGGGTCGCGATGAGAGAAAGCACCAGCATCACCATCGCCTGGTAGTCGCTTCGCAAACGCCGAAGGCTGATCAACCCGACTACCAGCGACAACACGCCCGAGGCCGCGCCCGCGGCAAGGATGGGCAGGGGAAACGGCCAGCTGGCCCCGAAGAGGTAGTGCTGGAAGTTGCCGGGGAAATCAGGACCCAGCGACACCACGGCAGCGGTGTAAGCGCCGACCGCGACGAAAACGATGTAGGCGAAGTTGATGATGCCGGCGACGCCGAATTGGAGATTCAGGCCGAGCACGCCCATGACATCGATGAACAGATAGATGAGCAGTGTCGAGAGGTAGAACTGCATGGCGTCGCTCATGCCGCCACCTCTTTGCCCGATGCGACCTCGGAGAGGATGCCTTGAGGCCGCACGAGCAGGACGACGATCAGGATCGCGAACGCCACGACGTCCTTGTAGGAAGGGTTGATGACGGAGGCCGCGACCTCGCTCGCCAACCCGATCGTGACCGCGCCAAGCATCGCTCCGTAAGGCTGGCCGATGCCACCGAGCACAGCGGCGGCGATGATCGGGACCAGGAAGTTGGCGCCGGTGACCTCGCTGAAGGTCGCCGTGTTGAGCACCAGCACGACGCCGGCGATCCCGCACAGTGCGCCTGACAGCAACCATGCGACGTCGATCACGCGGTCGGTGGCGACGCCGCAGCTCCGGGCCAGGCCGGGATTGGTCGCGGTGGCCCGCATGGCCTTGCCGAGTCGGGTCCGCGTCGACAGCAGATGCACAGACACCATCGCCACCACCGCGATGCCCATGATCGCGAGCTGGCTCCCGGTGAGGATCATGCCCGCGAACGTGTACGAAGCGCTTGCCGAAACCTCGTAGCTGAAGAACGTGGGCCTGAACACCGCCAGCAGGACGTTCTGGATGATCAGGCTCATCGCGATCGTCACGATGATCATCCCGAAGAGCCTCGTTCCCCTTCGCACGAACTGGAAGTACACGAACCTGTTGAGGAGCATCGAGAAGACTGCCCCGAACAGGGCTGCCATCAACAGCGAAAGCCAGATGTCGACCCCTGCGTGATTGGCGATGTAAGCCGCGAACGCGGACGCGGTCATGACGTCGCCGTAAGCGAGATTCAGGATGTTCGTGACGCTGAACTGCAGCGTGAAACCAACCGCGGCGATGGCGAGGATCGAGGCTGTGATGAGCCCGAACCCGATCGCCGGTACCAGCTGGCTCATGCTCGAGCTCGGCGCCGGGGACCGTGGTGCAGGGTCGTCAGGCTAGGCGTACTTTGCGATGTCGGCGGCGCTGACGATGTCGAGCTGCGGGTTCGAGCCATCGGTAGCGTATCCGGCGACCTGAAAGGCGCCGGACGAGTTGTGGTACTTGTCGAGCACGATCGGACCACCAGCTCCCACGTAGTGGATCTTCTTGCCCGCAGCAAGCGCGTCCTTGCCCTCCTGGTATGAGTGAACCTCGGTGGCTCCGGGTGAGTCGGCGACCACGTTTGCGATCTGTTGATTGAAGAAACTGGGGTCGGGCGTGTTGGCCATGATCATGGCCAGGGCCATGGTCACTATCGCGTCATAGTCGGTCTGCGTATATGGATCCTGTGCCCACTGGTCGGGCTGCGGGATCTCCGAGGCGGAAGCCAGCAGCTCGGTGTTGAAAACCTTCCATGCCGGTCCCTGTGATGGAGCGTACGGCTGGGCCGCGGCGTAGATCTGAGCCAGGTTGGCCTTGCCGATTGCACCGCCCACCGCCTTGATCCAGGCCGGCTGAATTGTCGGTTCGGTGCCGATGACGGGGATCAGGCCGTGCAGCTGCTGCAGCTGGCTCAGGTAGGCGGCGTCGGTCTGCGGGTCGGCCTCGGTGAAGATCACATCCGGGTTGGCCGCGACGGCAGCCTGAACCTCGCTGCGATACGAGCTCTGGTCGAGGGCCAGCGACTGGTTCAGCACGATCTGCCCACCCAGCTTCTTGAACGTGCTGACCAACGTCGGCACATTGCTCTGCGAGCTGAGGTCGCTGCCGAAAACCGCCGCTCCCCTCCGGTAGCCCTTCCGGTAGGCGTAGATCGCCATCGCGATGCCGGCGGCATCGTCGGGCGGAGTGAGGCGCCAGAAGTAATCGTTGCTGTTCTTGTCGAAGGCGGCCTGTCCGGTGTCGGCGAACATCGGGATGTGCGCCCGGTTGATGATCGGCACCGTCGCCTGGGCCTCGTCTGAGCTCGGCCCGTTCATGCCCACGAGGTTGGAGGTGGTGGCGATCATCTTCTGTGCGGCGGGCACCGCGTCAGCCGGATCGCCGCGGGTGTCGACGGTGATGCATTGAACCTGGTGCCCGAGCACCCCGCCCGCCTTGTTTATGAGGTGGGCGGCAACTATGCAGCCCGCCTGCATCTCCGGCCCGAAGCTGGCGTCAGGACCGGTGAATGGGTTGAAGCTGGCGAAGGTGAGCGTGCCGGTGTACGTCTTCGGCGTCGCGGATTGCGTGGTCGAGCCGCAGGCGGCCACCGTCACCACGAATGCCACCGCCACTGCGACTCGCCCGTTCAAAGGCGCGAGCCACCAAGTCCCTTGAGCCCGATGCGGTAATTTGTCCGACAATTGCGAACGTTCGGACTATAAGCGCGGCCCGTAATGGTGTCAAGGAACGCCTTGCCGGCCGTAGGGGAGGCGTCCAGTGTCGACGATCCGAAGGCTGCGGATCCCTGATCACCTGCCCGAGCCCATCAGCCACTGCACCGATGCGGTCGTGGCGGACGGCCGGATCTGGATCTCGGGAATGCTCGCCCTCGACAAAGAGGGGACCCTGGTCGGTGGTGACGACGTCGTGGCGCAAGCAGAGCGCGTTCACGAGAACATCAAAGCAGCGCTCGACAAGGGGGCGCGGGTTTTGAGGACGTGGTCAAGGTGACCGTCTACTTGCGCCGGATCGGAGATCGGGCAGCGGTCAACGAGGTGCGGAAGAAATTCTTCGGCCAACGCCGGCCCACCAGCACGCTCGTGGAGATCTCGGGCCTTGTGATCCCGGAGGCGCTGATCAAGATCGACGCGGTGGCGCGCCGGCCGAGCTAGGCGGTGTGGGGCCTGTGCGCCTCTCTAAAACCGCCACGCAATCGGTAGATGGCGTGCTCGATCAGCCTGCGCCTCGGTGTCCGCCAGCAGCGCAACGAGTGATGCGACTCGTGCATCAAGCACAGGTTGCACGAGGTGCAGGCAACCGGTCCTCGGCGACCGGCGGCGAGTCTGACCACAAGGTCGGGCTCGCGGATGAATGGGCGCGCCATGGCGATGAAGTCCGCGTCGCCGCGCCCGAGAATCGATTCCATGGTCGCCGGAAGCCGCATCCCCCCGACCAGGATGATCGGCACCGTCACCTGCTTGCGAAGCTCACGAGCCAGGCCAAGAAAGTAGGCCTCCGGGCGCGCAGGCGACAGGAGCCGGTGCAGCAACAGATCCCGCAGGGCGCGACTCGGACCGACCGCGACATATTCTTTGGCCGAGTCGCTCGGAAGGCTCATCGCGTTGCATGAAACCTCAAACGCGTCAGCGCCGGCGGCGGCCAGCACAGCACCTCGCCGCACGCCTTCGGACAGCTGCATCCCTCCCTCGATCGCATCCTGGAGCCCGAGCTTGACGGTGACGGCCATGCTCGCGGGCACTTCGCGGCGCACCGCCTTCAGGACCTCTACGAGGAGCCTGTCCCGGGCCTCGGGCGTGCCGCCCCAGGTATCAGCCCGATGGTTGGTCACGGGAGACGAGAACTCGCTGATCAGGTAGCCGTTTGCCGCGTGGATGTGCACCCCGTCGAAGCCCGCCTGCACAGCGCGCCGGGCGCCACCGGCAAAGGCCTCGATCGCCTCCACTATCTCGGGTTCACCCGCCGCCTCCACCATGCGGCCGGTCAAAGCGTTGGGGATCGGCGACGGCGCCAGCGGACGGTTGTCGGGAACCCTCGACTGGCTGCCTGCGTGCGCGATCTGCGCGAACACCTTGCCGCCGTGCCGGTGCACGGCGCCCGTCAGCCGGGTGAGCCCGGCCACCATCGAGTCGGAGTGGATCCCGACCTGGCGCGAAGCGTAGCGGCCGCGCGGATGGCAGAACATGTGGCCGCTCAGGATCAGGCCGACCCTGTTCCTGGCCAGCTCCGCGTAGATCGCAACCAGCTGGTCGGTGATCTCACCGCCTTCGCCCGCGGCCGTCTCGGAGGTGCCGGCACGCACGATCCGATTGGCGATCTCTACCGGGCCGATCCGACCCGGCCGCCACAGCCCACCCGCTTCGAGATTTGATATGGCTGAAACGTTAGCGACCCGGCTCACTGCATCAGCCTCGAGCTTTACAGCCTCACTGAAGCGTGCATAGAATCACGAACGGCACCCGCTTTGGGGTGCGCGTTTGGAGGGAGGCTTTCGAGCATGAGACTCATCAGGATCGTCGCTTTGGCCCTCGCCGTTGCGTTCTCCGTCACTGCGTGCGGCAGCACCTCCACTGGCACCGGAAGCAACAAGCTGAAGGTCGCGTTCATCTGGGTCGACCCCGTCAACGGATCGGGGTGGACCCTGCAGTGGGACCGCGCCCGGCAGGCGCTCGAAACGCAGCTCGGCGTGCAGACGACAGCCGTCGGCCCGATCGCCGAGAGCGCCGATGTGATCCCGGTCTACGAGGACCTGATCCGCAAAGGCAACAAGATGATCTTCGCGACCGCGTTCGGCTACCAGCCGTTCACGACCCAGGAGGCCAAGAAGCACCCTGATGTGAAGTTCATCGGCATCGGGCCGAACACGCAGGCGCATCTCGACAACGTCTCGACCGTCTACGGAAACCTTTGGGAGGCGCGCTTCGCCACCGGCGTCGCCGCGGGCCTCGCCACGAAGACCAACAAGATCGGCTTTGTCGCCGCGCACACGATTCCGTCGGTCGTCGCCGGCATCAACGGCTTCGCGCTGGGCGTGCAGTCTGTCAATCCAAAGGCGATCGTCAAGGTCACCGTCACCAACACCTGGTACGACCCTCCGACGGAGACGACGGCAGCTAACTCCCTGATCCAGGCCGGCGCGGACGTGACCGCCCAGCACGAGGACTCGACCGCGACGCTGCTTGCGTCGGCGGCCGCGCACATCTTCAGCATCGGATCAGAAGCCGACACGCATGACGTCTCCCCCACCGCCTACCTGACCGGCACCTACTACGACTGGAGCAAGTACGCCCTCGACCAGGTGACCGCGCTCCAGAATGGCTCCTGGAAGGCGGACGACTACTCCGGCGACCTCGAGTCCGGCCTGATCGCGGTCGGTCCGGTCAACTCAGCCGTCTCCGCCGACACCCAGGCCAAGGTTGCGCAGGCGATCGCCGATCTCAAGAGCGGCAAGATCAAGGTGTTCGCCGGGCCGATCTACGACAACGCCGGCAAGCTCCAGATCCCGTCTGGCACCACCTGGACGGTCGGTGACATTTACACGAAGAGCACGTTCTTCGTGAAGGGAGTGGACGGCAAGGTCAGCCAGTAGCACCGAGCCAGAATGTGGGGCTGACTAATCAACACAACATGGGGGCGGCTTCGGATCCCGGGGCCGCCTCCGACGCAGCGCGTGGGGTGCTGGAGGCGAGGGGGATCACCAAGTCGTTTGGCGACCGCCTCGCCAACGACCACGTCGACCTCACCGTTCATCGTGGTGAGATCCGCGCGCTCCTCGGCGAAAACGGAGCCGGCAAGACCACGCTCATCTCGGTCCTTTGCGGCCAGTACCAGCCCGACGGAGGCCTGGTCACCGTGCACGGTCGGACGCTGACGCTGGGCTCGCCCCGTGCCGCGCTGCAGGCGGGCATAGGCGTCGTGCATCAGGACTTCCGCCTGGTGCCCCGCTTCACCGTCACCGAGAACGTCGTTCTTGGCACCAAGGCCTGGGGCGGGCCCAAGGACGAAGACACGGTCGCTGCCCAGGCGTCGGCGGCAGGCTTTCGGCTCGACCCGCGAGCTCCCGCCTGGGCGCTCAGTGTCGGCGAGCTCCAGCAGCTCGCGATCCTGAAGCTGTTGTTCCGCGGGCTCGAGATCCTGATCCTCGACGAGCCGACAGCGGTGCTGAGCCCGCCACAGGCGGCCGAGCTCTTCAAGTCGATGCGAACGCTGGCCGCCGCCGGCAAATCAATCATCTTCATCACCCACCGGCTGCGCGAGGTGGGCGCGGTGGCGAGCGAGGTGACCATCCTGCGGCAGGGCAAAGTGGTCGCCGACCGCGCTGTCGCCGGGCTCGACGCTCAGCAGATGAGCGTGCTGATGATCGGCTCCAGCGACGCGGGCGGCAGGGTCGAGACCAGGCCAGGCGCTGCCGGCGACGTGGTGCTGAGGCTGGAAGCGGTCACCGTCGAGGGCAGGTCTGTGAGAGCGCTTGACGACATGCACCTCGAGGTTCGCAGGGGTGAGATCGTGGGTGTGGCCGGCATCAGCGGCAACGGTCAGACGGCGCTGGCCGAGGTCGCGGCGGGAATCATCCGGCCGGTGTCGGGGCGGCGGGAAAGCGCGGCGGCGGCGGTGGCCTACATCCCGGAGGACAGGCTCAACCGAGGCCTGGTCGGAGCGATGTCGGTAACCGACAATCTGGCCCTGCGTCGGTACACGTCCAGGGCGATGAGCCACCCGCTATGGATCTGGACCGACCGCATGACCGCGCTGGCGCGGCGGCTGATCGACGCCTTCAACATTCCGGTCCGAAAGCCCAGCACTCGTGTCGCGGACCTCTCCGGCGGCGGGTTGCAGCGTGTCCTGCTCGCGCGAGAGCTGTCCGAGCAGCCGGACCTGATCATCGCCGCCCAGCCGACGCGTGGCCTGGACGTCGCTTCGGCAGCCATGGTGCGTGAGCAGCTCGTCCGGCACCGGGATCGTGGAGCTGGCGTGATGCTGATCAGCGAGGACCTGGACGAGGTGCTCGAGCTCTCGGACCGCGTTTTGGTCCTTTTCAAGGGCGCAGTCGTGGGAGAGTACTCGCGCGGCAAGCTCAACCGGGCCGAGATCGGGCTACGCATGGGCGGCGAGGGTGCGGCCTGAATGGCCTTCTCGATCCGGCTCGAGCGCCGGCTGAATGCGCCGATGGCGATGCGGATCGCGGTGCCTGTGGCCGCGGTCGCCGGCGGGTTGTTGGCCGGGGGGGTCGTGATGGCGCTCGGCGGGCACGACCCGATCGACGCGTACGGCTCGATATGGGAAGGCTCCCTCGGTTCGAGCGACGGCTTTCAGAGCACCCTCATCAAAGCCTGTCCCCTCGTGCTCACAGGGCTGGCAGTCGCAACCGCGCTTCGCGTCGGGCTCTGGAACATCGGTGGCGAGGGCCAGCTCATCGTCGGCGCCACCGCCGCCACCGGCGTCGGACTCTACGCGGCTTCGCTGCCGGGGCCGCTGCTGCTGCCGGCGATGATCCTGTCCGGCTGCGCGGCCGGGGCGGTGTGGGCGGCGATCGCCGCCGTCCCGCGGGCGCTGATCGGACTCAACGAGATCATCGTCACCCTGTTCATGAATTACATCGCCATCCTGCTGATGGACCACCTGATATTCGGTCCGTGGGGCGACCCGAAGGCTTTCGGATTCGCGTACTCGAGACCATTGCCGGATGCCGCCGTCCTGCCGCTGCTGCCCGGCACCTACGTCCACGTCGGGATCGTGATCGCGCTGCTGGTGGCGGTCACGGCGTGGTGGTTGATGGAGCGGACGCCGTGGGGCTTCTCGGTGCGGGTGTCGGGAGGTAATCCCCGGACCGCTGAGTACCTTGGGCTGCGCATCAGCCGACGGATGATCATCGTGCTCGCCCTTTCGGGCGCAATCGCGGGCCTGGCCGGGGCGATCGAGCTCACCGGCGTCACCAACCGCCTGCAGGATGGGATCTCGGTCAATTACGGCTACACAGGGGTGCTGATCGCGTTCCTGGCGCGGGGCCGGCTGCTGGGGGTGGTGCTGGCCGCGTTTCTGTTCGCCACCCTGGTGGTCGGCAGCTACGCGCTGCAGACGACCGGCGTCGCCCAGCCCATCGCCACGATCATCCAGGCGCTCATCATCGTGTTCCTTCTCGCCGGCGATGCCGCGCTTGCATTCCGACTGCGAATCACGCGCACGAGGCCCTTGCTGGAGCCGGCGCAGGCGGGTGCCGGCTGATGAGCTTCTGGTTGAACTCGCTGAGCGTGGGCATCGTGCTGGGAACACCTCTCGCCTACGCCGCGCTAGGCGAGTTGATCGCCGAGCGTGCCGGGGTCATGAACCTAGGAGTCGAGGGGATGATGCTGATGGGGGCTGTGGTCGGATTCATCGTCACGCTGGGCACGCACAACGCGGTTGCCGGCTTCGCGGCGGCGATCGCCGCCGGTGCCGCGCTCGCCTCAGTGCACGCGGTGATGACGGTGGGCCTGCGCGTGAATCAAATCGTGATGGGCCTCACGCTGACCATCCTCGGCGCTGGCTTGTCGGCGTACATCGGCACCGGGTACGCAGGGCGCAGACCGGGGGCAGGCGTCAGCGCGATCGCGATTCCGGTCCTCTCCCAGATTCCGCTGCTTGGCAGCGTGCTCTTCAACCACGACGTCTTCGTGTACGCGGTGCCGTTCGTCGCGCTTGGAATCTGGCTGCTGCTGTACCGCAGCCGGTTCGGACTCTGGCTGCGGGCAGCCGGCGAGCAGCCAGGTGCGGCTGATGCATCTGGCGTCCCAGTGTTTCTAATCCGGTACCTGGCCGTGATCGCCGGCGGCGGATTCGCCGGACTCGCCGGCGCCTACTTCTCGGTCGTGTACACGCAGACCTGGGCGGAGGGCATGACCAGCGGCCGCGGGTGGATCGCGATCGCACTGGTGATCTTCGGGACGTGGGATCCGATAGTGGTCCTGCTAGGTGCCCTGCTGTTCGGATTCGTCGACGGTTTGAACTTCCAGCTCCAGAGCGTCGGCGTGCCTGTTTCTACGCACCTGCTCGCGATGATGCCGTACGTCTTCACGCTGATCGTGCTGGTTTTCACATGGACCCGACTGCGCCATCGCCGTGTCGGCATGCCGGAGGCGCTGGGGGTTCCTTATGAGCGCGAAGCCCGTTGACCCGGAGGAGGACGAGATGACCCAGATCAGGCTTGGAGTGGCGCAGCCTCGCACGTGGTATGGGGCAGAAGAGAGACGAAACCTCGACGAGGCGGTCGACCTCATCCGGCAGGCGGGGGCGATCAACTGCGATCTGCTGTTGTTCCCGGAGAACTTCCCCGGTCCATATCGCGAGCGCGGCCGCTTCGACGCCATCGGCCCACTTTCAGCCGCGGCCAGGGAAAACAAGGTCGCGGTCGTCGCCGGCACATCAGAGGAGACCGAGCCGGGCAGCAACCGATTTCACATCATCGCGGCGGTGATCGGGGCCGATGGGGATGTGAAAGGCAAGTACCACCGCACGCATCCGGCCGGTCCCTACATCTACCCGAAGGGAGACCTGTGGGACTTCGAGTACAAAGAGGCCGACGAGTTCCCGGTCTTCGACATGGGCTGGGGCAAGCTTGCAATGCTCGTCTGCAGCGAGGTGTTCGTGCCCGAGATCGCTCGCATCCTCGCGCTCAAGGGCGCAGAGGTGTGCCTGATGCACGCCGGGCTTCTGATCGACGAGCTCGGCTACACCGACAACTGGCGCACGTTGGTGCGGGCCCGCGCGATCGAAAACCTCATGTACACAGCCACGACGGTTCACCTCTTCCCGGAAGAGTTCGGGCGCAAGTACCGGCAGGCGGAGCTGCGGCTGCCGCCCACCGGCTCCCATCTCACAGCGGGCATCGCCATGATCGCTTCGCCCGAGCGGGTGCTCTGCGAAAGCCACGAGCCCGGAGTGCTCAGCGCGGTGCTGGACCTGGACCGAATTCGGTGGCTGCGTGAAACCGACGAGGAGCTGATCGTCCCCGCCCCCTACCGGACCATTCCCGGCGTTCTGAAGTGGCGGCGGCCAGAACTCTACGGACTGCTCACCGCGCAACCCGCGGCAACGAGCGGCCGTCGAGAAAAGCGCTGATGGGACGCAACGGCTCGCGCTCGACGCCGGAGCACATCTCGGGCCGGCTCGGCGAGCGGGTGCTCGCCATCCGCAAGCAGCGCGGATTCATGCTGCGCGAGGTGTCGGAGCGCACCGGGGTGAGCATCGCGATGCTGAGCATGATCGAGCGAGGGCACAGCAATCCTTCGATCGGCACCCTGCATGCCCTCGCCGATGCTTTCGGCGTCCGGATGTCGGAGCTGCTCCACTCGGTTGAGCCGCCTGACAGCCACTCCATCGTCCGCCGGTCCGAGAACCAGGAGGTGATCCGGGCAGCCTCCGGCGTGGAGCGCAGGATCATGATCGACGACCCTTCGCGAGGCTACGAGCTGGCCGAAAACCGGTATGAGCCCGGCACGGCAAGCAACCGGGCGCCGCTTCATCACCAGGGCTATGAGTTCGGCCTCGTGATCGAGGGACAGCTCGAGGTCACGGTGGGTGGTCGCGTTCATGTCGCGCGCACCGGTGACGCCATACAGCTCGACTCGAGCCAACCCCACCGCTTTCGCAATCCCGGTCCCCACGCCACGCGAACGCTGTGGGTCAACATCAGTCACTCAGAGGGGGGCGGCAAGGGATGAAGCTGGTCGATCTGACTCACATCTTCTCGATCCACACACCCGGGTGGGTCGGCTACCCGTCTCCGAAGCTCAGCTACTTCCAGCGCCACGCCACCAACGGCATCGTCTCTCAGTATCTGGAGACGCCGCTTCACGCCGGGACGCAT
>Ga0066708_10000099_pt1 | contig 16439 bp, 14 predicted proteins | sample GraSoiAngelo_157_FD_66504 | JGI IMG/M metagenome (GOLD analysis project Ga0066708, IMG submission 66504) | Grasslands soil microbial communities from the Angelo Coastal Reserve, California, USA - 14_1009_16_20cm | ecosystem: Environmental > Terrestrial > Soil > Grasslands | place: USA...
TGCGCCTGCTTGTCGCGCGCGGCACGGGGCATCAGGTCCTTGCTCACATGCGCGTGCGTGGCGGCGAAGCGCTCGCGAAAGAAGCTCGTCTTGCCCGCCGCGGGCAGCCCGATGAAGATGATCAGCTCGATCTCCCGACCTGTACTGCCAAAAGCAATCGCCGCAAAGCCGTTCGAGGCCCATTGACGGCGACGGCACCAGGTCCTATATGAAGAAGGTAACTTGGAGGCAATGCACATAATATCTCAAGCATATGACGCTAGATCCTATAGATTATAAGATCCTGGACCTGCTTCAGCACGACGCCCGCACGACCCAGGTGCAGATCGCCGAGGCGGTGCGGTTGTCGCAGCCCTCCGTCGCCGACCGCATCCGCAAGCTGGACGCGAGCGGCGTGGTCCTCGGCTACGTGGCGCGCCTCGATCCGAGGCTGATGGGCAACGACATCCGGGCGTTCGTCGGCGTTCGCATCTCGCATCCGCGCCACCACGAGGCGTTCACGCGGCGGATCGATCAGATTGCAGACGTCCTCGAGTGCCATCGCGTCGCGGGACTCGACTCGTACCTCCTCAAGGTGGTTTCGAAAAACACCGAGACCCTCGACCATCTCATCTCCGGCACGCTGCGGCGGATTCCCGGCGTCATCCGCACCACCACCACCATCGTTCTGGCGACGGTGAAGGAGACCACCGTCGTTCCGCTTCAGGAAGCGCTCGGAGCGCCGCGGCGGCGCAAGGAGGCAGTCCCGTGATGCAGTTCGCGAAGCGGATGTCGCGCGTGCAGGCCTCGGCGATCCGCGAGATCCTCAAGGTGGCGGAGCGGCCCGACGTCCTCTCGTTTGCCGGCGGCCTTCCCGCTCCGGAATCATTTCCCGCGGAAGCGCTCGCCCGGGCGCACGCGGACGTCCTCTCGCACGATGCGGCGGCGGCCCTGCAGTACGGCGCCACCGAGGGATTCGGCCCGTTGCGGGCATGGGTGGCGGAGCGGATGACGCGTCGGGGCCTGCCGGCCACGCCCGAGGAGGTGCTGATCACCGCCGGGTCGCAGCAGGGGATCGACCTGGTGGGAAAGGCGCTGATCGATCCCGGGGACACCGTCGTAGTGGAAGCGCCCTCGTACCTTGCGGCCCTGCAGAGCTTCTCCACCTACGAGGCCCGGTTCGAGACCGTGGCGTCCGACGACGAAGGGATGCAGGTCGACGCCCTCGAGCGCGTGCTCCGGCGCAAGCGGGCCAAGCTGGTGTACCTCGTGCCCACCTTCCAGAACCCGCGCGGGACCACGCTGTCGCTGGAGCGGCGCGCGCGCATCGCCCGGCTTTCAGCGGAGTGTGGCGTCACCGTGCTCGAGGACGATCCCTACGGCGAGCTGCGCTATCGCGGCGCGGCGCTGCCGCCCGTCGCCGGAATCGAGCGAGACGCGCCGGTGATCCATCTCGGCAGTTTCTCGAAGACGCTCGCGCCGGGCCTTCGGCTCGGCTACGCGGTGGCCGACGCGCGCACCATCCGCGCCCTCACCATTGCGAAGCAGGCTGCGGACCTGCACACCGGATCGCTGACGCAGCGCGCGGTCGCGCGCATGTTCGAGACGTTCGACTACGAGGCGCACCTCGCCGGCCTGCGACGGCTCTACGGCGAGCGCCTCGACGCCATGCTCGCTTCGCTCGAGCGATCGTTCCCGGAAGGAACAGTGTGGACGCGTCCAGAGGGAGGTCTCTTCGTCTGGGTGCGTCTGCCCTCCGGGGTCGACGCCCGCGAGTTGTTCGGCGACGCGATGCTGGCGCGCGTGGCCTTCGTCCCCGGCGCGCCGTTCTATCCCGCGGAGCCGTGCCTCGAGACGCTGCGACTGAACTTCTCGAACCGGGCGCCGCCCGCGATCGCCGACGGGATGGCGCGGCTCGGCGCCTGCGTCGTCGCGAGGCTCCGCGAAGCGCGGGTGAGCCGCCCTCCACGGCGGCGCGTCGCGAGCTGACGCGAATATCCGGACGGTTCCTCCGGTCGGACAGGGCAGGAGGAACCCATGAACAAAATCGTCTGCAGCCTTCTTGCGGCGGGCGCCGCTGCGCTCGCCGCCGCCTCACCCGCTCGCGCCGAGCCACGCTTCGAATACCAGCAGCGGGACACCCGATACCGCTACGCGTTGCAGGAACGGCGCGAGCGCGAGTGGCGCGAGCTCTATCGGACCCGCCGGCAGTTCTACGCCCACTGGAACGGCAATCCTTGGCAGCGCGCCAGGTTCGAACGGTGGTACGGCCGCCGCTGCGCCGAGTTGCGGAACTGGCGCGGCTAGCCCGGCGCGAGGTCGCGCCGGCTGTCCCGCAGCGCCGCGGTGGTCCGCGCGCTGCCGTGGGACTAGCCCGGCGCGAGGTCGCGCCGGCTGTCCCGCAGCGCCGCGGTGGTCCGCGCGCTGCCGTGGGACTAAGCCGCTGCCTCTTGACGACCCGCTCCGGAAGTGGCGTGAAGGCCGCATGCGAGCCATCCGGATCGAATCCGTCGGCGGACCGGAAGTGATGAAGCTGGTCGAGATGCCCACTCCCGCTCCCGGGAGTGGGCAGGCCTTGGTGCGGGTCGAAGCCGCGGGCGTGAACTTCATCGACATCTACCAGCGCAGCGGCGTCTACAAGCTTCCGCTGCCGTTCACCCCCGGGCAGGAGGGAGCGGGGGTCGTCGAGGCGGTGGCCGACGGCGTGCGGGAAGTGCGCGTCGGCGATCGGGTGGCCTGGGCCGGTCCACTCGGCTCCTACGCGACGCACGTGCTCGCCGCCGCCTCGCGGCTGGTCCCGATTCCCCGCGGCGTCGACAGCCGAAGCGCGGCGGCCGTCATGCTCCAGGGAATGACCGCGCATTACCTCGTCACCGATACGTTCCCGCTCCGCCCGGGGCACATGTGCCTCATTCAAGCCGCCGCCGGCGGAGTGGGCCAGCTCTTCTGCCAGCTCGCCTCGCGCGCCGGCGCGCACGTGATCGGCACCGCCGGCGCCCCGGAGAAGACGCGGCTGGCGAAGCAGGCGGGAGCGCACGAGACCATCGACTACCGCACGCAGGACTTCGAAGCGGAGGTGAAGCGGATCACCGGGGGCGCCGGCGTGCACGTGGTCTACGATTCGGTGGGCAAGGATACCTGGGAGAAGTCGCTGCGCTGTCTGCGGCCGCGCGGCATGCTCGTCCTCTTCGGCCAATCGAGCGGCAGCGTTCCGCCGTTCGATCCCCAGCTCCTCGCTACAGGCGGCTCGCTCTTCCTCACCCGGCCGACGCTTGCCTCCTACGTGCTCACCCGGGACGAGCTGCTCAATCGCGCAGGCGCAGTCCTCGGCGCGGTCGAGCGGGGCGACCTGAAGCTGAGCATCGAGGAGACGCTGCCGCTCGCCAACGCGGCGAAGGCGCACGAGCTGCTCACTTCGCGCAAGACCAGCGGAAAGCTGCTGCTCCTTCCGTGATCCTCCTCCGCCGCGAGGAAGTCCGGGCGCTCCTCGACCCCGAGGCGCTGATCGACGCCGTCGCGACGGCCCTGGTGGACGTCTCCGCCGGCACCGCTTCCGTCCCTCCGCGGATCGCGGCGCTCACGCCGCTCGGCCTCCTCGGAGCGATGGTCGGTTACGTGCCGTCGCTCGGCGTCCTCGCGGCGAAGCTCGTCGCCGTCTTTCCGCAGAACGCGGGAATGCCGACGCACCGGGCGCTGATCGCAGTCTTCGATCCGCGAACGGGGACGCCGGTGGCGGTGCTCGACGGCGAGGAGATCACCGCGCAGCGCACCGCGGCCGCGTCGGCGCTCGCGACGCGGCTGCTGGCGCGCGAGGAGGCCGCGGTTCTTGCCCTCGTCGGCACGGGTGTGCAGGCTGCGTCGCACGCGCGGTACGTGGCGCGCGTCCGCCGCTTCCGCACGGTTCTCGTCGCCGGTCGCGATCCTGCCAAGGCGGCGAAGCTGGCGGCCGAGATCGGCGGACAGCCCGCAGCGATCGAGGAGGCCGTACGCTCCGCGGACGTGATCTGCGCCACCACGCATGCGCGCGAGCCCGTCGTCCGGATGCGCTGGGTCCGGCCGGGGACGCACGTGAACTCGGTGGGACTCAACCCACAGGGTCAGGAGCTGGACGGAATCGGCGGAGCGCTGCTGGCCGTGGAGTCCCGCGCGTCCGCCTTCGCTGCTCCGCCCGCCGGCGCCAACGAGCTGCGCGGCATCGCCCCGGAGACCGCCGTCGAGCTGGGCGCGCTGGTTTCGGGCTCCAGTCCCGGCCGGACGTCCAGGGAGCAGGTGACCGCCTACAAGTCCGTCGGAATCGCCGCCGAAGACGCGGCCGCGGCGGCGCTGGTCCTTCGCCGCGCGCGGGAAACCGGAGTCGGAACCCCGATCGAGATGTGATCCCCGGGACGTTCGACGGATCGGAGTCGAGCGCACCGCGGCTGCCCGGCAGGCATCCAAGGCAGACTTCATGTGGATCGTTCGTCTCGCGCTGCGGCGTCCCTACACGATCGCGGTGCTCTGCGCGCTGATCGCCATCTTCGGCGTCCTCTCGGCCGGCCGGATGAAGACGGACATCCTTCCCGCAATCGACATCCCCGTGGTCATCGTAGTCTGGAACTATCCGGGGCTTTCCGCCGAGGACATGGAACGGCGCGTCGTGTTCATCAGCGAGCGCGCCATGTCGACGACGGTCAGCGGGATTACCCGCATCGACTCGCAGTCGATGAGCAGCCTCGGCATCCTCAAGGTGTACTTCGAGCCGGGCAGCGACATCGGCGGCGCCATCGCGCAGATCGTCTCCGTCTCCCTGACCGCGAGCCGGATCATGCCCCCGGGGATCACTCCGCCGAGCATCATCCGCTACAACGCCTCCAACGTTCCGGTGGCGCAGATGACCATCGGGTCGAAGACGCTCTCCGAGCAGGAGATCTTCGACTATGGCCTCAACTTCATCCGCCTGAGGCTGTTCACGATCCCGGGTCTCGCCACGCCGGCTCCGTTCGGCGGGAAGTTGCGGCAGATCATGGTCGACATCGATCCCGCACGGGTCGCCGCCAAGGGATTGTCGCCCAACGACGTGGTGCAGACCGTCCTGCAGAGCAACGTCCTCGTGCCGGCGGGTTCCGCCCAGATCGGCGGGACCCGATACGACGTCCAGCTCAACTCCAGCCCGGACACGGTGCAGGGCTTCAACGAGCTGCCGGTCAAGGCCATGGATGGGGCCACCGTGCTCCTGGGCGACGTCGCGCGTGTGCGCGACGGCTACGCGGTGCAGGAGAACGTCGTTCGCCTCAACGGCCGCCGCGCCACCTACCTCGCCATCCTCAAGAAGGCGGACGCCTCGACGCTGGCGGTGGTGGACGGGGCGCGCGATCAGCTTCCCATCATCCGGGCGGCGGCTCCACAAGGCATCGAGCTGAAGATCGATTTCGATCAGTCGGTGTTCGTGCGGGCGGCGATCCAGAACGTGCTGCACGAGGCGGCGCTCGCGTCGATCCTCGTCTCGCTGATGATCCTCTTCTTCCTCGGAAGCTGGCGGGGCGCCGTCCTGGTGATGACCAGCATTCCCCTGGCGATCCTGGTGGGGCTCGTCGGGTTGTTCCTCTTCGGACAGACGCTCAACCTCATGACCATGGGAGGGCTGGCGCTCGCCATCGGCATGCTGGTCGACGACGCGACCGTCGAGGTGGAGAACATCCACCGCAACCGGCACATGGGGAAACCGCTCACCGTGGCAATCCTCGACGGCGCTCAGCAGATTGCCGTTCCGGCGCTGGCGGCGACGCTCACCATCTGCGTGGTGTTCTTCCCGGTCGTGCTCCTCGAGGGGCCCGCGCGCTTCCTCTTCACGCCGCTCGCGCTCGGCGTCGTCATCTCGATGATGGCTTCGTACCTGCTCTCGCGCACGCTGGTCCCGACGCTCGCGCGGATCCTGATGGAGAAGGAAGCCCTCCATCCGGAGGGCGAAAGCATCGGGGCCCGCTTCAACCGGTGGCGCGACGCGATGTTCGGCCGTTTCCGGGATGCGTATGGCCGCACGCTGTCGGCCGTGCTCCACCACCGCGCTCTCGTTCTCGTCTCCGCAGGCCTGGTGCTCGCCTGCACCGCATTCCTTCCCTTCGTCGTTGGCCTCGATTTCTTCCCGACGGTGGACGCCGGTCAAATGCGTCTGCACTACCGCGCGCCCATCGGCACCCGCCTGGAAGAGACGGAGCGCCAGGTGGCCAAGCTGGAGCAGCGCATCCAGGAGATGATCCCGCCGGCGGAGCTGGACACGATCAACTCGAACATCGGGATGCCGATCTCCTACAACCTGGCGTTCGTGCAGACCGACAACACCGGCAGCCAGGACGCCGACGTCCTCATCGCGCTCAAGCCGACGCACGCCCCGACGGAACGGTACATGGAGCGGATCCGGCGCGAGCTCCCGGACGAGTTCCCCGGGTCGACCATGTACTTCCAGCCTGCCGACATCGTCTCGCAGGTGCTGAACTTCGGTCTGAGCGCGCCCATCGACGTGCAGATCGACGGTCCCGACGTGGAGGCGAGCTACGCGGTCGCGCGCGAGCTGCTGGCGAAGATCCGCGCCATCCCCGGCGCCTCCGATGTCCGCATTCCCCAGGTGCTCGCGTACCCCACGCTCCGCGTCGACGTCGACCGCGCGCGCGCGGCGCAGGTCGGGATTAGCCAGCGCGACGTCGCCAACAACCTGCTCGTATCGCTCGCCTCCAGCTCGCTCGTGGCGCCCTCGTTCTGGATCAATCCGAAGAACAACGTGAACTACCCCGTCGTGGTCCAGACGCCGCTGCGGCAGATCGATTCCATTCCTTCGTTGCTGGGAATGCCTCTGGGCCGCGGAACGGCGCTGATCTCTTCGACGGCTCCTGCGCCTATGCCGGCGTCACCACCCGCGCCGGGCGAGCCGCCCGGCAGTGGCTCCTACCTCGGTGCCGTGGCCAGCCTCCGTCCCACCACCGGTCTCTCGATGATCAATCACGTTTCCGTCCAGCGCGTCGTCGACGTCCAGGCGAGCGCCACCGGTCGCGATCTCGGTGGCGTCACCCTCGACATCGAGAAGGCCATCCGGAGCATCCGCGACCTTCCGAAGGCGACCCGCATCACGCTGCGCGGGCAGAGCGAAAGCATGTTCACCGCCTTCAGCCGGCTCGGCGTGGGCCTGATCCTGGCGATTGCACTGGTGTACCTGCTGCTGGTCGTGCTCTTCCAGTCGTTCCTCGACCCGTTCATCATCCTCGTCGCCGTACCCGGAGCGCTGATCGGCATCCTCTGGATGCTGGCCGCCACCGGCACCACGTTGAACGTCGAGTCCTTCATGGGCGCAATCATGGCCGTCGGGATCGCCACCTCGAACTCCATCCTGCTGGTCAGCGCCGCCAATGGCGCGCGGGTCGAGCAGGGGTTGGGTGTACTCGAGGCGGCCGTCGAGGCCGGAAGGACGCGCCTGCGGCCGGTCCTGATGACGGCGCTCGCCATGCTCCTCGGCATGGTGCCGATGGCGCTCGCGATCGGCGAGGGCGGAGAGCAGAACGCGCCGCTGGGGCGCGCCGTCATCGGCGGTCTGATCGTGGCGACCTTCGTCACCCTGTTCGTGGTGCCGGCCGTGTACACGCTCCTGCGCAAGGCGCCTCCCAGCGCGCACGAGCTGGACGCGAAGTTCACGGCCGAGAGCCGCGGCGCTTCCGAGGCTTCCCATGCCTGAGACCTCTCCCCGCAGCCGCTTGATCGCGGCCGGCAGCATCGTCGCCGTCATTGCCGCGGCTGCGGGCACCATCGCGCTCTTCGCCCGCGAGCGCAGCGCGCAGGCGCGCCAGTCCGAAGCGTTGCGGAAGGAGCTGGCGGAAGGACCGGTGGTGCAGGTCGCGCGCATCGAGCTGGCGGCGGCGGATCGCCTGGTTTCGCTTCCCGCCGAAGTCCGCGCCGAGCAGCGGGCGACGCTCTACGCCAAGGTGAGCGGCTACGTGAAAGAGGTGCGGGTCGAGCGCGGCGACAAGGTGCGCAGAGGCCAGGAGCTGGCGGTGCTCGAGTCTCCCGATCTCGACGCGCAGGTGGCGTCGGCGCAGGCGGAGCTGACGTTCCGGCGCCAGCAGCTCGCGCGCGTCGAGCGCCTGGCTTCCTCGGGGCGCGTGTCGGTGCAGGATCGCGAGGCGGCCGACGAAGGCGTGAAGGTGGCGCGGGCCGCGCTGGTTCGTGCCCAGGTGCAGAAGGAGTATCAGGTGCTGCGGGCTCCGTTCGACGGCACGGTGACGGCGCGCTTTGCAGACCCCGGGACGCTGCTGCCCGCGGCGACCGGAAGCACCTCTTCCGCGCAGCCGCTCCTGGAGGTGGCGCAGCTCGATCGGCTGCGCGTCGCCCTCCAGCTCGGTCAGGACGACGCTGCCCGGGTGCGCGTCGGCGACAAGGTCCAGCTGCAGACCTCTCCCGATCAGCCGCCCTTCGAGGCGCGCATCTCGCGGATCTCGCAGAGCCTGGATCCCCGGACGCGAACCATGCTCTGCGAGATCGATCTGGCGCAGCCGCCCCAGGGTTTGTACCCGGGCGCCTTCGTTCAGTCCCGGCTGCCGCTCCACGGGCCGCCACGGCCGCTGCTTCCGACCGAGGCGCTCCTCGGCCGGGGCGGGCAGCTCCTGGTCGCGCTGGTGGAAGACGGAAAGCTCCACTTCCAGCACGTGCGCCTCGGCGTCGACGACGGCGCCAAGGTCGAGGTTCTCGACGGCTTGCGCGGCGGAGAAGTGGTCGCGCTGAATCTCGGGCCGGAAGTGCCCGACGGCTCGCCAGTGCGCGTGCAGCAGGAGCCTCGCCGCGAAGGCCGGTAGCGCGTCCAGCGAGCGGGATCAAGCGCCCGGGCTGAGCGCCAGCGTAGCGAACAGCTCGACGTCCGAGGGCAACTCGACGTCCCGGAAGTTCCAGCCGGTCGCTACCTTGCGCAGGCATTGAGCTACGAGCGGCGTCGGTCCGCCACCCGTGAATTCGAGGCCCTTTACCGCGCCCGTCCGCGCGACGCGCAGGCGCACCGGCACAGATAGCGTCGCTGCGTCGCCCGGAACGCACGGGCGCAGCGACACGGCGCGGGCCCGGACGGCGGCGAGCAGGAGATCCCGAGGGGCGCGCTGTAGCGGTGGCCGCTGTGCAGGCCTGAGGCGGTGGGACGGCGCCATGGACGCCGGCGTCGCCGTCGGCGCGTCATCGGGCCTCGCCGCGCCGGGCGTCTTCTCAGCCGCCTTCGAAGGCCCCGAGGCGGACGGCTGATCCTGCTCTGGCGCCCCGGGCCACAACGCCCACACGACCAGGACGGCCGCGACAGCGAGGAGTACGAGGCGCCAACGCCTCTTCGTTCGCCGCGCACCCGCCAGAGGCCGACGCACCTGGCGCACCGGCCGCGCCAGTCGCCGCCCGCGGCGTCGCGCCGACAGCGTTCTTGCGGCGACGGCCGTCACCGCAGCGTCTCCAGCACCTGGTACCAGCGCTTGGCGATGTCTCCCCACAAGGCGGGCGCGCCGGAGCCGAGCGCATCGCAAAGATCGATGCGGCTTGCCAGGTCGGGCTTTCGCGCATTCATCTGCGCGGCCCATGGGTCGAAGAACCCCATCGACGAAGGCGCCAGGACGTCGAGCGCAGCGAGCGGGAAACCGGGAATCGCGGCGCACCGCTGCCGCAGCGCGGTCAGGTCGCCATTCTCGGAAGTGGCCAGCATCAGGAACAGCGTCTGCCTGATTCGCAGGATGCGATCGAGACGGGCCCATCGGACGGGGTCCGCATTCGAGAAATCGTCCGCGCGACAGTCGCTCAGGGGGTGCGGCCGGGCGCCGGCGTCGATGAGGATGACCATCAGCGCCCCAGGCCCCGGCGTGAAAGGCCGCACTCTGCCTGCGTAGGTCCACGCCCAGAGCGCGGCGCCCTCATTCAGCAGCGCATCCGTCGGGCAGGTCGTCGGCAGGGTACCGGCCCGCGAAGCGGACACGTCGCGCAACACTACGGCGAGCGTATCGGGAACCGGATTGTTCGGGACATCCCTCAAAGCCCAGACCGTCTCCTCGGCGTACAGTTCGGAAACCGCAACCGAGGTCACGAGCAGTCCCTGCTGCGTCAGCGAGGTCGTAATCTGTTTCAAGAGGACCTGCAGGGGCGTAGCGAGATTCGCGGTGCCCTGGTCGATGCGGAGCATCACCAGGACCGCGGTGCCGGTGTCGCCGTCCTTCCCCGTTCCCGGAATGGGTCCCGGGCCAGCGTCGATACCGCCACCACCACCGCCACCGCCTCCACCGCCGCCTCCGCCACCACCACCGCCACCGCCTCCACCGCCTTCACCGCCTCCACCCCCGCCCCCGCCGTCCGGGACCAAAGGAAGATCGATCTGGTACATGCACGCGCAGGTGCACGCCAGAACCAGCGCTGCCAGGAGGCAGCGGTTCATGGCGCGGCCACCACGCGCGGACGCCATGAGCGCACGTCGGCGGGCTGCAGCCCGATGCGGTCCGCTTCTTCGCGGAGCTTGCGCAGGATGTCGCGGCGGGCGCCGAGGAACGCCTCTCGCGAGACGCCATTGCGCATCGACAGCTCCTCCTCCACTTCCGCGCGCAACCGCTGCGGGCAGGCCTTGAGCACATGTGTCCGCACGGTCTCGTCCGCGCCGGCGAGATAGGCGACGAGGTTCGCCGGCCCGATGGCCAGCGCCGCCGTGGAGAGCAGATCGAGCGGCGCCGAAGCCAGGGAGGACTCGGTCATCAGGCCCGGCAACGCGCGGCTGTCGCCTTCCCGGCGCAGCTTCTCCAACAAGGCGTCCTGCTCCTCGCGCGAGAGCGAATCCAGCATGTCCGCGAGAGCGCGATCCGCGGCGCTCGGTCCGGCGTGCAGGTCGGCGATCCGTGCACGCAGCTCGTCGGCCGCCGCGAGCGCGTACCCGGCGCTGACCTCCGGCTTTCGTGCCCAGGTGAGCGCGATCTCCTGCCGCTGCGCGGCGGGAAGCTCCCGCAGCGCAGCGGCCCGCAGGTGCGCCGGCGCGAGCCTGAGCGCGACCTCCTGCGCGCCGGGCGACAATCCTCGCCAGGCCGCCAGGAATGCCTCGGGGCGCACGCCCTCGAGGAACGCGAACGCGTCCGCTTCGCCGGCTCGCGAAAGCCGCGTGGCGAGCGTGCGTCCTTCCAGCGCCTGCAAGGTGGTGGCGCGCAGGGCGGGATCCAGCGGCTTTGCGACCTCGGATGCGAGCGCCTTCAGCGCCGGCGCGAGGGCGCCATCGCCGCGGAGGTCCTCGAGCAGGAACTCGCCCAGCTCGCGGACCCAGCGCGCGACCAGGGCGTGCTCTCCCTTGCCCAACGCTTCCCGGACCACGGCGTTGCGGAGCGCTCGATCGTCGACGAGCTGCTTCTCCAGCTTCCGCGCCCGCGTGGCGGGGAATGCGTCGTCGCGTTGCGCCTCGGGCGAGGATTCCGGCGCCCCCTCGAGGAGGGGCAGATCCGCATACGCCGGCTCCGGCGGCCTGCGCGCGGCGAAGTAGAAGAGGCCACCCAGCACCAGCAGCACGCCGCCGAGCAAGATCGCGATGGCGAGGACGGGCGCCGAGTCGATCAACTTGTCGAGAATGCGCGAGGATGTCGGCGCCGCCGCGGCGAGCTCTGGCTTCTGCTCCGGCTCGGACGCCTTCTCCGGCGGGGTCTGCGGCTGCGGGTCCACGTAGGGTGGCGGGTTCCGCGGCGGGAAGCTCACCTGCGAGACCTGCACCGTCGCCGGCACCCCCGCGGCCGACAGCTTCTGCCCGATCAGCGCGCGCACGCGCGACCGGAAGGCGGAGGGGAGCCGCTGGTCGACGAGGATGTTCGCGCTCACCGAGCGCAGAACGGGGACCGTCCGCGCGCCCGGGGTGTCGAATCCGGGAGTGCGCTCACCGCCCGCATCCTCTTCGTCGACGCGCGCGGCGACGGACAGCACCACGCATTGCTCCGGACAGAGCGTCCGGAGCAGGTCGGTGGCGTCCGCCCGGGCGCGCTCCTCGGCCTCGTGCTGCAGTGTCGCGCCAGCAAGGGGCGCAGCCGCGATCGCCGCTGCAATCAGGAGGAACATGATCTACTCCACCCGGATGAGGACACGCCGGTTCGAGGCCCTGCGCTGCTCCACGTCCTGCTCGGCCGCCGGGGAGAGCGGCCGCGTGTCGGCGTAAGCGCGCGCGCTCATCCGGTCGCGCGCGACTCCGCTCGTTTGCAGCGCCTGCAGCACGTTGATCGCGCGCTGCGACGACAGCTCCCAGTTCGAATGGAACGACGAGGTGTTGATCGGCACGTCGTCGGTGTGGCCCTCGATGGTGACTGGCCGTCCGGGCAGCTCGCGCAAGAGACGCGCAATCTCGCCGATCGCCGGCTGCGCCTCTTCGCGCAGCCTGGCGCTGCCGGAGTCGAAGAACAGCGCGTCGCGGAACTCGATCCCGAGGCCTTCCGCGTCGTCGCGGGTTCGCACCTTGTCTTTCAGCTCCGGGGTCCGGGCAATGAGCGCATCGACCTTGTCGCGCAGGTCCTCGAGCGGCGCCTGGTGGGTTCCGGTGAGCGCCGCGGCAATCCGCTCGAACTGCGCCCGCTTCATCGGAACGGAGGCAATGATGAGGACGAAGAATCCGACCAGGAGGGTGAGCATGTCGGCGTAGCTGATCAGCCACAGCTCGTCCTGCGCGCTCTCTTCCTGCAGCTCGCGGGTATCGATTGCCATGCGCTACCCGAGGGCCACTTCGACGCGCGGGGCGCTGCCGGAGCCGTCGTCGCCGAACAGGGCCCGCACGTCAGCCAATGGCTTTCCTTCTCCGACGAGAATCAGCGCGCGCGACAGCAGCCGTGCCTCCTCCAGCGTGACCACCGCGTGCACGTGCACGAGCCGCGCGAGAGGCTGATACACGCCATTCGCCAGCACCAACCCGTACAAGGTGCAGAGCAGGGCGAGAGCCATCGAAGGACCGAGATGGTCGAAGTTGCGCAGATCCTTGAGCAGCGTGATCAGCCCCAGGGTGGTACCGACGAGGCCGACCGCAGGGGAGACGCGGGCCAGGGAAGTCAGCACGTCCTCGCTCCGCTTCATCACCGAAGCAAGTACCGTGCTGGCCGTCGCCGCGGTGCGCTCGACGTCGTCGGGCGAGTATTGCTTGACGACGAGCGGCGCGAGCTGACGCAAGAGCTCGTGCTGTGCGCCCTCGGCGATGGCCAGCGCCTCCGCCGGCCGGCCACGCCGCACTCCCGCCGCGAACCGCGAGAGCTCGTCGTGGAGGATGGCCCGGGAGCGGACCGCGGAAAAGCGCATCGCCTTCCAGATCGTGCGCGTGCAGACCGCCATCTCCTCCAGCTTGTGCGAGATGAGCGAGATGAACAGCGGACCGACGCAGAGCAGGAGGAGCGCGGGACGGTAGATCAGTCCCGAGAAGGCCGCCTCCCGCTGCTCCAGAAGGACCGTGGCGGCGAGCACCGCGGCAAACCCCAACATTCCGACCGCGACGTGCATCACTCCTCCTTCAGCGCGCGGAGCGCTTCGGCAACCGTGGTGTCGGACGGATCGATCTCCAGCGACTTCTTCCACGCCTCGCGCGCGAGGGCCGCCTTCCCCAGTTTCTGGTACAGCGATCCCTTCATCGCCAACAGGCGCGCGTCCTTCGGGTATTGCTGCTCGAGATCGACCACCTCGATCAGCGCCAGCTCGTAGCGGTGGGCGGAATACATCTCGGAGAGCTTGGCGAGAGTCGCCAGATAGCTCCTCGATCGGCCCTCGGGCGGCGTCTTGCCCGCGAGCATCTCCTGGTCCGCAGCGGTCGGCGTCTCGATTCCCTGGCCGAGCGGAATGCGGACCTCGTAGCCACCGGTGCTCTCGGGCAGCTCGACTTCCCAGACGCGGCCACGGTCCACCAGCCGCAGCGTGTAGCGCTGGGAGGACTGGGTCGGCACGGCAGGGGAAACGAGCTTCTGCGGCGGCGGCACGGGCTTCGGTGTGGCGGCGCCGGCGACGGTGGTGGGCGCTGCCGCCGCAGGCCGGGGGGCGACCTTCGCCGGGTCGTCGGAGCCGACGGCATAGCGATCCACGCCGGTGATCTTCGATCCCTGGGCATTGCCGGCAGACGCTTCGCCGACGGATTGCCCGGTGGCGAGCGGCCGCCGCATCTCCTCCGGAATCACGAGCCGCTTCATCGGCTCCGAAGCGCAGCCGAGCAGAAGACAGGCGGACGCGGCGAGTCTCAGTTCCATAGGAACCCCAATCCCACTTCGGGGCTGAAGCCGCCGTACTGCTCGGCCGCACTGCCGACCGTGAACGGCACCATGTAGCGGAGCGCCCCGTGCAGCCCGATCCGCGTCCCGACCTGCCAGCGCATGGTTGCGCCGAGCAGGGCGGTATTCGCCCCGTTGCCGGTCACGAAGACGCCCCCGTCGACGCCAAACCAGAACTCGGACAGATACACGTTGCCCCGCCCGGCACGGCCCTGGAACATCATCCCGAGGATGCCCGCTCCGAGGTGGTTGGGACTGAAGAAACCCGCCGCCGTCAGGCCGGCTTCCCATTCCTTGTCGCCGCCGAATCGCTCCGTCAGGCGGTACCGGCCGATGCCGCCCCAGAATGCGCCGCTCTTCGCGTCGACCATCATCATTCCGAGCTCGATGGCAGCCGTGTAGCGCGGTCGCTGGTTGAGCTTGTCCTCCAGCTCCTTCAGCCGTTCCTCGCGCGTTTGCGCGCGGTCGGCGCCCCGGTAGAGCATCGCCCGATCCGCATCCATGCGGTATCCCTCGGCGAACGCAATCGACGAGTCCTCGGCGCGCACCACCTCCACGTCCATGGAAAGGGACGCGGGCTCCTCGCGCATGGTCAGGGCGACGTCGAGGAACGTGCGCGCGCCATACTTCTTCGCGACGTCGCGCGCCTGCTCGCGCGTGGTGACGCCGCGGCTCACCACCCATTCGCCCCCCTCCACGCGGCTGCGCGTCGCATCGCATTCCGCGCAGCGCACCAGCGCCAGGTTCGCGGCCTTGAACACGGCCGCGGCCAGCCGGGCCTCGAAGATGTGCGCATATTCCGGGTTCATGTTGGCGGAGACGCGCACGCGATCGAGCAGTACCGGACTGATCTTCGCCGCTCCCAGACGCGCGATGTCGACGGAGAACTCGTCGAGCATCTCGTCGACGATGTCGTCGGCCCTCACGTCGTGGCCGGGAGTGACCATCGTCCCCTCGACGCGGTTCGGGTGGGCCGCTTCTGCCTTCTTGCGCGCATGGATCGCCGCCGCCGCGGGCAATTCGCCCTGCGGTTCCTGCGATGGCGCCACCGCCTGCGCGAAGAGAAATGCGAGCGCGATCATGGTGGACCTCGGGCTTCGAACCAGTCGTGGAGAGCTCCATCCGGACCGGGAATGGCAAGCAGCGAGGCCGGCTCCGGGAGATCGAGGAGCACGGCGGGCTCCGGCGGAGGCTCGGGTGTGCGCACGACGTCGATCCGGCCGAGCGCGAGCCTTTGCTCGCCCTCGTCCGGCGCCGGCTGCAGCGAGGTGACGAGCGCTTCGATCTGCGCCGCATCCCTCGTGGGCAGCCGCTCGCGCAGCCAGGCGAGCTGCGACTTCAGCGCGTCGCGGTGGGTACCGCCCTCGGCTTCCCTCAGCACGATCGCGTGCGCCAGCTGCAGCGCGGCCGAGTCGCGCGACTCGCGCTCGGCGACCCGCAGCCGCTGCGTGAAGAGCCGCTCGAGCGCCGCCTGCGTTTCCTTCACCTCTCCGGAGGCCCAGCCGATCTCGCCGGCGAGCGCCAATCCTTGCGCGCGCCAGCGCGGGTCGCTTGCCGTTTGCAGCTGGAGCGCCGCATCGCGCGCGGTCTGGAGGTTTCCGGCGGCGAGCGCTCGTTGGGCCAGCTCCGTCCAGGCGGCGTCCCGCCCGGCGACGCCGATGAAGGGCTCGAGCCGCGCCGGATCCGCCGGCTGACGGGCGAGGGCGGACATCGCCAGCGCGCGGATCGCCTCCTGCCCCTTGCCCTTGCCGGGCAGCGATCGGGCGCGGGCGAGCACCTCCAGCATCTCCTTGTCGCGCCCCAGGCTTTGCAGCGCGACGGCCCGCGCCCAGAGGATTGCGCGGACCATCTCCGCGCGGGTGGCGTCCGCCGGGAGCTCGATGGATGCGGTGAGGTCGACGACTTCCTCGTATCGACGCTGTCGCAAGAGCTCCGCCGATGCCCGCGTCACCACCGCCAATTGCGGCCACTCCGCAACGAGCGGGAGCCAGCCCTCCGGTGGATCGAGCTTCGCTTCCAGGCGCAGGAATTGCGTCGCGCGCCGCAAGCTCGGGTGCAGCCGCTGGACCTCGACGGCGGCGGCACCCTCCGTCGACCCCTTGCGCCAGAGCAGGATTGCGCGCTCGTAGGCAGCCCGCGCGGCGGGCTCGGGAGGCAGCGCCTTGACCAGCTCCGGAGTGAGCAGGGGCAAGGGCCCTGCGCCCTTGGCGGCCTTCCTGCAGTTCGATGGCACGG